>OLPX01001296.1_pt1 | contig 18190 bp, 10 predicted proteins | sample 1672491 | NCBI WGS metagenome assembly OLPX01 (sample SAMEA3136692, study PRJEB25190) | human gut metagenome | biome: human gut; feature: human-associated habitat; material: faeces | place: Austria | collected 2013 | reverse complement strand
GTTAATAATTTAGCCACAAAAGTATTGCGCTTTTGTTACAAATATGCTATAATGTAAACATTAAATGTATTATATTTACAGCATATTTGAGTTACGGTACATATATATTGTGTATCGGTTGTTGTGTTTATGTTTTTAGATACAACAGGTAGTAATTACATATGTAAAAAAAATTAAATATATAGGAATTTTATATTCCAAAAAACACAAGGAGGGGTTTTTTAATGAGAACCTTTAAGAGAAGTTTGGCCTTAGTATTGGCCATCGCTATGGTTTTGACCACCTTTGGTATGACCGTTGTTTCAGCGGCTCAGTACAATGATACTGAAGGTCATTGGGCTGAGAGTTATATCAACACTTGGTCTGGCTATGGCGTAATCCAGGGCGACGGCGGTTATTTCAGACCTGACGACGCTATTACGCGTGCAGAAGTTGCACAGGTAACCGATAATGTTATCAGTTATGAAAAAATTGCTGATAATATGTTCACAGACGTATCAACTACAGACTGGTTTGCTGACGCAGTATTAAAGCTGGTTGCCGCTGGTACTCTCACAGGTAACGGGGACGGAACGATGACTCCGAATAACTACATGACCCGTGAAGAGGCTATGACAATGCTTGCGCGTGCGTATGGTCTTACAGTTGAGAATACTCAGGCAGGCATTACCCAGTATGCTGACTATCAGAACATTTCTGACTACGCTACAGGTTATGTTGGAGCTATGACCGCTGCCGGATATGTAGGCGGATATGAAGACGGAACAATTCGTCCTAAGGATTATATCTCCAGAGCAGAGTTCGTTAAGATTATTGATAATATGATTAAGCTTTACATAACAGAGCCTGGTTCATACGGTCCAGAATATGTTGGCGGTATAGTTATGATAAAGACAGGCGGCGTTACCCTTAACGGAATCGTTGCAGGCGGCGTTGTTGTATCACCTCAGGTGAGCGGCGATGTTACTATAACAGGTTCACAGATTTCAGGGGATATCGTTAATCTCTCTGAAAAAGCAAACGTTACATCAAACACAGGTAATGTTACAAACCCAAGCGCAACCACAAAGCCTAACAATATTGTTATAGGCGGCGGTGGCAGCGGCGGTGGCGGTAACGGCGGCGGACCCGCATCACTTACTGTTAAATTCCACTATGGTGAAAATTACGGAACTGTTAAGACTAGAAGTGTAACAAAAGGCAAGAAGTTGTCAGAAAGTTCTGTTCCTACACCGACCGAAAGCAATTGGGACGGTCTTTGGTACACATCTAAGTCAGCAGCAGAGAAATGCAGCGGTACTACATTCGATCCGACTGTTTCAGCTGTTAACAAGAATTATGATTTGTATGCAGGACATATTAATAACTATGATCTGAAAGACGTGGAAATAGCTGTTGATAATAAGACTGATTATGTCAACGTTTATGTTGGAGATGTTTTAACAGCTACGAATCTTGCTCCGGCAGCTGCTAAGAATTATGTATCATATCAATGGTACAGAACAAAAGAAAGCAATGGAACAGGAGACAAGATTTCCGGAGCAACAAAGAGCACATATACAGCTGTAGAAGCCGATAAGGGCATGTATCTAAAAGTTGTAGTTACAGGTGATGGAACAAACTATAATGGAACTGTGTCTGATGTTTCAACTATAGTTTTGGCAAAAGACGCTCCTTCTATCTATCCTGAAAAGACAACAGCAGCATTTGGAAATGACGCAGCAACAACTGTAACTCTGACAGAAGGTCAGACAATTACTGGAGTTAAGACTGAGAGCGGAGAAATGCTTACAGCTGATCAGTATACTTTTGATGCTGAAACAGGAAAACTCACAATCTCAAAGGATTATCTTGCAGGATTGACAGACGGACAAAATGTATTCACAATTGTAGTATCTGATGATGCTGCTTATAATGTAACATTTGTTGTTACAACAACAGGCGGCCCTACAGAAGGACCGGTTCCTACAGAAGAGCCTGAGCCGACAGCAACACCGGTAACACCGGATAAGCCGACAGCAACACCGGTAACACCGGATAAACCAACAGCAACACCGGTAACACCGGATAAGCCGACAGCAACACCGGTAACACCGGATGAGCCGACAGCAACACCATTACCAACAGCAACCGTAGCACCGATTCAGAAGTATGTAGCAACGGTTAACGTAACAGGTGGTAAAGCTGTACTTAAGGATGCGAACGGAAATACTTATCCTTTAGTAGAAGTTTCTAATCCTACAGAAGAACCTGTTCCGACAGCAACAGCTTCAACAGAGGAGCCAACAGAAGCCCCGGCAACAGCAAAACCGACAATGCCGCCGCTTACAGAGATTACAGAAAGCTACACATTTATAGCAGATGATTTCAATTCAGCAGGAACTTTGCCGATCAGCGAAGGTACAATGCTTGATAACGGAAAAGTATATTCACCAGCTGGAAACAATGCTGCGACAAACAAGAAATCTTCAGAAATTAATGGAGCTAGTCATCTTAATTCAATGCGTCTGAAGGGCGCTCAGAACTCATTGGTATTTAAAACAGCCGTTGACGTTGCGGTAACTGTATATGGAAATGCTCATGATTCCAGAGTATATGCAGCAGGCACAACAAACGGCGGAGTTGAATTGGGTAAAGGCCAAACAGGAAGCGGAGTATTTACATTTAATGCAAGTGCTGGAACCACTGTATATTTGACAGCTGTTAACGACGCTGACAATTCGGGCGGAGACTTGTTTATAGCAGGATTTACTGTAGAACCTACAGCCAATGCAGCGGCTGAAGATGGTGCGGTTCAATATTTAATCCCGGAAGGCGATGTAGTAACAGTAGACGCAACACCTGATACAGCAGGTTTGTATCCGATAGTAACAGTTAAGGGTGCAGACGGACAGGACATCGCGGTAAGCGATAACAAGTTCACAATGCCGGGACAGAATGTAACAACGGAAGTAACATTCGGTGACGCACCGGCAACAGCAACACCGGCTCCAACAGCTACTGTTTCACCGGAACCGACAGCCACAGCAACAGTTGCTCCTCCGACAGCTACACCTGTATTCCCAAGCTATGCTAACTGGAATATCGGTCAAGCAAAAATCGATACCACAGATGGCGCGGCAGCAGAAGTAGTATATCCTGCTGAAGGCGGAAAAGCAGCTATCGAAGTAACGAGCAGAAATATTTACACAACTTTGGATCAGGAAGTCTCAGCAGGTCAGGCTAATGTTTCATTAGATGTATATATTGACCCGGCAGTTCCAAAGAACTTTAGAATTTATTTAGAGAGCGGAACAGAGAACTATCAGAATCCTAATGGTGAATATGTATTTGCAGAAGTAGCAAATAACAACAATTCATCTGTAAATTATGGACCTAATCCGGCAGAAGAAAATAAGCTGTTTGATTATAGTCAAATGACAGCCGGCTGGTATAAGTTTAATATCACTCTCGACTATGAAGGAACAGACTTTATTACTTTAGAAGTTACAGCTCCGGATGGCACAGTGGCAGGCACAGCAAAGATGGGCGCAATTGCAGGTAAGTCTACAGCTTTAAGACAGGTTCGTCTTATTCAGACAGCTGCAGCCGCACAATTTGCAGATATGGCTATAACCGTATCAGGTCAGCCGACAGCTACCCCGGCTCCTTCTACACCAAGTCCGACAGCGGTTCCGGTATCTTCAATAGTAGTTCCTGCTAATGATTTGACTTTAGACGGCGGGGCAGTGCTTAGCGATAACGCTGGTCAAAATTATACATGGACTGAAAAAGCAACAGATGAGATGAAATCAACATTTGGCGATCCAATCGATAGCGTTAACACAGCAAAGTTTGCTTTAATGAACGGCGATGGAAGAAATGTATCTAAGACAATCAATATTCCGGCTGACGGCGAATATAAGCTGATGGTTATGAGTATTGAATATAATAACAGATACTTTACAGCGAGTGTTGATAATGGCGCTGCAATTGAACCCGAGAGTCAAACTCCAGGTAAGATGGCAACAAATAATGCAGGTGGAAGCAATGTTGATTTGACTGTGACAGAATATAATTTAGGCACTTTAACAAATGGAGAACATACAGTTAAGGTAATATCTGCAGCTAATAACAGCAGAAATATTTTGGCTATAGCTGTAGTTCCGGTTGCTGCACCGGCAACACCTGATCCGTCAGCAACACCAGAACCAAATAAGTATATTGCAACAGTTAACGTAACAGGCGGAACAGCTGTTCTTAAGGATGCAGAAGGAAATGTTTATCCTACATATGCACCTGAAGCTACAGTAGCGCCAACCATAGAACCTTCAGCAGAGCCGTCAGATGCTCCTACAGCGGAACCGTCAGACGCTCCAACAGATGAGCCTGCTGCTACAGCAACAACAGCTCCTGTTACACCTGTAACATATAAATATACATCAACCTCAGAAATTAAGGGTGGAAATTTGTGCGAAGGCGATACATGCACATTTGTTGATGAAGCAAGTGAAGAGATTAGAACTTTGTTTGCGGATGGAAGCGATGCTGCTAAAGTAGCTCCTGCATTAACAGCTAACTATAAGAATTATGTAGGTGGAACAGGCAGTAAGGCATCACAGCCATACATTGAAGGAATAAACTTAGAGCCGGGTACGTACAACGTTTATTATTTGGGCTATAACAACGAAGTTGCAATTGATGCTACTATTGGAGACATAAGTTTCTCAATCCCTGCAGCCAGCGGAGTTGCGGTAGCTAGGGAAGATAATAATGCATCTCGTGTATTAAAGGCATATAAGTTTACATTTACTGCAGAAACAGCTTTAACAAACGCTACATTAAAATTTAACACAACAGAACAATGGTTGCCGGATATATTCTCAGTTATTTTGACAAATACAACAGTTGCAGCTAACGCTGCTGGTGTTGATGGTGCAGTTCAATATCTGATTCCGGAAGGCGATGTAGTAACAGTTGACGCAACAGCTGAAACTGCCGGTCAGGTTGCATCAGTTACAGTAACGGGTGCAGACGGACAGGACGTTAAAGTTGAGAATAACAAGTTCACAATGCCAGGACAGAATGTAACAGCAGACATAACATTTGCTGAAGCACCTGCAACAGCAACACCGGAAGCAACAGCAGCTCCTACAGCTAAACCTGCGGAAGTTATGATTGCCGGTGATATGACTCTCAACGGCAGCGCAAAAGTTTATAATGACGCACCAAAAGAGCCGACAGCTGCTTACACTGAGGAATATTCGAATATCTTTGGTGAAAACTTCTCTAAGGCTGGAACAAGCAAAGTTGGATTCCTTGGTTCAAACTTTGGCGGATATGTAACAAAGAATTACACAATCGATGAGACCGGATCATATAAAGCATATATTATGGTATCATATGCACAGAGCAATAACCAGTTTGCGTTAAGCAAGGATGGTACACAGGTTGTTCAGGGAACATTGGTTGACAAGAGTGAAAAGGTAGGAACAAACGGTCAGGATTTGTTTATCTATACATATGATATAGATAACTTAGAAGCCGGAACATATGAATTTAAGTACTATTCAGAACTTGGTCAGTGTTCAGACTTCGTAGCTGCTGCTATAGTTGCCGCTGAAGCACCTGCAACAGCAACACCTGCACCTGCAACAGAAACACCGGCTCCAGCTACAGCAACACCTGAAGCTACAGAAGCGCCGACACCGGACCCATCAGCTACACCTAGTGTAAGATATACATATACAAAGGGTGCAACAACAAACGGTTCATTTGACGTTCAGAATGTATCTCATCCGGAGTTAGTTACAAAAACAGCTGACACAGCTAATAAAGTTAAGTGGACAGCAAAAAATGACCTAGCAAAATTTGAGAATATAGTAGATCCTGAGCCAATTACCGTAGGTGATATTACAATTGATCCTCTTAATAATGCTACAGGCGGAGCGTCAGATTTCTGGAAGCATAACACAGATACAGTTGACGGTATCAGCGGAAATGGTAATCCTCGTCCGTCTTCGTTGACTGGTACTCCTTCAGATAAGGACTTGCCGACAAATGGAACAGTTTTAAAACTTACATCTGCAAAGAGCGGTCAGGCAGTAGTTAACTATATGACTAATGCAGGTAAGATATTTACAGTTATTGAAGCTAAACAGGGCGAAACAACCGGATCATACTTATATCAGGTAACAGCTCCGTCAAAAGCTGCATATACATCTGATCCTATTGAGATGAAGGTTGGATACGATTATTATGTATTCGTTCCGGCTTCTAAGATTGCAGTTGGATATATCGAGTTTACACCATATATTGAAACTACCGAGGCATTTGCCGGTGATACAATTAAAGTATTGCCATCTGCAAACGATGGATATTCAGTAGACGAAGTAAGCTATACACCTGAAAACGGAAATAAAACTGTTGTTTCTCAAAATGCAGAAGGTTATACATTTAGTATGCCGGAAGCAAATGTGGAGATAAATGTTGCATTCAAAGAAGGCGCAGAGCCAAGTGAAACACCGGCTCCTACAGCAACAGCTGCACCTGCAACAGAAACACCGGAGCCAACAGAGGCACCAGCAACAGAAACTCCTGTTCCAAGTGCAACAGCAACTCCAACAGAGGCACCTGCAACAGAAACACCGGCGCCTACAGATGCACCTGTATCAACAATAGCTCCAATACCAGCAAAGGGAATGACTTTACCTAGCGGAGTTAATACAACAGATAAGTCAAGTAAGGTATATAATTGGAATGATAAAGCAACAGATGAAATGAAGGCAGTATTTGGTGATCCTTTAACAGGAGTTAATACTGAAGCTTTAGTTCCAATGGGTGCTGCAGACAGAACTATTTCAGCAAAAATAAATGTTTCAGCAGAACAGGCTGGAAGTTATAAGTTAATGGTTTTGGGTATCGAATACAGTAACAGATACTATAATGTAAAGGTTGATTCAGGAAATGCGATTGCACCTGAGAATACGAATCCAGGTAAGGTAGCATTGATAGACCCGACAGAAAGTAATTCAGACTTAACAATAACGACTTACGATTTGGGTGAACTAACAGAGGGTGAACATACAATTTCTGTAATTTCAGCTGCAAACAACAGCAGAGATTTCTTTGCAATGGGTTTTGTAAAATATACACCGGCTCCGGCAACCGAGACACCGGCTCCAACTGAGGAGCCGGCAACGGCTACTCCTGAACCGAGTGCAACAGCAGAACCTACAGAAGCACCAGCAACAGAAACTCCGGCACCATCAGCAACAGCTATGCCGATTGATGACTATATCAAAGCTAATATTGATGATGTTAACAATCAGTTAGTAGACGGAGACGTTCAATATGCACAATTGGTACCTAACTATGATAACAGTACTGTTGATGTAGAAGTTCTTGACGGAACAATAAAAAATATGAGCGTTGTAAAATCTATTGAAGCAGCTATAGGTCTCGTAAATAAGTATGACCCGGTTGCAAAGTATGCTGTTCATTATGATGGTTCTGATTATGCAACAGTAAGCGCTGCAAATGAAGCAGCAACAAACTTTGATACGGTTGATAACAGACCGGATGGTTATAAGAGCTACAATCCTGTAACAGTATTCGGAAAAGACGATTCTCCTTCAGCTATTGCTATAGGAAAAGCGGTATCAGCTTCACTAGGATTAAATACAGAACAGTTTAATAGCATTTCAACAACAGACCTTGCTACATTCTTAGGATATCTTGAAGCAAATTCAAAATATTCTGTAAATGTAACAGCTTATGGTGCAGATGGAAACTCAATCTTCACATATAAGTTTATATTTGCTGACAAACAACCAGTTCCGACTGCAACAGCAGAGCCAACAGCAACACCAGAGGCGACAGCGACAGCTGCACCAATTGTTGTAAATATGTTCGATAAGAGTGCTGTTGCAATTTCTGCTGGAAGCCAGGATACTGGATTATACTGGGATAATACTAAGAGTGGAAACATGGCTCTTATAAAATCATCGGTAGTTGGTTCGTTTGAAGGTGCTCAAGGTATCATACTTCGTGAAGGAACTAGCGGTGCAGTGTCTGTAAATGTTTATAAGACAAAGGCAACTACAGCTACTGATGTTGATGCAACTCAGATTGCAACCAGAGAAATTAAAATGACTGGTGGTTATACGCCAAATTATGATAATATCATTTCATTTGAAGATGGAACAACATTTGAAAGTGATGATAATATTTTAATAAAACTTTCAGCAATTGATCATTCAAGTTATTGTGGTAATTATAGCACTTGTACAATTTCATTTGATATGCCAAGATATGATATAGCTCTTGATACATTTGAAAACGGTGTTGCTTCAATTAACTCAAAATCTAATCCAACTGTTGCTAATGCAATAACAAAAGCGGCAGAAGGTGAACTCGTTTTTGTTACTGCAACAGCTAATGCAGATTATGAACTTGCAGATGTTCAGTATAAAGGAGCAAGTGAATCTGATTACACAAAATCTGCTAGTATTGCTGGCGCAAAAACTACAGCTGTTGCATTTGAAATGCCTGGTGAGGCGGCAACAGTTAAACCTATAATTAATGCGCTTACATATGTAACAGCTTCTATTTCCGCTGATAATGGTTCTGTAACGTTTACTGATGGAGTAGCATCAGATACAAACAGAGCTATAACAGGTAAGAATGTTTCATTTACTGTTAGTGCCAATGATGGATATGCAGTTGAATCTGTAAAAGTCATGGCAGGTAATGATGATGTTTCAAGTAGTGTTGGATTAGTTGAAAACCTTGGTGTATATTCGTTTACTACACCTTTAACAGATTTTACTGTAACTGTAAATTATATAGAAGCTAAAGCCATAACTGTTGCTTCTGTATCTAATGGTAGGTTTCAGTAGAAAACGTGACAAGACCTGAGCTAATAAAAAAGGAACTCAATACTGCTGCTTCAGTAACATGGAAAGCCTATGATGAAACAGCAAATGCTATTGCAGCAAACGCAACAGACCCTGATCCAATTACTATAGATGGTGTCGGCGTTGTTGATTTGCCAAATAATAATGATAGTGCAACAGCAACAGATAAGAAGTGGACACGTGGTACTAGTTATAAATTTGATTCATCAATAGGTAATTTTACTGGAAGTATATCCGGTGGAGGAAATCCACGTCCGTCATCTTTTAGCGGAACTCCGAGTGCAACAAATCTTCCGGCAGCAGGTACCGTATTTGAGTTTACGGCAGCCGCAGACGGACAGATGCAAATTGCATATTTTGCAGGAAGTGGTAAGACATTATATTTGTTAGAGTCTGAACCGAATGCAGATAAAGGAACACAACTTGCAACATTTACAGGCGCAAATGCCAATGCTATTACAGACGTATTTGAAGTGAAGGCAGGAAATACTTATTATTTCTTTGGTGGAGCAACAAAAGCTCAGTATTTTGGATTTAAGTTTGTGCCTTATAATTATACAATTTTAGGTGTAGCTGGTGATACTATTAAAGTAAACGCTACTCCTGAAAGTGGAAATTATGTAGTAGATACTGTAACATATGCTACAGCAACAGAACCTAGTAATTCTATACCAGTTGTTGATAATGGTGATGGTTATACTTTTGAAATGCCTAATGATGCCGTTACAGTGAATGCAACTTTTGTTAATTCAATTATTTAACAGTTTAATAAAAAACAACCCATAAGGGTTGTTTTTTATTGATATTATTGGTGTAAATAATTGGTTATATAATAGCTATAAAAAATTTATTCGTTTATACAAAACAAATATGATAAATATGTAAACTACTAATTTAGACTCAAGATTTTTATAGTAGCTCTATTATATCAAGGGACTGCATTTGCAGTCCCTTGATTTTTATATTATTGTTACTTTAAAACATAATATTCTACTAGATATTCAGTTCAAAACTAAAAAATTTTTTTATTCTTTAATACCCTATAGCGTTTTGAAGCATAAGCTGGTTAATTCTTTCCTCTGTTAAACGGTTGTTCAGTCTTTCAGAATTTAACTGGTTATTAATAATTTGGTTGTAATACTGCATATATATTTGTTTCATTACATTATCCATTCTGGAATCCTCTATATCCAAATTATTTTGTGTTGATTCCTGACCGTTGAGTACCTCGTTCCAGTTATAATCCTGAGAATTATTGGCTTCTGTCCAGCGATAATCTTGTTCATTTTTGTCATATTTTTGTTGGTTAAAAAGTGTGTTCCAATAATTTTCATATGCCGCTTTGTCTCGGTCTGTATTTGAAGCGAGAACTGAGTTGATATTAGAAATAGTTTTGTTGTTGGCTCCATATGCGTTGCTGTAGGCTGAGTTGTAGGTGTCCAGCATGTTTTCTAATAAGTTTATGTCCGTGTTATAGCTGTCCGCATAACGTTCATATGCCTGCTGTGCAAGCTCCGGCACCATTTCTCCGAGTTTGCTCATATAGTATTGGTTGGTTTGCGCTGCGGCAGTAGCCGCGGCGGAGTTCCCATAACCGCCGGTAAGCCCCGCATAATTCGCCATAGCGTCTTGACTTGCTCTATTACCCTCAGTGAGGTATTTTTCTTTATAAGCTTGATAAACCGGATCATCGTCAGGGTCATACTCAAAGTCTTTTCGGTTCATTATAGACCTGCTCAGGTTTGTGATTGAATTTAAATAGCGGTTGTTGTACTCATCTAATATTTCGTTTGGAGTTGAGACCCCAAGGGTGTTAAAGTAATCTGATGTTAGGTCCTCAATATCGTTTTGATACGCCCATGCCTTTCCGTTTTCATCTGTATATAAGGTGTTTAGCGGTCTTCCCCCTATAGTGGCCGAGCCGTTACTGTAACCTAACGCGTCTGCTGATACTCCATATTGTCCCGCATATTTTGAATATGCGTCTGAAACCTGTACTATTGGATTATTAGACTTGGAGTAATAGCTTACCAGACTGTTCTGTATTTCAGACGGGCTCGCATATGAAACTCCGGCGTTTTCATCCATATATGATGGTTTCATCAAAGTTCGGCCGCCCAAGGTGACGGTTCCGCTCCTGTCGTCATAGCCAATCAGGTCATTGCTTATCCCCATGTTGGTCAGAGTGGAGCGGATTCCAACAGTACCGTCCTCCCTGGACGGTACTGTCTGTTTCTTTGAAAGGGAGGGGGATTTGTTTGCTGCCGCCAATTTGTTATCTGTGATATATTTATCTGATGTGTTTGGCATTTGTTCTACCTCCTGTGTATGTGATTATCTCTATGTCGTGCACTGCCGCCTGACCTGTGCCCTCAAGCATTATGCGAAAACTGTCGCATTTTTTGAATCTAACCGGCACTTTGTGAACCATAAAGCCATTGCCCTGAATCTCACCGCAAAACTTAAAATCCTCATTGTCCCAGGCTGAGTATATTTTAACTTTGGAGCCTGATTTTAAATCCAGGCGGAGATATACTGTGTTTATTCCCTTGAAATCAAAATCATCAAGGGTAAATTTTTGGGATACCACACACCAGTTTATCTCTTCATCGCTCTCTCCTGAAAATTTATATATATCGGTTTTAGTAACGCCGTAAAGATGTTTGTTATAGCGAACAAAGTCAATGAATTCCGTGTTGTCCTCTTTATGCCAAAGACTATAAAGGGGGTCATATACTAAAAGCTCGGTACCGTTTGAGTTTCCGGCGCAGGCATAGTAACGCTGTCCGTCGGTTCCGCTTTTACAAGTGAAATAGTTGGTTTTTATACAACTGCTGATTTTCTCAGGTTCACCGCCGCTGTACTCATAAAAGCCGTCGGCTCCCATATAGTAAAGTATGCCGCCGAGTTCAGCAATGCTTTTTCCGTCTATTGCACCGCCGCAGGTTTGCTTGGGTATAGAAAAATTTTGCGGTGAGTCTCCGTAGATGTGGTGTATATAGTTGCTCTTAAAAGCGACGACGGCTGTTCTGTAGCTGACTATACCTGTAAACTCGCCGGCAGTGCCGATTTCACTGTACCAGCTGTCATCTGCTAGACCCCTAAAGGAATTAAAATTGAAACAATCGCCTAGTTTGGACGCATATATGTATTCGCCGCTGGTTCCTGTTCCAAACAGACGGTTATTATGAACGCATGCCCAGCTGATATCAGGAATACTTATTTCAATAGTCACAGAATTGCTGTCAGTAGTGTTTTTGAATAGCCCGTAACTGCCGTTTTTAGTATATAAAAGAAGTGAAAGTTTAGATGTTGTGGCCTCGTCAACTACCGCACTGACTATTTGGCTGTCAGAAGCATAATCTTTTTTTGAGTTTATTACATGGGTGTTGTTTTGGTCTTCACTGCAGCCGCTTATGATTACACTGTCTCCTACCTTAAAAATGTCGTCAAATTCCGCGCCGCTTTTCTGTATATAAGCAGTATATACTCCGCTTATTTCATTATGACTTGAGTAAAATTTTGCGTCTGTAACAGTAATCTGACGTCCCATCTTCTTTAACTCATTCCCTATTTCCCCAGTGTCAGGGTCAGGAAGATACCTATAGTACACCTTGTCAGGGAAAATACATATGTTCCCATTAAAGTCCACTATAGATTTTTCACCGTCCAAGAGCTTAATGTTTGTGACAGAGCTGCCCTTGTAGTAAAAATAGTTTTCTGCTACCCCTGTGAATGAGTCAAGACTTCCCGGCTGGTATTCCGGAGCCGTAACCGCTGATATTCCGTTTAAAGAAACAATGTGTTCTCTCGGTTTACGCGGCGAGGCGGCAGGAATAGAATCGGATGACATATTATACATTTCAGACATTTGTCTGTCGTCAATTTTTTCTCTTTGATCATATCCAAAGAAGTTTAAAATATCCACTTTTTTTGTGTTGCTGCTTGTGGACGAACCGCTGGGCGGCAGATACATATTCCTCACCTCCTACCAGAAATTTTTGAACCTTGCCAAATCGTTCAAGGGATTTCTGGTTTTATAATCTTTTTTGTATTCGCTGTACAAATTGTTGTATTGGGTCATATGGGCAGAATACGCGTCGTAATCATGCTGATAGAGCGCCATTTTTGCCAAAATATATTCTATATACAGTCTGTCATATGGAGGGTCTGCCTCTGTTTCGTCGTCTATGACGCGCCGAATTGCCAAATGTGCCGCGGTTTGCGGAGTAAATATATCATCTGTAAGATAGACTGCTTCACCGTCATTTTGATATACATAGCTATCCAGGCAGGAGTCCCAGTTGGGTTCATCATCTAAGTTTTCGAGAAGTACGCATTCTATGTTGTCCCCCTCAAAAAGTGGAAGCTCAGAGCCGAATATGATATTCTCACTCAGTTTATAAGTACCTTTTACCTCAATGTTTCTGATGTTATCAGGCTTGGTGAGATACACTAGTTTAAGTATTTTAGGAGCTGAATTGCTGAATGCTGAGGTCAGTGAACCGCATAGATGAGGCAGGCTTCTTAAATCTGCTTTATCTATTAACTTACCTGCCACATACGCAGCTTCAATATCGTCAATAGAAATATCGTCAGGCAGTTCAAATTCATCAGGGCATGTTACTAAAGTTTCAATAACGGAGTAATATTTTTTTATGTCCCGTCTTAAAGCGAGTGAAACTTCGTCGCACCAGTGCAGCTTTTCACTGAAAGTAAATTGATTAGGGCTGAGAGCGTCTGCAGCTGAAATTGCGTTTATGATTTTCATGTATCCACCTGCCCTCTAAGCCTCTTTAAGGCTTTCAATATATTTTTCAGCCTCAATTTCCTGTTTATTACTTCTTTCAATGGCGAGAGCAACACTTCTAGGAACCATTACTTCAACGCCGCGTTTAATTTGATAATTGGTTCCGTTAACGGTAACGGTCAAATCGTCTTTTTTCTTCCAGTTATCTTTAATTAATGTCACAGGGACAGGTTCATTATAAAATTGTTCAAGTTCATCTGTAACAGTTTGTTTTGTATTTGCCATGTTTACCTCCTAATAGCTGCAAGTTGTTTCAACTCTAACCATAAACTCCGGAGAGAGTATTTCTGCTGTCTGAGTTGCTTTCCATCCGACAGTGCTTCTCTGGTCGAGAGGGTCTCCGGTTCCTGCGCTTCCCTTCTGTTTGATTATTGTCTCAAGGCCGCCGCCTGTTATATTAGTAACCCCATAAGCATTCTGACCAATAAATAGAGTAGAGTATATGTCCCTGCCGTCCTTTCCGGCTCCTGCCGGATATATAGTTGTTCCAGGAACAATAGTAGCGCTTGGAGTTTCAGACAGCGTGATGCTTGCGCTTCCGGCGCTTCCGGCTGCCGCTGAGATGATAGAGTAGTCAAATCCGTTTATCTGTACAGCTTTGCCGGACAGAGCAGCAGCGTCCTTTGCGGCTATTTCTTCTGAAACAGTAATGGTTTTACCGTTAACCTTTGCAACAGTAAGGCTTTCAGGGTCTCCGGTCTCGATGTTTTCAACGGTTCTGAGCGGAGCTGCCCTGAATATTTTAGCTTCTGTGGACTCAACGAATACAACGCCATGAATTTTGCCTATTGTGCCGTTGTACCAGTCTTTTGGGTCAACATTCTGCTTTATTTCTTTCCAGTCCGGGTCGTTTGTCAAATCGTTGGCAACATCAGGGTGAATTATAGCCACGTAACAGCCGTCTTTCATTGGCTGAGCGTTATTGCGTTTCAGTGTTGCTACAGCTCTTTTAACAGCCGCCACATTTAAATAATCGTTATCCTCATAGTTTTCAGCACCGCCTACCAGCAGATTTCGGTCAGACTTGCCGTTTCCGTACTGCACATTGGTTCCGGCATTTACCTTTTCTCTTATTACTGTGTCAAGAGTTCTTCCTGCCTGATCGCCTAAAACATTTTGTGTTTCTACTATAACGTTGTCAATAGCGGACAGGGTTAATATGTCAGAGAGTGTAACATAATCACCGTATTGGTCAACAGTGGATTCAACTGTTGTGACATTGAGCTGGTTGCCCTTAGGCGTTACTCCTTCGGTTAAAGGTTTGAGCGCTTTAGGCAGCGGGCTGAATCTGCGGAATTCAATAGTCTTTCCTGAACCCTTTGGGATAGGCTTGTTCTGTCCGAACTGTCCATGAACCAGTTTTGGGCTGGCAAACCTAATCATCTGTCTGTCGTAATACGCTTTCAATTCAGGAGTAACGTTATTTCCAAGATTATTGGTTGATGTAGTTTGTGTATTATAATTTATACTCATTTATTATCCTCCTTGTGTTTACTTATTTTATAAACTCTTAAAATGAAATTTTTTCACCGTTTCTGACTCTCTTAACTATTTCGTCAAGCTCATCGTCAGTTAATTCCTCAGGGTTCTTTTTAACCATAGCTCCGCTTCCTGCCTTGCCTGTACCGTTCTCGGTGATTCGCCTTTCGGCGGACGGCTTTTCTCCGCGGCTGCGGTACTGGGAATCACCGTAGTTCTGTTCTTCCCTATGACAGAGATAGTAGGCGTCTTCAATGCTTAGTCCATTTCCCCAAACATAATTGCAGAATTTAGGGTTTTGCATTTCACGTCTCATATCAAAATTAGGATTTTTTTCTGAAAATTCCTTGACCTGAGCGTCAATTTCTGAAGTTCTTTTATTGATATAATCCTGCAAATCCTGCTGGTCTTCACCGTATCCGGCAAACTGCCCCATTTGCTGGGCGTTTTGATAACCGCCTGGATATTCCGCCGTTTGAGGCTGACCCATTTGGGTGTTTTGGTAACCGCCTTGATAACCTGCCGTTTGTGACTGCGGTGGGGTATAGTCGTTTCCTTGTTCCCTATATCCGCCGGCCGCCGGCCTTTGTCTTTTGTTTCCGAATCCGAGCATATTTTTGCTCCTTTCATATTTTATTTTGTGGAGATTAAGTGTCTTCCACAATTAAAATTATAATAAAAATATAGTGCAAACGCGTGCCATTAAATTAGTGTACATTATTACTAAAAAAAATGTATTTTTTCTTCTAGAAAAGGCTATATTATTAGTAAAAATGAATGAAAATGATTATAAATGCTTGTTTGTGAAATATTTATGACCGAAAACGCTTGACAATGATTGAAAATGGTGATAATATTACGGTGTAAGATAAATAAATGAAAAATGAAGCTTAAAAATCAAATCTTAAAAATGAAAAAGAGGGGTTGACAGGTCATGCTTACGCAGGAGCGTCATAATAAAATATTGGAACTGCTCACAAAGCAGGATACGGTCACAGTCGGCGAGTTATCACAAGGGTTAGAAACTTCAGAATCAACTATCCGAAGGGATTTGGTAACTTTAGACAAAATGGGCAAGGTAAAAAAGGTGCATGGAGGAGCGGCGGCTATTCATATGGTGAGCACTGTTTTTGAAGAGGATGTCACTACAAAATCAGCACTGAATGTTACTGAGAAGGAAGCGATAGGCAGAGTTGCAGCCGGGCTTGTTACTAATGATGATTTTGTTTTTATAGACGCCGGAACAACGACGGCGGCAATGATTGATTTTATTTACGACAATGTCAGAGCCACTTTTGTTACTAATGGTATAGTTCATGCAAAAAAGCTTATTCAAAAAGGGCTTAAAGCCTATATTATAGGCGGACAGATAAAACTTACAACCGAAGCGGTTGTTGGAACAGAAGCTATAAATAATTTGAGAAAATATAATTTTACAAAAACTTTTATAGGAACAAACGGTATCAGTGTTAAAGGCGGATACAGCACTCCTGATGTTGAGGAAGCTGCCGTAAAGTCAGAGGTATTAAAAAGAGGGAGAAACAATTTTATTTTAGGTGACCATACCAAATTTGACAAAGAATATGCGGTAACATTTGGTATACTTAAAGACGCTTGTATAGTTACTGATGAGCTTGAGGATAATGAATTTAGGGAATACGCGGTTGTTAAGGAGGCTTTTGCATGATTTATACAGTGACATTTAATCCGGCTGTAGATTATGTTATACATCTGGAAGATATAGAACTTGGCGCTGTTAACAGAACCGAGAGCGAAGAGATATTTTTTGGAGGAAAAGGCATAAATGTTTCTACTGTGTTAAGTAATTTAGGCGCTGAAAATATTGCGCTTGGGTTTATTTCGGGATTCACTGGGAAAGCTATTGAGAGCGGTCTTAATAAAAACGGTATAAAAACCGATTTTATAGAGCTTGAAAATGGTATCACAAGGATAAATGTTAAGATAAAATCAAAAGAAGAGACTGATATAAACGGTCAGGGCCCGGTTATAAGCCATGAGGCGATATCAGGGCTTCTAGATAAACTAAAAGTTTTGCAGAGAGGCGATTTTCTGATTCTTGCAGGAAGTATTCCTGCAACAATGCCGGACGATATATATGAAAAAATAATGGAGCGTTTAAAAGACAGCGGTTCCAATATTGTAGTGGACGCAACCGGAGATTTATTAAAAAATGTTCTAAAGTATCACCCGTTTTTAGTTAAGCCAAATAACCATGAGCTGGGAGAATTGTTTGGAATTGAAATTAATACTGAGGAAGAAATTATTGAATATGCGGGAAAACTCAGACAGATGGGGGCAAGGAATGTTTTGGTGTCAAGAGCTGGAGACGGCGCTGTATTGTCTGCTGAAAACGGTGAGGTTATAAAAATGGGAGTGCCGAGCGGTAAGGTTTTAAACTCAGTGGGCGCCGGAGATTCTATGGTGGCAGGATTTATTTTTGGATACTTGCAGAGCGGAGATTACAGAGATGCGCTGAAATTGGGAACTGCCTGCGGAAGTGCGACGGCTTTCTCTGCAGGTTTAGCTGAAAAAGAGAAAGTTGAAGAACTTATGAAAATCTTGTAACTTATAAATTATAAATTTTTTATATAATAAAGAAAAGGAGAGGTAAATATGAAGGTTATTGATTTGCTGAAGCCGAACGCAATCGCGCTAAACTTCAATACGGATTCCAAAGAAGCTTTGTATGATAAACTAATTGACTTGCAAAGCAAAGCCGGAAACATTTCAGACAAGGCCCAGTATAAAAAAGATTTGTTTTTTTGTCAAGTTAAGCTTTTATAAAGTTCACTAAATTCCCTACGCATAGCGGTAATCAAAACCACATTCCTTATCTAGGGGAACTTGGTTTTCCCCCTCCATGTGCAGGGGAAAGCCAGGCAAGATCTTTTGACTTCACTATCATGTTCTTTCAATTTCTCCCCTCCACGCGGAGGGGACTCATAGATCATTTTATGCGTTCTCTCTTAGGCTATTTCAAACC
>OLPX01001295.1_pt1 | contig 18194 bp, 6 predicted proteins | sample 1672491 | NCBI WGS metagenome assembly OLPX01 (sample SAMEA3136692, study PRJEB25190) | human gut metagenome | biome: human gut; feature: human-associated habitat; material: faeces | place: Austria | collected 2013 | reverse complement strand
AACCGGGAGCGGACGCCGATCTGATCATTCTGGATCCGGAAAGAGAAAAGACACTGACACATGCCAATATGCATGGAGCGGTTGACTACACGGCATACGAGGGCGTACCGGTTAAGGGATATATCGATCTTGTAATGCAGCGCGGAAATGTGATCGCAAAAGAGAACCGGTTCACAGGAGCGCGCGGCGCCGGTGAGTTTATCCATCGGAAGACGCGGGATCTGAAAGACGAGTCTTCTTGCCTCAGATAAAAAAGTATAGAATCTTAAGGAATACGGAATATAAAGGAGCAGGGAATGAAAAAAAGCGGGAGAAAGGAAGAGACGATCCACAGTCGGCTCCGAAGTTGCCGGGCACATAAAAATTTCATCCGATGGGTCGTGTTGGGTGTGTTTTTGTTGTGCGCTGTCTGTATCGTCTATCCTTTCTCCCCCCGAAATGAGCAGCCGGCAGGTTCTGTAAAGATGGTTGTGCTTCTTCCCGGAGAGATCGACGATCAGAGTTGGAATACCGGAAATTACAAAGGGATCATGGAGTGCCGGAAAGCATTGGATGTGGAACTTCGTTACGAGAAAAATGTATCCGAGGCGGATTCGGAAGCGATGCTCCGGTGGTATGCCGACAAGGGATATCAGTTCATCCTGGCTGCGGGAACGCAGTTTGAAGAACCGGTTTCCGCGGTGGCAGACGAGTATCCCGAAGTTGATTTTTGTATCATCAACGGACGGGAAAGCAGTGGGATGAATGTGTGCGGCGTATATCCGAAAGAAGATGAGGCAAGCCATCTTGCGGCGGTCATAGCGGGCAATCTGACCAAGAGCGGTACATTCGGGATCATAGCCGGATATCCGAGCGAACCGATGGAAGAACTTCTGGATCAGTATGAAAAAGATGTGCGTTCGATCGCAAAGCAGCGTGGTTTTCAAAAACCGGAGGTATTCCGGGCTTATGCGAACAGTTGGGAAGATGTGCAGATGGGAAAAGACATTGCGGATCAGATGATCGCGAAAGGAGCCGATCTCCTGTTTATTTATGCAAATAAAGTGGGGCTTGGCTGTATTGAGTCGGCGAAAGAGAATGGTGCGAAAGTGATCGGATTTTCGGAAAATCAGAACCAGCTTGATTCGGATACGGTTGTTGCATCTGTTGAATTTGATTTCGGGGCAATTTACAAATGGACGATCTCTCAATATCTGGCAGGTGATCTGAAAGGGAACAAAACTTATGGCATCGGGATAAAAGAACATATTTTTAAACCGGTATATTCCGATGCAGTGCCGGAGGAGATTCGGAAAAAGATTGAGGAAGAGATGAGAGTCTGATAAAATGAAAAAAGACAGTCCGTACTTTCCAGTCATAATACATCCCTCTCTATGCATACGATACATGTAGAAATCGTACAAGCATAGGGAGGGGTGTTTTTTGGTGGAAAAGAAAGAGGGGCAATTGCCGGAAGAAAGGAAACGTGTTACGGAGAAATGCAGAAGTATCGCAGAGACAAACCGGGAGACAGGGCTTACGGAAACCGAGGCAGCAAAAAGACTTGCCGCCGACGGAGCAAATGAACTGGAGCAGGAAAAAAAGAAAAGTCCGGGCGCGGCATTTTTGGAGCAATTGAACGATCCACTGATCTGTGTTCTGTTGGTCGCGGCGTTCGTGTCTTTTTTACTGCATGAGATCAGTGATGCAGTGATCATCGGAGTGGTAGTCCTTGTCAACGCTGTTGTCGGTGTGATCCAGGAGGGAAAGGCGCAGAAAGCATTGGAGTCTTTGAAAAAGCTGACAAGTCCCCGTGCGGTTGTGCGCCGTGACAGTGTGGTGAGGGAGATTGCTGCCGCGGAACTGGTGGTCGGGGACGTCGTGATCCTTGAAACAGGTTCACAGGTTCCGGCAGATCTGCGTCTTGTTCAGGCATGGAATTTAAAGATCGAGGAGTCTGCGCTGACGGGAGAATCGGTTCCGGTAGAAAAGACTTCTGAAAAACCCGAGGTGGAAAAGACGGCGGTCGGTGAGCGGAAGAACGAGGCGTTTATGTCCACGCTTGTGACGGCGGGACGCGGAGAGGGAATTGTCACGGCGACGGGAATGCAGTCGGAAATCGGAAAAGTCGCGTCGATGATCCGGGCAGTTCCAAGAGAGTATACGCCGCTTCAGAAAAAACTTGCCGAACTGGGGAAACTGCTCAGTGTCGTTTCCATCTTGCTTTGTGTGCTGTTGTTCGGGATTGCGGTCCTGCAAAAGCGAAATGTAATTGAAATGTTGATCACAGCGATCTCGCTGGCAGTCGCAGCGGTTCCGGAGGGGCTTCCGGCAGTTGTGACGATCGTTCTTGCGATGAGTGTGTCGCGCATGGTACGGGTCAATGCGATCGTGCGGAAACTTCCATCGGTGGAAACATTAGGCGCGGTCAATGTGGTCTGTTCGGATAAGACGGGAACTTTGACACAGAATAAAATGACCGTGACAGCTTGCTATGTCAATGACCGGCATATACCGGTTTCGATGCATAACATCCGGCAGCAGGCGGAGATTCCGGAAATGTTTCTCCGGGGGCTTGCGCTCTGTCAGGATGCGGAGGTGACAGGGGAAGAAGCGGTTGGAGACCCGACGGAACTGGCGCTTCTTCAGATGGCGGAAACATGCGGAATCCGGAAGAAACAGTCCGAACAGCAATATCCCCGTATCGGAGAGCGGTCTTTCGACTCTGTGCGGAAGATGATGACGACTGTGCATCGCGGAGACGGCAGGGATTTTGCGTATACGAAAGGCGCGCCGGACGTCGTACTTGGGCGATGTACAAAAATCCGGATAAACGGAAGTATTTTGCCGCTTGGGGAAGCGAAGAGACGGAAGATACAAAACGTGTTGGAGGAAATGTCTTCTCAGGCGCTTCGCGTACTTGCCCTCGCAATGAAAACGGACGGCACGAAAGAGGAGCTTTTACAAGAAGAAGATCTTATTTTTCTCGGACTTGTCGGGATGAAAGATCCGATCCGTCCGGAAGCAAAGGATGCGGTCGCGAAATTTAAAAAAGCATCGGTGCAGACGGTGATGATCACTGGCGATCACGCAAAGACAGCTCTTGCGATCGCACAGGAACTGGGGATCGCAAGAAAAGCAAAAGAGTGTATGACAGGGGATGAACTGGAAAATCTGACGGATATTGAACTTGGGAATCGTTTAAAGGAAGTCCGCGTATTTGCAAGAGTGTCGCCGGAACATAAAGTCCGGATCGTGCGCGTGCTGAAAAAACTGGGGAACGTTGTGGCGATGACAGGAGACGGCGTCAATGACGCTCCGTCGCTTCGGATGGCGGACATCGGGATCGCAATGGGAAAGGGCGGGACTGACGTGGCAAAACAGGCGTCCGATATGATCCTGGCGGACGATCATTTTGCCACGATCGAAAAAGCGATCGAGGAGGGGCGGAGCATTTACCGGAATATCAAAAAGACGGTATTGTTTCTGTTGTCCTCCAATTTCGGGGAGATCATCACAATGTTTACGGCAGTTCTGTTTGGGATTGCCTCTCCTTTGAAAGCCAGCCATATTTTGTGGATCAATCTGATCACTGATTCGCTTCCGGCGCTGGCGCTTGGAATGGACCATAACGATAAAGAACAGTTGATGAAAATGCCGCCGCGCGGAGCGAAAGAGGGACTGTTTGCCAACGGCGGACTTGCCTGTACGATTTTTTACGGCGTGCTGATCGGAGGGATCAGTCTGGCGGCATTTTTAAAACTTCCATGGGAAATGCTCCATCAAAACAATCTGCCGTTCGATCCGGCACACATTATGGAGGTATTTTCGGACGGAGCGGTGCTGGCAAGGGCGCAGACATACGCATTTACCGTACTCGGGATGTCTCAGTTGTTCCATGCGGCGGGGATGCGGGATGTCCGGACGTCGGTATTTTCAAGAAAACGGAAGTTTAATCCGGTACTGGCAGGGGCGTTCGCAGTCGGATTTGTGCTGCAGCTTGCAGTGACGGAAGTGCCGTATCTTGTGACTATGTTCGGAACAGCTCCTCTTGCTGCTTCTGAATGGATATCACTGCTTTTCCTTGCTGCTTTCCCGATCCTGACACATGAGATGTTTGTCATATTGTTCCGGGCGGATGGTCAGGCAGAGACGGCGAAGCTTCCGGAGAGAAAACTTGCCAGACATTCCCGAAGTGTCGTATAATAGAACAACAGCGTCAGTGGACAAGGGGAAACTGTTTTCTCATTGTACACGAACGATAAGTATTGACATTGGAAGGAGAAGCTATGCAGTTACGTTTTGAAATACCGGATTCGTTCTGGAGCCTGTTCCGCTCGGTCAACCGGGAAGTCTATATAGAAGCGCTGCTTTGTATCAATGAAGAATATCAGTACAGTAATTATTTTCTGACAAGGGAAATCTGTATCCAGGCGCTTAGCGACTTATATGTGAAACAGCAGATCGAACTTCGCAGAGAAGAAGATGAGACCGAAATCGATCTTCTGGAGACACCGGCTTCCCGTATTTTGAACTGGCTGTTAAGGACGGGGTGGCTGAAAAAGGTCGAAGATTACAATACATTGGTGACCAATATCGTGATCCCGGACTATGCGGCGGTGATGATCGACGCATTTGAACGCCTCACATCGGAAGATATGGAAGAGACGGAAATTTATATTCAAAATGTATATGCAACGTTATTTTCTTTCCGGCATGATACGAGAGTCAATTTGAATATGCTGCGGACGGCTCTTGTCAACACGCGGCGGCTGAATAAAGCGCTTCAGGATATGCTTCATAATATGGACAAATTTTTCGCACGGCTCTTGGAGCAGAAAACATACGGGGAACTCTTGCAGGAACATCTGGAGGGGTATGTGGAAACGATCGTGCGGAAGAAATATCATATTTTAAAGACTTCCGATAATTTTTATCTTTACAAGACCGATATAAAAAGGGTGCTTCAGGAAATGCGGGAAGATGAGGCATGGATCGAAAATGTGCGGGCGCAGTCCAAAGCGATGGGGGATACGGGAGAGGACGTACTGGAACTTCTGGATCTGATCGAGAGGGGATTTGATGATATTGAGCACCGTATTTCCAACATGGACAAAGAACATACGAAATACGTCCGCGCCACGGTGAGCCGTCTGAATTATCTGCTCAGCGCCGAGACCGATACAAAGGGACTGGTTGTGCAGCTTTTAAACCGGATCGCGGAGGATCCCGAGACAAGGATAAGGAAAACCGGGGAAAAGATGAATCTCTCACAGTTGGAAATATTATCGGAGAGATCACTTTACAAACGGAGAAAGGCGAGAAAAGGTTTCATCAGCCGGATGGCAGTGGAAGAAGCGGCGGAAGATCTGGATCGGGAAGACGTGCTTCGGCTGAACCGGATCCAAGTTCGGTACAGCCGACAGCAGATCGAAGAATTTATCCGGTCGCATATGGTGGATGATGTGATGGATGTCAGTACACTGCCGTTGGAGGATGATGAGACATTTGAAAAGCTGATACTGGCTTATGATTACAGTACGCGCCGTAGCAGCAAATACCGGATCGCAGAGGAAGACGCTTTGATGATCGAGAACGGAAGTTATCGTTATCCGGCATTGAAATTCGTCCGGCGCGGCGTATAGGCAGTGACAGAGGATTATAGCAGAGGAGCATAATAGAGGAGTACATATGATTGACTATTTTGAGCAGTTGATACCGGAAGAACAGGAGGGAATCACCGAGGTGATCCAGACATTATTTCGTCAGACCTTTCTTTTGGAACGGAAATTTGACCGCCGTCTGGGGAGGATGCAGTATACGCATGAATATCGTGTATGCAGTAAACATTTTGAATTTTTGAAATTATATTTTGCGGCGGCGGGGATTACATTGAATGAAAATGTCCAAATGGGTCTGATCTATATTCAGGGAGAAACGCTTTGGGGAGAGAAACTGCCGCGGCTTGCGACGATTTATCTGTTGATCCTGAAACTGATCTATGATGAGCAGATGGCTTCTGTTTCTTCGAGCAGCCATATCGTGACGACGCTCGGGGCGATCAACGGAAGAGCCGGGGAATTCGGCGTGCTTCGGACATTGCCGTCTCCGACGGAGATCCGGCGGACGGTGGCGCTTTTGAAGCGGTATCAGGTGATCGAGCCGCTGGATGTGCTGGAGGAATTGAACGAATCCACAAGACTTGTCATTTATCCGAGTATTCATGCGGTGCTGTCGGGAGACGATATCCGGGCGCTGCTTCAGACATTCGGCGAGGCAGATGAGAGACAGGAATGTCTGGAAACGGAAGACGATATGAAAGAAATAACGGGAGGAACGACGATTGGAGAAGACACAGGCGTTTCAGGCGCTCTCTAAGATCTGCCTGAACAACTGGCATTATATAGACAAAAAAGTATTGACGTTGAATGAGGGGATCAATTTCTTTACCGGACATTCGGGAAGCGGAAAATCGACGGTGCTGGACGCACTGCAGATCGTACTTTATGCGGATACGGACGGACGACGGTTTTTCAACAAAGCGGCCGCCGATGATTCCGACCGTTCGCTGATCGAGTATCTGCGCGGTATGGTCAATATCAGCGAAAATAATGAATCCCAGTATCTGCGGAATCAGAACTTTTCCAGTACGATCGTGTTGGAACTGGAACGGACGGATACGCGGGAAAAACAGTGCGTCGGCGTTGTGTTCGATGTGGAGACTGCGACAAATGAGATCAGCCGTCTCTTTTTCTGGCACACGGGCGGTCTGCTTGAAAACCAGTATCGCGCGGACAGGCGGTGCCTGACGACGGTGGAAGTGCGGGAATATCTGCAGAGGACGTTTGCGGCGGATCAATTTTATTACGGACCGAGCAATGAAAGATTCAGGCGGCAGCTTTACGACATTTATCTGGGGGGACTGGACGGAGAGAAATTCCCCCGTCTGTTCAAACGTGCGATCCCGTTTAAGATGAACATCCGGCTGGAAGACTTTGTGAAAGAATACATTTGCATGGAGCAGGATATCCATATCGAAGATCTGCAGGAAAGTGTGATGCAGTATGGGCGGATGCGCAGCAAGATCGAGGATACGCTGGAAGAGATCCAGAAGCTGACCGAGATCGGGGAAGTCTATCAGACGTTTGATGAAAAACAGCAGAAAGCGGTAAGCTGCGCGTATCAGATCGCCCGTCTTGAAATGCTGTATCTGGAGCAGAAGATACAGGAATACCATGACCGCGTAAATGGGCGGAAAGAGGAGATCGGGCAGCAGAAGATACGGCAGGCAAAACTGGAGGAAGAGCAGGGGCATCTTCAGAAAGATTATGAAGACGTGCTCGTCCGGATCGCGAACAGCGGGTATTCCGGTCTGGAAAAAGAACTGGAAACGCTGAACGAGACATTGGAGCGCCTGGCAGGAAGCAAGGCACGCTGGCAGCAGACGTCGGAACGGCTGAAAGAGTGGAAAGATCAGGATGTGACGCCGAACCAGACGATCTGGGATATTGACCGTTTCCTGAAAGGGACGATCTCGGAGCAGGAGATGGAGCGGCTTCAGAACAGCCTCAAAGAGATGCGGCAGGAATTGGAAGAGGAACGGCAGGAAAATGCGTCCAGACTGAAAGTGGTCAAGAAAGAAGAAAAAGAGGCGCGGGAAGAGCTGAAAGAATTGAAGCAGGGGCGGAAAGCCTACCCGCGGGAGCTGGAAGAATCTCGCTATGAACTGCGGAACCGTCTGCAGGAGTATTGTGGGAAATTTGTGAACGTGCAGATCCTTGCCGATCTTCTGGATATCAAAGACGAACGGTGGCACAATGCGGTGGAGGGATACCTTGGCAATAACAAGCTGCTTCTTGTTGTGGAGCCGCGGTATGTCCGGGAGGCATTGGAGATTTACAAGGAGATGGATAAGCGGAAATATTGCCGCGCCGCAGTGCTGGATACAGAGCGGGTCATGGAAAACGAGCATGCGGTCCGCCCGGGCGCGCTGGCGGAGGAAGTGACCGCAAAGACCGATTATGCGGCGGCTTATATCCGGTTTTTCCTTGGAAATGTGATGAAATGCGAATCCGTCGAGGAACTGCGGGAGTGCCGGATCGGTATCACGCCGGACTGCGTGCTGTATCACAGCTACCGTTTGCAGCATATCAATCCGGATTTGTATACAAGGCGCGCATATATCGGGGAGACCAGTATGCGCAAACGTATCCGGCAGTTGGAATTGAAATGTGAGGAACTGCAGAATGAACGGCTTCCGCTTCAGGAGGCGGAGGTGAAGATCCGCAGGCTTCTGGAACTGGAAATGCTTCCGCAGCCGACAGACGATTATATGCAGTGGATCAAAGATACAGAGATGATCTCGGATAAGGAAAAGAGAAAGAAACATTTGCAGGAGCAGATGGAACAGCTCCGGGAAGAGTCGGTGGCAGTGCTGGAAGCGCAGAAAAACGAGCTGATGGAGCGGATGGAAGAAAAGAAAGCTTCGGTAGATCTGGTGAAGCGGGAAATCTGGAAAAATGAAAAAGATATCGACGGATATCAGCGCGCGATCATCGATCAGGAAGAAGCGTTGGCGGTGAAAACAAAAGAAGTGCAGGCGATGAGTGGGAAAGAAGTACATGATTTGGAAACGGAGTTTCAGGAATTTCTCGCCGCAAAGAAATCCGTCAATTATGATTATCTGAGGCGGCAGAAAGTATCGGAACAGCAGCCGCTTCTCGAGCAGGCGGAGCGGGAATATCAGAAGCTGGTGGACGTCCGCAGCGCGTATTTGCGGACATATCCGAACCGGACGTTTTCCGCAAGCGCACGGGATAATACGGCATATGAGAAATTGCTGGAAGAATTGCAGTGCGGCGATCTGGAACGATACAGGGAATCGGCAAAGGAACAGGCGAAATCTGCGGTGGAGCATTTTAAGGATGACTTTATCTTTAAGATCCGCGCGGCGATCCGGGATGCCTATCAGCGGAAAGACGAGCTGAACCGGATCATCAGCAAACTGGATTTCGGAAAAGACAAATATCAGTTTGACAATTTCATATCCGTACATAAAAAGACACCGCTTAAGTTAAGGGTGTCTTTTTAGCGCTATTTTATTGTCATATCAAGGCTCAATCAATCGTGGTAAATTCGTGGTAAAATGAATGATTTTCTATACTTCAAAATACTTGAAAACATAGTATTTATGTGGATAATCTAAAAATAGATATAAAATTTATTATAAACTTTGTTTCGGTTCCATCCAGCGATATTATCAAAGTGGACGAGACAGGAGCCGCATTAGACGGCGCAGAATTTACATTGTACAGTTCTGATGCAAGTTATCAGAACAAAGGCGAGGCGGTCGCTACCGGAACGACAATGAACGGAATGATGCCATTTATTGACAGCAGCAATCGGGTCATCAATTTTAGCGAACAGTATGCAGCCGGAAAAGAATATTATGTATTAGAGGAAACTTCTGTTCCGGCAGGATATCGAAAAACAAATGATATTTATCTGAGATATGAACCGACTACCAATACATTGATCTCGGAAAATAAATGGCAGTCCGGAGGAGCGACGTCCGGAAAATTATCAGTGACGGCAACAGGCGATCATGTTACCGATGGGAAGAACGACTATCAGATCACGGACAACGATCAGGTATTTGCAGTGGTTCTGAAAAGAGATAAGAATATCGGAACGGCATTGCTGCAGGATGAGGATGGGTGGTCCGGTATTTCAGAAAATGCGCTGGAAGGATATAAACTGACGCCGATCCAATCTTTGGAGGACATCAAGACGTTGTCGGATGACAGCAAATATTATTTCAAAAAAGGGGTGGATGGAAAATATCAGGCACAGATTTCACAGCTTCCCGGAGATGTTCGGAAGTATTATTATCTTTTAAGTGCGGATAAGAAAGAGAATACCAAGTATTCGGTTGGTTATTATTATGCGAAAGACAATGGAGATATCGTCAAACTGAGCAGTGGAGCGGAGAATTTTGAACGTCAATTCGGAACAAGGATTTACGTTACGGATCCGAAGAACCGCTTGTATGTACAGAAAGTCGACGATACAAAAAATCCGGTCAATGGAGCGAAGTTCGGATTGTACATGAAGGCGGATGCACAGGCAGATCCGGTCACCGGTACAGTAGTGATCCCGGACAGCGTAAAGCCGTTTATGACAGAGGAAACAAGAGATCTGACAGGGGAACAGAACTGTATTAAGATCAACGGAGGAGGTTATTTCGACAGGCTGCCGTCCGGAATTTATTATTTGAAAGAAATATCTGCCCCGGACGGATATATTGTGAATGATAAGGTTACCAAGGTGATCGTGGACGAGAACGGTGTCCATGCGGATGCCGGAATCGAAAACGACGGAATTGTAACGAAAAACGGAGTCGGAATGATCATGGACTCTATGTCACAGTTTGCAAGTTACGATGAGATCAACCGGACACTTTCCGACATTATTGTCACGAGAAGAGCAGGAACGGAGAACGGAGGCGTATTAACCTGGCAGGATACTTCCGATGAAGTATTAAAGCTGAGTTACGGAAAAGGGGACGAGCCATTACAGTACGGTGCAAGTGTGGCAGGCGGAAAAGTACGATTTGAGAGGGATACCGGATGGTCATGGGTTGCTGTCAAACAGAATTATGACGATGCCGCCTTTGACGTTACGAGTGAGCTGAAAGACGATATACGGAACGAGGATCTGACGCCATTATTCAGCGGTTCTATGGTTGTGCAGGTGAAGAATCAGAGAAATGCGGCGCTCGAGATCGGAAAAACCGTGGAAATCCCGGAGGGATTGACAGGATCGGCAGATTGGGAACAACAGGAATTTCCGTTTACGATCCGATTGACGCCGCCGACAGGAGAAGCGCTTGCAGACAGCTATAAAATGAGGATCGTGAAAGCGTCGGATGGAACTGTTGTCAAGGATGAACTGGTCGGTAAAGTAGTGGACGGAACGATCACACAGTCCTTAAAACATGGCGAGAAGCTGCAGATTTTCGGTTTGAAACCGGGAACAGGGTATACAGTAAAGGAAGATACAACGGCATCCGGATGGCCGGAATATTTTGAATTTAAGGATGCGACAGCAGTCGGAGGCGGAACAGTAGATAAGGTGACACAAAGTGTTGCGGGTCTGGTTCCGGAGACAGGACAAAAAGCAGGCGCATACTTCATCAATACATATCGTACACTGCCGGCAGTCGTGACCGGAGAGATAAAAGTCCGAAAGGAATTTTCCAATTGGGAACTTGCAAAAAAAGACGGTTTTGAAATCCGATTGGCGGGAATCAACGGTGCGCCGCTTCCGTCTCCGGGCAACGGACAGGAAGCGTATACGGACGGAAATGAGAGTGGAATCAAAGCGATCGTAAAAGATGGAGAGATCATAACATTTGGCGAGATTACCTATCAAAATCCGGGAGTATATCAATATGTGATCTATGAAAAAACGCCGGAAGAAAGCGCGCAGATTCCGGGAGTGAATTATTCCGACGCACTTTATGTGGTGACGGTAACTGTTACGGATGATGGAAAAGGCGCGTTGGCAGCAAATGTAAAGATGATTCAGTGGGAAAATGACGCCAGACAGACGACAGGTAATGAGGTTGCTTTAGGAGAACCGGCAGTGATCACAAATACATTTTCTGCGGAGACCGCAAAGATCAGTTTGTTAGGAGACAAATATTATATTGAGAATGGAAAAGAGACGGATCCGAAAGAGGGAGCATTTACATTCGTAATGGAGGCAAACGGCCATTATGGGGATGGAAAGGAGCTTCCGAATCCGATGCCGGATGGCGCTGCAGATGGAAAAATAATAGTGACAAATGCAGCGGACGGATCGATTTCCTTTGGACAGATCTCATTTACGACAGATGATGTAGGTAACACATATGTGTATAAGATCACAGAAGAGATCCCTCAGGATAAGAATGGAATCAGCTATGACGAAAACGCATATTATGCGCATATGACAGTTCAAGTCGTGAAAGAGCCGGATGGAGAATCTATTGTGACGGTGTCCACGGTATACAAAGACGGACCGCTGGAAGATTCCAAGGTGCTCGACACAATCACGAGAGCGGAGTTTACCAATAAATACATAGCAAAGCCGATAGAAAATGTAGTGATAAGCGGTCAGAAGACGATCACCGGACGGGAATGGCTCGACGGTGAAAGGTATGGATTTACGCTTGCGGCGGATGACTGCGCATATGTAAATGCGGAAGATCAGAAGACAACGAAAGATGCGCTCGCAGAGGATTGGGTAATTTTAAATAATGACAAGACTGCGGAGACGCTGAGTGCAGAGGCAATAGAAAATGGTAATAATCCGGCAGGATTTTCATTCCCGGGGATTACGTTTACAAAAGCCGGAACTTATACATTTACGGTGAAAGAGACGATTCCGCAGGAAACGGATAACGGTATGATCTATGACGGACATACGGCAACTGTAAAAGTTGAAGTGACGGACGATGGAAAAGGCGCGCTGAACGCGGCAGTTTCGTATCATAACAGTCTGGCAGTCACAGATGCAGATAAAGATTTGACAGATCGCGCCGGATTTACGAACCGCTATGAGACCAATATGACTTACGGTGGTCTTCTTGTAAAAAAGACGATGGTCGGAAGAGAGTTGAGAGCCGGTGAATTTGCATTTACGATGAGCGGTGCAGATTGCACGGCAGATGTTGCAGGAGGCACGACGAAAGAAGAGGCGGATGCAAAATTAGCGGCGTCTGATCGGAGATTTACAAATGCTGCTGCAGGCGAGGGAACAGCGGATATCATGAGTGTGATGGAAAACGTTTCTTTCCGTCAGACAGATGCAGGAAAAACGTATGCGTATGTTGTGAGTGAAGAAATACCGAACGCAGAAACGGGCGGTCTGCCGTTAAAGGGCGTAACTTATGACAGATCAGAGTATCGGATTTAAATTCAGGTATTGGATGATCAAAAGGGAAAGATGCATACGATCACTACGGTGAAACGGCTTGTGGATGAAGCTGGTAACAGCATTGCAGATCCGCAGGAAGTCGTATATGACAGTTCCAAAGGAGAGACTGCAGAAGCAGCATTTACAAACAGGTATCAGGCAGCGCCTGTGACGGTATACGACACATCGGCAACTGCACCGCTGACTAAAAAGCTGACAGGGCGCAATTGGACAGATGACGATCAGTTTGTCTTTGAAGTGACGGCAGAAAACGGAGCGCCGGCGCCGGAGTCCTCACAGATCATTGTGACACAGGCGAATGAGGAGCAATTTGGATTCGGCCCGGTTACATTTGATAAAGCGGGCGTTTACAATTACACCGTGCGCGAGGTGATCCCGGATACCGCTGTGAAACAGAGGGCGGACGGAACCACGGTAACTTACAAAGACGCGACCGAGGAAGAGAGACGAGAGGGTGGATTTGTAAAAGACGGTATTACATATAGCAATGTTTCTGCAGCCGTAGAGATCCGGGTAGAGGATTACGGAATCGGGGAATTGATCGCATATGTGACTGTTACATACAGTGAAAATGCAAAATTCTTTGAAAATATTTACACAGCCGTACCGACAGAAGCACAGCTTCAGGCAAGAAAAGAATTGATCGGACGTGAGTGGAATGAGAAAGATAAGTTTACCTTTGAACTGACGGCTCAGGAGGGCGTTCCGATGCCGGATGATGCAGTGGAAAATCCGGAGGATAAGACGAAGACGTCACGCATCACAGTGGACGCATCTGCGCCGGATCACAGGGGCGCTTTCGGAAAGATCGCCTACACGGCAATCGGTGACTATTCCTATACGATCACTGAGCAGATCCCGGAAAATCCACAGACGGATCTGGTATATGACAATCATACATGGGATGTTGTGGTGAGTGTCGTTGATCGTGGTCAGGGAATGTTGGAAGTTCAAAGTGTAAGCTATGACGGCGACACCAATATTCCGGAAGCATCATTTTATAATGTGTACAGCGAACAGAAGAAGACCGTCGAAGATGAAAACGGAGCGGATCTGGATCAGATGCTCGTTCAGCCGGGAGATATTCTGACTTATAAGATCGACTGGGTGAATGATGCAAAAGATACGGACGGCAATTATGCCGCGGCAGATATTACGATCACCGACACCATTCCGACGGGAACGACCTATGTGGATGGCTCCGCGGACGGAACCGGCGGCGTATACGATCCGACGTCTAATACTGTGACATGGAGTATGCCAAATAAACAACCGCATGAAAGCGGAACAGTAAGCTTCCGGGTGAGAGTGGATGAGAGCGCGGTCGATCACAGCATTGAGAATCAGGCAACGGTTCAGATCGGATCCGATCAGCCGAAAGTGACCAACAAGGTTGAAAATTTTGTGCCGGGGAAAAAGGTTGATGTGGAAGAGATCGGAGGCGATGCGGAAGCACAGGTAGGAAAGATCCTTACCTACACTATTTCCTATAAAAATGTAAAAGATGCGCTGGCAGATATTATCATTACGGATATTATACCGACCGGTTTGGATTATGTAGATGGAAGCGCGGGAGATCATGCGGTTTATGATGCGGACAGTCGGACGATCACATGGACGTTGGATGCAGTGGAGCCGGGCGTGAACAAAACGGTAAGCTTCCAAGGTAAGATCAATGAGAGCGCGGTCGAGAAGATTGAAAACGAGGCGAAAGTACAGATCGGAGAAGACGATCCGAAAGTGACAAATAAAGTGGTGACAGAGCTTCCGAAAGACGGCGCGCTTGCGATCACAAAAACGGTGGAAGTAAAACCGGAACAGGGAACTGTGATCGATGAGACAAAGGAATTTACGTTTACAGTGATATTAAAAGACGCCGCTGCGGAAAATGCGCAGAGCGAGCTGACGGGAACTTATGATTACACGATCACAAACGCAGACGGAACACCGGTTGTGACAGACGGAAAAATGAAAAGCAAAGATACATTGATCCTGAAACATGGACAGACAGCTTTGATCACAGGACTTCCGGACGGTGCCGGATATATCGTGACGGAAGCGGAGATCGCAGAGGACGGATATACGGCGAATGAACAGACCGTGAGCGGAAAGATCAACGGAGATACGTCCAATGGACAGACGGGAATCGTAACGGCAGCATTTACGAACGTATACGATGCCGCGCCTGCAAAAGTGACGATCGATGCGACAAAGAAACTGACGTATTTTGGTCAGGAAAGTGAGCCGGGTACATTAAAAGAAAATCAGTTCTCATTTGAGTTGTCGGGAGATGATCTGGCAGATCCGATGCTTGCGGCAAACGATGCGGATGGAAAGATCACATTTGCAGATATCCCGCTGAAAAATGCAGGAACTCACACATTTACATTGAGAGAAACCACAGGAAATATCGGTGGAATCACGTATGATCCGACAGTTTATACCGTGACGGTTGAAGTGACCGACGACAAAAACGGAATGCTCACAGCCGGAACTCCGGTTTACAGCAGGGACGGTGAAGCAGCAGACGAGATCATTTTCATAAATGATTATCATGCGCAATTCGGAGAAGCGCCGGTGATCGGTTGCGGGCAGATGTTCAGCGACGTGCGTACGTATTGGAGTCCCGAAGCCGTGAAGCGTGTGACGGGAAAAGAACTGACCGGTCGTGACATGAAAGCCGGAGAGTTCGGTTTTCTCGTGACAGATGAAAGCGGAGCGATCGTTTCCAAGGCGTCGAACGGTGCAGACGGAACGGTCGTGTTCCCGGAATTTGGATTTGCGGGAATCGGTGAAAATCCGACGCCGGAACAGCTTCAAGGTCTGATCGGGGAACATTGGTATACGATCACGGAAATCGGAAATGACGGCAACGGTCTTGTATATGACCGGACGGTATATACGGCAAAGGTGATCGTTACGGATAATGGAGACGGAACTCTTGCGGTATCGGAACCGGAATATTATGCGGAAGATCGCGTGACAAAACTTGAACAGGTTGTATTTCATAATAGTTATATGGCAGCGCCGGCAAATGTGACGATCCAAGCAGGAAAGATTTTGCTTGGAAAAGATCTTGCAGAGGGTGAATTTACATTTGTATTATGCGAAAACGGTGCGGAAATCGCACGCGCAGCAAATGACGCAGAGGGAAAAATAAGATTTGATCTGACTTATGAAGACGGAGTCGGAGAAGGAGAACATCGTTATACATTGGCGGAAGTAAGAGGAGAAGACGGAACGATCGTTTATGATGAGACTGTCTATGACATTCAGGTTTATGTGGCAGACGATGGAAACGGTCAACTGAAAGCTATGGTAACTTATCCGGAAAATGGAGCAGTATTTACGAATAAATACGAAGAACCGGATGTACCGCCGACACCGCCGACTCCTGACCCTGACCCGACACCAGACCCAGATCCGACCCCGGATCCTGACCCGGAACCGACCCCGGACCCAGATCCAACACCGGATCCGGAACAACCGACGCCGGAAGATCCGAATCCGGGTACACCGCCGGGAGGCGATCAGCCGAATACACCAAACCCGGGAGAACCGAACGATCCGGATACACCGGAGGTAAGCGTTCCGAAGACAGGAGACGAGGCAAATATGCTGCCGATCTTGCTCGTGATGCTTGTAGCCGCGGCAGTGATCGGGGGCATTGTTGTAAGGGGAAGAAAAAAGAAATAAAATGTGGATAACTGCTTTGATTTTTGTATGATATGTGGAAAAGTCAGAGGTTGATTCAGGAGCGGATCTATGATCTGCTCCTGAAATCTTTTCTTTACAATTTTTATGATATGGGATAAAATCGGTTGGAAGTGGAAAGTCTAAAATCAACGGAGGCATGCTGTATGAGAAAAAAACGGATCCTGCCGTGGGCGCTTGTCATTTTGCTCGCTGTGCTGCAGCCCGGGATGACGGTGTCAGCGGATGAGACGACGATAGAAAATACAACCCCGGTGGAAAATGGGGCGGAATCAGCGGCATCTGCGGAGGGAGAGCAAGCAGGAACAACGCCGGCAGAGGAGAAAACCCCGGAACAGATCGCAGAGGAAGAACGGGCAAAGCTGGAAGCGGAGAAACAGGCAGATACAAATCTTCTGCCAGGGTGGTCGCAGGGACCGGCAGTGTATGCACATTCGGCCGTGGTCATGGATATGAAAAGCGGTGCGATCCTCTATGCAAAGAAACCGGATGAACAGCATTATCCGGCAAGTATTACGAAACTTTTGACAACACTTGTTGCATTGGAGAATGCGGAACTTACAGATAAAGTAACATTTTCACAGGACAGTGTGGACATTTTAAACTGGGATGATGCGCATATCGGGATGAAACCGGGAGAAGAAATCAGTATGGAAGACGCGCTGTATGCGGTTCTGCTTGCTTCGGCCAACGAAGTATCTTATGCTGTGGCAGAAAGTACCGGGATCAACCGGATGAACGGGGATTACAGTACGTTTATTGCAAGGATGAATGAACGGGCGAAAGAGCTGGGATGTACCGGTTCAAACTGGGTGAACCCGAATGGACTTCACGACGAACAGCATTATACAACCGCACATGATATGGCGCTGATCGCTTCGGAAGTTTATCAAAAAGAACAGTTTCGGAAGATTATGGATACATTGGAGTATCGGATCGGAGTGACGAATCTGACACAGGAAGAACGTGTATTCCAGCAGAATCATAAGATGCTTTGGTCGGAAAATGCGTATTATTACGAATATTGTACCGGAGGGAAAACAGGATACACGGATCAGGCGATGACAACGCTTGTGACAATGGCAGATAACGGAGAAATGGAACTGGCGGCAGTGATTCTTTATGATTACGGCGTAGATGCATATACCGATACAAGAGCAATGATGGATTATGTATTTCAGAATTTTTCCAAAGTCCCGATTACAAAACTGGAACAGCCGGAAGAAGTCGCAAAGTATACAAATGAGGATGCATATATCGTGCTGCCGAATGGAGCAGATACTTCTCAGGTCAAATGTGAGATCACCGAGGTAAATGGAGAGAAAGGAACAGCGGTTTTTACGATACAGGGGCAAAATGTCGGAAGTACGGAAGTTCTGCTGAGTGATGCATATTTTCAGAAAGAGAAAGACGTACAGGTTTCTGACAGCAACAATAAAAATATTACTGCCGTGACAGGGGAACAAGCGAAAGAGAATCGTCCGGTGAAGAGGATGGTGCTGATCGGGGCATCTGCGGCT
>OLPX01001273.1_pt1 | contig 18448 bp, 20 predicted proteins | sample 1672491 | NCBI WGS metagenome assembly OLPX01 (sample SAMEA3136692, study PRJEB25190) | human gut metagenome | biome: human gut; feature: human-associated habitat; material: faeces | place: Austria | collected 2013 | reverse complement strand
AGAGCTTTTTATACCGTTTACATCAACACTATTACTTTCTAAATCCGAATTTAGCGGCTTAAAATTCAATATTTAGCTGTGTACTTTACTATTTTAGAATATTTAAATTCACCATAAAATTGAGTATAAGAAAGAAAGCCTGCTTTACAGACTTATTTTTTGTATTATTGTTTCTTAATTAGGTACTATACTTCTTGAATTGATATCTGATGTTATCATTATTAGCTTTATAGTAGATACTGCATGTTATATTTACATCTTCGTGCCCTAATAAAATTGCTACATCCTGTGCTGGCATCCCTCGGTTTATTAAATTTGTACACAATGTTCTCCTAAATTTATGCGGATGAGCCTTTACACTGGCTCGTTTTCCCAAATTAGAGATAATTCTTTCAATTCCATCCTTCTGCAGCCTCATAAATGGCTGTTTTTTACTTACAAATAGCGCTACATTATTATCTCCTCTGCTATCGAGATACAGGTTAAGATACATCAAAGCTTTTTCATCTAAATAGACAACTCTTTCTTTGTCTCCCTTCCCAGTTACTTTTACCTCTCCCGTTTGGAAATCAATATCTCCAATATTGGCTTTGACAATTTCTGAAACTCTGCATCCTGTGCTGATTAATACTTCCACAATTGCTCTTTCTCTTTCACTCCCACATTCATTCCGTAATAATTCCAACTCTTTTTGTGAAAAGGCCTTTTTTACTTTTTTCTTTTCTTTTATCTTTTTTAGCTTCCGTGCAGGATTCTTTAAGATATATTCTTCATCCGTCAGCCAAGTAAAAAATGATGAAATTACACTTCTTTTATGGTTTAAACTCGTATTACTTATTTTCCTTTCTTCCTTATATTTCGCCAAAAAATATCTGAGATCAAAAACATTGACCTCTGTTATACTTTTCCCCTGCAAAAAATCAGCTAACTGAGACAAATGCAGCCGATATTGCTTTATTGTTTCGATCGATTTATTCTCTACTGTTAAAGTGTTCAAGAATAGTTCAATCAGCTTCCGAATACTGTTATCATACTTTATAATATCAGTTGTCTGTTTTACGACCTCCACATCATGTAATGCTACATATAGCACCATTTTTAATGTCTGCATCTGTTCATCTGATAGCTGCGGCGACATTTTATGTAAAATGTCATTCATTAATTCTTCCTTCATAAAAACACTCCTTTCTGTAATCTCTATTTTACAGAAAGGAGTGCCTTTTAGGCAGCTAAATTCGGATTTATATCCCGTGGGTATTGTATTGGCATTTTCAAATGGGTTTAATCCAAATGAATTTTTACAAGGAACTTGGGAACGGTTCGCAAATGGCTGTACTTTAGTTGGAGTTGATGAAAATGATTCTTCTTTCAACACAGTAAATAAGTCTGGTGGACATAAAGAATTACAATCTCATAACCATTATTTAAGCGGAACAACTTCTCGAACAAATATCACCGGTAATTTCCATGCACTATTGCAGCCAGGGAAAGATGCAAATGGAGTCTTTTCTCGTACAGAATGGGGTGGTAATACAGGTGGATCAAACAACTGGATAACAGGCGGACAAATATATATGGATGCTTCACATAGTCACTCTTATAGTGGAAATACCACTACTTCTGGCAATGGAAATGGTGGTAATTTACAACCGTATCTCACAGTATATTATTGGGTTAGAACTTATTAGAAAATACTACTCTAGATAAAATATAGAGCTAAAGGGTTATAAATTATTTAGACCTGTCACCTTTTGTAAACAATTTTTTAATAATAATACACAGCAACATGTTATTACAGTGACATTCCAAGAATATATTCTGGGATTATGATTTTTAAACTAAGTAAACAATAGTTTTGTAGATTTATAAACTTTAAAGGCAATACCCTAAATTTTTTGCTATTTTTAAATTGGATAGGAAATATTAATTCCTATCCATGCTATATCTCCAGACAAAGTACTACCATCTTGTAATCTCCTTACCCACTCCAATGTGATCGTGCCTGAACTGGATAAGATAAAACGACTCATAGTGGCTCCAGTAGCACCATTTATAAAATAGTAATATGATCCGCTTGTTATTCGAAACCCTGCTGGCAAGGTAGTAATTGTTTTTTGGACATCTGCATTTTTACCTGCAACCTTGACAACTCCTGTAATATAAACTATTCCATTTTTACGCCTATATCTTAATGGCTGTGCAGAATTTGATAAATTATATATTCCTGTTGCTAATGGTGCGTTTATCCAGCCAGTATCATTTATTCTACTTGCTAAATCCGAATTTAGCTGTGTAACCTGACTCTTAACTTCATTTACAGCTCCTACCAGATTCTGTTTTTCACCTGTCGTTAAATTTTGTAAGCTTCCCACTGCATTATCCAGCTTATTTAAAACTGCCGCCTGCTCTTTTGTCATTAAACCATTCAGTTCTGAGGTTGCATTTGGAATCGAATTAGAACTAATTGCAACCCAGTCTGTCCCATTAAATCTATATGTATAGTCTGTATCCTTGACATTTACTGTCCATCCATCCTGAGGTTTCGAATACATTTCCAGAATATCAGTGTATGTATCTACCGCTTCTTTCCAATCTATATTTGTCTCAAATGCTGAAAACTTATTGTCAATCTCTGCCTTTGTATATTTATCACTAAATATATTTTTTTCTTCCAGAGTTACATGTATATCAACATTATTTGCATGCTCTTGAAATGTCCTCATTGAAGTTAATCCTGCTGGAGTAATACTTAACTCAAATGGATTCTCTTCTGAATTTTTAAAATGGAAATTCCATACAATCGAGTAGCCCGGACTCTCCTGTTCTGTGGGGATATCTTTTCCCTTTGCTGCCTGAGCAATACAGTACAAAATTTCTCCTTCGTCAGGGTCTTCTGCATAAAATCCTACCTGCCACAACTCATAACTCTCCGTCAAACCAATATTATCAAGCAATACTGGAATAATGATATTATCATCTGCAATTGTAGCCGGCTGTATTGTTAACTCTTGTACGGGGTTGGCAACCTCTGTTTGCTGTCTGAGATACATTGCAGAAACCTTTCCCGCACCTGTCTTTACTTTTGTAATTTTTAATGTTTCTCCATTTATCAATTTATTTTGTAAATCTGCACCTTTTTCTGTCAAAGACGCATTTTCCCATATATCCATTACTTCACCTCTGCTTTAAATCTTTTTAATGACCGATCACTGCCTTCCATTGAAGCCATGTGCCGATGTTGTCTCTTTATAACACTTCTACTTTATAAAATTCATGTTCCGAAATACACATTCCATAGTAAATGTTTACTACTGCCTCAATGACTTCTGAAACTTTCAGCTCATAAATAAGATGTGCCGGTTTCACTCTGTCAAGAAATGATTTTGCAGGTTTCAAATCCTGTACATATCCTCTCACAAGAACACTAAACTGGTTCTCCCCCGTGTTCTCTTTCACCTCAACTTTATGTCCCAGCATTGAAGTGAGAACGTCCTCAATCCTTTTTGGATTATTAAATCTCCGACCCATTTTTTCCAGAAGATTTCTCCTTCGATCTTCTTCTGTGGCATCTAAATCAGGAACAATTCCATATTGTTTTTCCCAATAATCCAGAGACCATAAATCCGCAGTCTTAACTGAAAGCTGATTCCTAAAAGTATCAGGGAATCCATCTAACTCATCTAATACACATCCGATACAGTTAAATAAATGCAGTGCACTGTAAGCTTCTCCATAAACCGGACTTACAAAATCCATAATTTTTTGTGCTTCCGGGCTGGTCAGTATTTTATCCATTAATTCCGTTTTATTGTACATACGAGACCCTCCCCTAATTACTGCTTTCAGCCATGCTCAAAGTAACGGCTGCCTCAGGAATAACATTTGGATCTACTGCAATATTATCTGTCTTTCCTTCCGCATCTCCGTCTTTACTGATTACAAGACCAGAATAATCATAGACGCCCTCTGTATCACCCAATATATTAGAAATTTGAGTGTACCTGATCTTTCCTTCATTTACTGTCGCTTTAAGATAATTATTCACAGACTTTCTAAATATATCTGTTACGGATGTGAGTTCCGCCCCCGGTTTCAGTTCAACGACTGCGTTAATATTGATGATTAAATTATCCGGAGTAACTACTTCCACTTTGGCATTGACCGGCGCCAGACGGTTTTCCGGATTGTCCGGACTCATAATGTAATTGGTCACTTTATCTTTTAATTCCTGTATATTTAATTCATCATTTGCAGGCGTAATAACAATCTTTACTTTTCCGCTGTTGTCTTCAGGACTGAAAACAATTGCAGTATCCACACCTTCTACTGACAAGGCCCAGCGTTTATAATCACTGACATTTCCAACAAAAGAATCTCCCTGAGACTGGTCATATTCCATAATTCTTTCTCTCAGGCTTTCATCGTCTTCCTCTTCTGCTCCTCCGATGATCGGTTCAGGGTTTGTAACCTCTGCAATTCCTTCGATGATATCTTCTTCCAAATTCACTGTATTTTTGGCGCTATTTCCGTTTAATCCAGCCTCTGTACATTGAATCTTTACATCGACACCATCTTCTACAGTTATTGTTACTTCTTCCAGCGTTTCATATTCTTTCTCAGGTTCATCATTGATGCTCTCCGTAGTAAAAATACTTCCCTCTGGGATTACAGTACCTAAAGTTCCTGTAATATGTAAAATTCCGGCAGCATTTATAGCCTCTTTCCGCTGAAGTCCCCTTGTCTCTGCGTGATAATCAAGAAAAGCACCTTCTGCATATCTTGGCCAGATTAGCTTCAGTGCTTCTACTAATTCAAATTCCTTCATTCTGGAAACTTCTATAGCGGTTGGTTTTGTAAGATCGTAAACATATCCACCTTCTGATTTATCAATATCATCCGGAAGATAATCCAGCATCTTTTTATGTATTTCTTCTTCACTGGAATTATCTAGAAATGACGGAACTACAAAATCATCCTCATCTAATTCTTCCTCATCTATCGTCTCTAAAAGTTCTTCGTCCATCTGTATCCTCCTTCCTACCTCTCAATCGTTGTATTTAGTTCAATCTCATTTGAATCAATTCCGAGTACATTGCAGGTAACTTCCAGCGAATCGGCATTCTTCCATTGAAATGTTACTGATTTTACCATATCCGTCCTCTGATATGGATCTGCTTCCAAAGCTTCTGTAATCTCGTTTTCTAAAATACTTTCTGCCTCTTTTCGAGACTCTGCCTGAAAAACACTCTCGATATCTATTCCAATATCATCACTGTAAGCCTGACAAACATATCGTTTCGTTTTCAGTACTTTCATACACCACTGAATCCATGCATCCACTCCGTCGGCTTCTACCAGTTTTTTTGTTCCGTCTCTTTTGAAGTCACCCAAGTTTTCGTCAAAGTAAATACTTTTTTTATATCCAATCGCTTCTTCATCCTGTCCGTCATCTATTTCATCCAGTTCTAATTCTTCCTCTTCAAAATCTTCCGGAAAAAGATTATCCATTTTATCACCTCTTATTCTTTTACTTTGGAAATTTTCCCAATCACTACCGGTGTTTCATCTGCCCAGAGGACAACCACTCTGTCTTTATCCTTTAATATATTTTTCTGCCCTCCTGCTGCCTCAGCAGTATCAAAACTGCAGACAACGTACTCATCTTTTCCCATAACATCTTTAGGAAAACTGTCAAGTATTAGCCCCTTAGCTGTTATAGTTCCAAGTTCTGCTGTCGGCGAGTAGCCGAAATCTTTAACTTTCCCCATTCTTTTCTGCAGGATTGCAGCCAGTCTGACACTTCCTTTTGCAGCCATTATTTTTCTACCTCCAATTTCATTTTTCCATTCAGGCAATCATGCTCAACACCAACAACAATATAGTATCCCTCCAGGGCCCCCGCATTGCTCTTAATTTTATGTCCTTTTCTGATATAAGGATTATTGACTGCTTCTAAAGTCCGCTCATATTTGGGCTTCCCATGTTCCTTCAGGATTTCTTTTGCTTCTTTCTTCGCATGTACTGCTTTTTTATCGTCTGAATCCCTCATAATAATTTCTTGTAAAGTACCATACTTTTTGGTATCGCCTTTCACAACTGTTACTTTCTTAGGCGGCTGTTCCTTTGTCGACTGAGACTCCTGTTCTCTGTAAATAGCAACCTTCGTGATAACGCCATCCATAGTAACTTTCGTGTTTTCCGTAAGGGCTGACTCTTTGCTGTTAATTGTATAAATCTTAGAATTGGTCCCCCGTTTTTTAACTGTCAGAGCCCCTTTTTCAAAAGAGATCACATATTTTGTGCCGGTTTTCTTTTTCACTTCATTCAACACCGCAATAATCGCATCTGATACATTTACATCTCGTATGATCGTGCGTTTATGTTTGATGTTTTTATACTGAAAATTCAGTTTCACTCCCCATCGTTTACAGATTGTCTGGAGAATACTTTTCGTACTCTTCCCTTTTGCAAAGAAGAAGTTATCTTTCGTATTCTGAAGATATATCAGCCTGTCATATGCAGTCAGTGTCAAATCTTTTGTTACATCACTGGTGTAATCTTTTTCCCAGATTATTCCATGAAAAATTTCCTTATATTTTTTTCCTGTCTTACAGTATAAAACCAGGCTGTCTCTGACTGTAATATTGTTATACAAATACTTCTTTTTATCTTTAATATTTGGGATTGTGATTGTAACTCCCTGAGCCAGATCATCCTGATTTTGTGTTACTGTAAGTTCTGTCAAAATATTGGTGACATTATATGCAGCCTTTTTTGTTTTGATGGTACATTTGTAAATAGGATTCTGAAGTGTTCCGTCCATAATTCTTTCCTCCTAACTAACCATCTTGGTTAAAGTATCAATTCCTGCGATTCCATCAGCACTTAAATTATGTTTTCTCTGATATTTCTTAATTTTTGCTTTTGTTTTAGATCCGCAAATTCCATCCTTGGTTGCTCCGACTTTTCCCTGTACGAATTTAACAACTTCACCTCTGTTTCCAATTTTAATAAATATCTTTTTCAAAACAGCCTTCGTAGAAGCATCCAGTTTTCCGTTTGTCGGCACCTTTCCATACTTTTTGTCTTTGTTAATTGCTTTCTGCAACGCAAGAATCGAAAGCTTTTTCTTTTCAGCAGAAGTGGCCGGCGGAATCGTAAGCACTTGTCCCCTGTAAATTGTATATTTAGATTTTACTTTCTCTCCCTTTTTTTTCATCTCCGCATTCTTTTTGTCAATCAGAGCCTTATTTGCTTTATAAATTCTTTGATACTTTGATCCGTCGCCATAAAACTTTTTGGATATATCCCGCAATGTTTCTGATTTTCGTTTAACTTTATATTTCTTTGTTCCCTTTTTACTTTTTCTTACTGTACGGTTCAATTTCAATTCTGCTGCCTCTATGAATAAGATCGTATATTTATAATCTCCGGCAGCAGAAATAGTATAGTTAAACTCCTCTACATACATTATTTTTGATTTCAGAGGCGTTTTAGAAATCTGGACCTGGACTTTTTTGTGCTTTTTCCTCCATTTTTCGATCTTATCTATATATGTGCCTGGGTGATCCAGTTTGCCATGAATAAAATCAAAGTCCTCTCTGGTAGTTGCAGGGAAAATTCCTTCCCAGCCAATCGTACTCAGATTACGTCCTTTTGGAATACTTACCTTCCCCAAGTCAAGAATTTCATATTCCTGAAGTCTGGAGGAACTCTTGTATTCCAGTTCTTCCGGAGGAAGGGGAATCGTAATATTTTCTTTTTTATTTCCCAGTTCATATAATTTAATACTAACTTCCTTCACTTTTTCCTCCTTTTATTATGCTACGGGGATGTTTTTGTAGGCTCCTTCTACGGCATCTGCTATGATAGAACATAGTTCATCTGATACCTGTCCTTTCTGTGCCCTTAATAACTGCAGTAAATTTACATTTTTTCCTCCTCCGTCGCCGCTTCCTTTCACATTGATGGAAATATTTCCTACGGAAACTTTTACCCCAGACTTTTTATTTCCTGAAGAGGTTTTACCATTGCCCCCAGCTTTATGTACTGCATTCTTTTTAGGTTTCTTGACTGTCTCTCCCGGATTGGCACCCACGATCGCACCGTTGGCATAACCCGGCACTCCAAGCATAGCACCTGCCTGATTCCATAAATCTAAACCTCGCTGCCGGCGTTTAGCTCCAAGAGGAATGATTGCCTCTGGTCCGTCTTCACCGACATAACTAAGAGTAGTTTTATTAACAAAACCGCCGTTCGCATATGGGCTCACTGCAGTAGGAAATGGCATGTATTCACCCGTCTTTGATTTATGTACTGCTTCTCTTGCTATTTTTTCTCTTTCCTTTTTTGATAAATTTCTAGATTTTCTTCGTGTGGAACTTTTATTACCTGAATGTGATCCAGTACTGTGTTTTCCATTATAATTTGAATGTGAAGGCACGATAGAATTATTGCCTAATGGATTCCACGGCTGAAACAACGGAAGAATTGGTGGTTTTTTGGGTTTATATATTTTTTCTTTTTGTCCAGGTTTTCTTATAACTAAACCATCCGCAGTTTCTTTAATCCAATAAGTATCTTTATCTTGAGATGAAGAATTATTTTTTTTATTGGTATTTGAATCTAACTCTGGTTTTTTCCAATTTAAATTTGTATGATACATATCATAAGGCATTTGATTAAGTGCACTAGTTGATTTCCCAGTTTTCTGCTTCTTCCCAGGAAAAACATGATATTGATCATATGGGATATTCTGAGGATTTGAAATAGGCAGCCTTGATAAAGCTCCTAAAATTATATCCGCATGGCTGATTCTATTTCCACCGAAATCATCCCCATAATTTTCCAATGGCTTATTATCTATTTTTTTGAAAGAATAGGCATTAGATGTTGCAGTATCTGCTGATGTTGGCTTATCTGATTTTCTTCTTACATCTCCGTCTTTGAACTCTACTCCCATTATTTCTCTACTATTGTCAGTGACATTATCGCCCAAATAATCTGCAAATTTATCGAGTCTATCATTCACAAAGGCATCGACTATAGGTATACTATCTATTAGAAGGATAGCCTTCACCCCTTTATATCCAGCTTTAAAAGTCCCACCTAATACTTCCTTTACCAGGGCCTTTCCCGTGTCTTCTTCTTTTTCCAGTTTCTCTACTTTATCCTCAAGAAAAAGAGAAGTCTGAGGACCCATCAAAGGATTCTTTTGTAATTTTTGTACTGTATTGTATAATCCAGTAATTGTAGGTTTGATAATATCTTTTTTAATAACATTTTTTTTAAGCTCTCTAATCACTGGAGCATCATTCAAGCCACCATTAAACAAGTCAAATGTGATTCCCAAAATATTATCTTTTGCTTTTTGTCTCCATCGTTCTTCTTCTTTAGATAATTCCTGATTATGTGTCTTAAAATAGGTATCTTCTTTCATCCATTGTTTGTTTGATGAATTCAATAAAGATAAATATTTCTCTATGTCATATTTCTTTTTTCCCCCTGGATTTTTCTTTTTCTCAGAATCCTCTTCGTCTCCTGAAATTATAATTGTATCTGGCATTTTTACCTCCTTTCTTTGCATAATTTTAACCCCTATACTGCTGTTGGAATATTTTTATATACCCCTTTCAAAGCATCAGCAATTACAGAACAAAGTTCATCTGAAATCTGCCCCCTCTGCTCTTTTAATAATTTCAGCAAGTCCAGATTTTTACCTGAATTTTCTGAGCTTCCCTTTAAATTCACAGAAACATTACCAACCGAAATTTTTATTGAGGATTCATCATTGTCTGCAGATTTTTTCACTTTTTTTGATGACTTGTAGATCTTTTTTTTATTACGATCCACCGGTACTCCAAGCATAGCTCCTGCCTGATTCCACAGATCCATTCCTCTTTGTCTGCGTTTGCTTCCGAGAGGAATGATCGCTTCCGGTCCGTCTTCTCCTACATAGCTAAGAGTGGTTCCATTTACAACTCCTCCATTAGCGTGGCGTTTTACTTTTGGCCCCGGCATAAATCCCATCATCATAGCCATTCCAAATTTGCCCCACTTTAGAGCTTCTTCTTGTTCTCTCTTTGTAGCCTTCCTTGCCTTGCTGTTACCGGCCCCATTTCTTCTATATACAGGAACATTTTTATCTGATTGATTGCTGTTGTTCATTCCCGGGGGCTTAACCAGATTCAATAAAGGTTTCTTCTCTTTCTTTAACAAAACTTTCTCTTGTGTAAATGGAAGTTCCACGATCAGTCCGTCATTCGTTTCTCTTATCCAGTATTTCTCTTGCTGCTCTTTTCCCACAGTGTTTTTATTCCTTGTCTGATTTAAACCTGAATGATACATATCATATGGTATTCTTGAAGCAGTATTTTTTGATTTTTGAGGCTTTACTTTTGTACCCGGAAAAATATGATACGGATCATATGGCATAGATGTTTGTACATCATTATTGGTTTGAATAGATATATTCTCTTTTGCATAATCATAAAGTTCTCCAATTTTATCTTTTGCAGCATCCTCTGCAAATGCTGATACTAGCAAAGCGGTTCCGGCAACTGCTATACCAGGCAGACCCGTCATTCCTACTCCAAATGCTCCAGCCACCTTTACTACTCCTGATGCAACAAGGCCTGATGTGACACTTCCGCCTACTTCCTGTAAAATAGCCTTAGTTTTATCCTTACTGTTCAGTACTTCGTAACTGCTTAAAGCAAGAGAATATAACCCAGCTGCTTTCAAGCCTTTTTCAGTTTTTTTGAGAATTGATTGATAAGCTGCCTTTTTATAAAAGTTTTCATAAACCTGTGATTCAAAGACTATCTTTTCTAATTTCTTATCTGCCGCTTCTGTATATATTTCATCAACTGCAGTAATTGAAATCTCCTCCAGCAATGAATTAAAGCTCTGCATTTGGTTTTGACCTGATTTATGTTTCTCTGCCCAGCCAGCTTTCATTTGTTCATATTCAGCTTCTGTTATTCCAGTTTTGTTGTAAAAGATAATATCTTCTATATCAAGTGCAACGCCTGTTTCCTGTAATATTTTAGCATATGCTCTATTTGTCTTTTCCGGGTCAGATTTATAATCAAAAACATCCGAATACTTAATCTTCTCTTTTCCGCCACTTTGTAAAATAATATTAAACGCCTCTGAAAACGTAAGATTTCCGGCGTTTATACCTGGCTTATTTTTCTTTGCACTGTTTCTAAAAGACCCATTATGATATTTAGAAGCATATTTTAACCTGCTTTTTTTATCAGAAGGAATTAAGTTACTGTCTATTCCAATCACAACTGTATCAGACATTTACTCTTCCTCCTTCCATTTTATAAGATTTTCCAATTCTATCTCTGTGGAGGCAAGGACAAATGCCCTCTCTCCCCGGATTAAACCGAGGATTTCTGAGGGCAGTTTTCCCTGTTTCTGCCAGATGTAATGTAGCTTCCAGGCTAGCGGACTAGCCTCAATTAGTTTTTTGCGTAGTCCTCCACAGTCACTTCGGAATCATAGAATCCGCTCAGTTTATCAATCTGATCATCAATGGCATCTTTTTCTCCGGCTCTCAGCACAGTATTGATGACGTCAATTCCCTGCAGTACAGAAAAACCTTTTCTTTCAAGTCCATTCATCACCGCCGGATTTTCCCATACATTTTCTCTGTCCACAGTTGCCAGATAGATTTTCCATGCGGTAAATTCTTCTATTTTCACTTCTTTTTCAATCGGAGGTAATTTTGGATTATTAGGATTCGCCATCTTTACCACTGATTTTCTTCGTGCATTCAGTAACTCTTCCTCACTTAAAGGACGGATTTTAAAGGAAAAAAACAGCTTTCCTTTTCTTTTAATCTGAATTTCTGTCTGCATTTCGTCATCTGTTCTAAAATCAGCGGCAGACAAAAGCCCCTGCACTAAATCCATCTCATTTTCCTTTGTTACTTCGATATTCTGCATACTGTTTCTTTCTGCTACATTTTCCATCTTGTAATCTCCTCTCCTATTTACTGATTGATAAAATATCTTCAAATTGTGGAATACTATTAATCGTAAAGCTCTGCTGTCTGGTGATCACTTCGCCTGCCTTTAAAGTCATAATGTCGAAGTCTCCGTTTGGAATACAATCCCTCAGTGTTAATTTCTGTTCTTTGTTATCCAAGGTACGTGTCGCTGTACTTTGGAAATCATAAGACGGTATCTTGCCATCTTCTTTCAGACTTTTCAAAATTGGAGCCATCAAAACGTCATCTCTCACTACTGCCCCTGAAAAAGTCAAGGTAAACTTCACCTTATTAGGAATTGAGTACTCCTGGACATCTCCCAACGGCTGATAATCGATACTTCCAAAACTGGCTTTAATTTCATAATCTTTAATTTCTGCCAGAAAAGTCCTGTTGTTTTCACCATAGTAGATAAACAATTTCCCGTCATTTCCTGTCATTACTGTACGTACATCAATTTTTTCGCTCATTCTCTTTCCTCCTTATTCTCCTGAAAAACTGAACTGATAGTTCAAGTAAATTTTTTCTAAGCTGTCAATATCGGACGCCTCAATAATAAAGTGGGCATTATCCGGGCCGTGAGGCTGTTCCGGATCTTCATAGAAGTTAGCACCGTCCATTAATTTTCCTTCATTCACCATTGCAATCAAAACATCCTGTGCCACTTTCACCACATTGGAAATGCCATCGGAATCACAGTTAACTCTGCCAACCAGTGGCGTAATGGTCCTGTCAATCCGATCAAACATTTCATATCTTGTCATTGTACGGCGGATCTTTTTCCATCCTGCATCCTGATTTTCATTTAAGGTTGTCAGTGTGTTGACACCGCTGTCAAACCAGACCTCTCCTTCTTCATTAGGTGAAAGAAGAAGCATTCCATTTTTAATCGCCTCGATGTACTCCTCATTCTTCAAAACTTCCAGAGTATCCACTGCGTTCGGGACTAACGTATGTACAACAGACCGGTTGGATGGAGTACTTCCGATAATCCCTGCCTGCATTGTGACTGCCTCATAGCCGTCTGCACGGTTTCCTTCCATATCTACATAGCCGCTGCCCGCATAGATAAAGTATTCAGAGTCAAAAGCCTTTGCATGTGCCAGGCGGTCTTCAAATGCCACATCGCTTCCCTCACCTACAACACAGGAGCCGATGGAACCGTTATTCTTTAATCTTTCCATGTATGCCTTTAAGAGCTCATGGACTGCTGTATCAACAGTATCCGTAACAATAATATTCCATTTATAGGCTTCAAAGGCTTCCAGCGCTGCGCTGTAATCTTCATTTGTGACCGTCGGATTCGTTCCCGGAGTGATTTCCTGCTGGGATACTGCTGCAAGTTTTTTTCCTTCTGCTGCTTTTGCGGCATGAAAGACTGCTGATCTTGCATTTACAATGTCAGTAAGAATCTGACCTTCATCTCCTTCAGCCTGTACTTCATACTCAAATTTTTCTTTTAACACGGCTCCCTGGTAAACAAAAAATTCTTTCTTTGTCTCGCTGCCTAACTTCTGTTTCAGTGAGACCGCAAATTTAATATTTGAAGGATATTTTGTTTCCAGAGTAACTGCCGCTGCGTCTTCTGTATCCTTAAGCTCTGCCTTGCCAGTGGTGCCTCCTGTTCCAAGACGATATACATGGACTTTCGCTGCTCCTCCTTCAAAAAGGTTGAGTGCTCCTTTCACTGTTCCTCCCATGCCATACATTTCTTTCACACTGTCCTGTTTGGTATGGATTGTCACAGTTCCAACAGGGCCGAAGTCGGCCTTTACAGGGATTGCAAAAACTCCTGTCATAGCCCCTGCAACCAGTTTTTTATCCTGAGTTGTATATCTTCTGTAAACTCCAGGTCTTACTTTTTCTTCTCCTGCCTGATATGTTCCTCCCATAATCTAATGTACCTCCTTATTTTTAAACTCTTTGACTATCTTTTTGGCTTCTTTTTCTGTTGCTTCCTCAGTTCCGGTAAAAGAAAAAGCAGCTCTGATAAGATCTTCAGATGCTGCAAGAACTTCCGGATTGGAAGCAAACTCTTCTGCGCTGTATTTCATCTGTGTTTTCAATATTATCCCTCCTGAATATCAATACTGCGAATCGGTTGCTTTTCTTCTTCTTTCGGCGTAACCCCATATTGGCACTCAATAAAAAACTGCCGATGTTTCAGCAGATTGAGTGTATCATTATAATTGACTTTCATAATAAGCAAAGGCCCGCCATCACTCATTGTCAATTTCTCTGTCCCCGCCAGTTTTTCGCTGATCTCACGTATTATAGAAAGTTTTTTATTCTGCTCTGCTATAATATGGACTCGGATTCCAGCAGTAATCCAGGAACTGTACCATGTATCTTTATAAGGCCCCGGAATCAGACTTTCTAATCTGCAATATACTGTTGGTTCACTATTCTCTGCTTTCCAAATATCCCCCAGTGGATCTCTGCCTAAAATAACTGCATTTTCATACATTTTTTTAATCCAGCTATTTAATGCAGTCACAGGATCTGGTTCCATCGTCTCCTGCTTTGAAAATAACATTCCGTCGAAGGCATAAATACTTTCCTCCACTGCAATCTGATTTTCTGTGACACCTGAATCTGTATGATTCCACTTTGTACCCAAGATTACATTTTCCTTAGAAAAAAAGCAGCAGTCCATCGCCTCCAAAATCGTTTTTTTAAAGTCTTCTGGTTTAACCGGCTGGCCGCTCTTGCAGAGCACATGTAAATGGATTCCTCCGGTAAATTCCCTTTCCATCCCCTCTTTTAATTCTATTTCATATATTATCTGAGGGTAGGGATCTCCTTCCCACAGTTCATCTGAATCATCTGGAGCCTTTCTCTGAAAAATTGCCGGTTTTCCATTATATTTTGCCAGAAGATTGACAAGATCTGCAGAATCACACAATCTCTGATAAATTAATTTTTCTATTTTTCACACCTCCTATAAATCCTTTAATTATTACAGCTGTAACAAATGACGGGTCTGGAATTCCTGTTCCTGTCTTTGTAGAGAAAAAGGCCGGAAGACCAAAATTATAAGTTGGGATCTCCTGCCTTTTTTCTCTAGTATAATGATATCATTCTGTCCACGGACATTGTGGGCAAGTTTCCTTCCCGCATATATCCTCAGAAAAAAATAAAAGACAGAAAAATCACTTTGTCCTAAAATGAATTTCTATCTTTTATTTCCTATGATAACTATATCACTTTAAGCCGGGACATTGCGGGCAAGTTTCTCCTCACAAAATCTCTGATACTTCCTTGACGCAGTCCTCCTGTCCATTCCAAGTTCTTCCCCAATCTCCTGCCATCCAAGATTATTGATGGAACGAAGCCGTATAATAAGCCTGAGTTCCGGGTCTTCAATCTCCTGCAGGAACCGTTCGATCTCTGCCCTTGTGTGCAGAAGTTTTTTAATGGACAGGTCGATCAGCTCCCGGATCTCCTCCATTCGTACCGCATAGTCTGCTGTCTTGTCACTGACACCGGTCCCAAACGGCATCCCCGTCAGCAGCGGTGACTTTATCATACTCTTACATTCCATCCAGCTGAGTTCTTCATTCAGTTTCTCAATTTCCCTGTTCAGATAGTGCATCTGACCCAATTCCTTTTCTGTCAAATCAATCCCTCTTTTCTTTATCTGATGTGTTTCCATCCCATATACATTGCTCCGGACGTCGGCCTGTAAACGGTCACAAGAGGCCTCATCTTATTTACGGCTCTTCCGTTAAAGCGGATCTGCCTGTCTCTGATCTCAGTCGCCGCTCTGCTCCGGTATGCCCCGATCCACTCATTGATTATTCTTATGGAAATTCCATAAAATTCTGATAACTGCTCCTTTGTATAGTGATGCAGCAAAATGCTGATAACTGCGTCAGTTTTTCCCTTTTCAGTCTGAAAGTCAAACATAGTACTCCTCTCTAAATTTTGTCTATTATGCCCATTGCCTTTTCCAAACAAATGTTCTATACTCATTAATATAAAAAGTAAAATTGTTACGGCTTAGACGCTGTATGTACAAACAGATATTCCAGCGGCATCCGGGGGAAATACCTTTTTTTCAGAAGCATTGCTTCTCCGATGGTGAAGCTCCCTGAGCCTTCCAGTTTGTCCAGCACGTCTTCTGTCCGCAGCCTCAATACATGTGCAACTTCTTCATTTGTAATATTTGTTTTTTTTAATTCAGTTTTTAAATTTAAATATGGCAACAGCTCACCTCCTGATATTACTCGTTTGCGTATCTTATATTGATATAATATACGCATATGAGTTATATGTCAAGATAATTATACGCATTTGCATATTTTTTTGTTTACTTCTGGTTTTTGTTATGCTATTCTTTCTATTAGAAAGGCGGTATATTTTATGGGAATTGGAGCAAAGTTGGAGCTGTTACTGCAGGAACATCACATGAATGCCAATGAACTGGCCAAGAAAATCAATGTGGCACCTACGACTATTTATTCGATGATCAAGAGAGACAGCAGAAAGGCAGACATAGAAGTTTTATTAAAGATTTCGAAGGAACTCGGTGTCACCACTGAGTATTTCTGCGACGATGAATTCCTGACCTCTGACAGCAAAAAAGAACCATCATATGAAGATTTGAAAACACTGATCGCAAGAAACGGAAAAGAAATGTCTATTGAGGAAAAATTAGAACTTATAAAGATGTTATCTGAATTATAAAGGACTGGTGGATTTGAATTATCACGATATACTTGTTAAGATACTCGATGTTTACAGAGACTGTGAAGTCCAGTCATTTCCGATTGATTGTTACAGCATTTTAAGGCACTATGGATACCGTATTTTCACCTATCAGAATATGCGGGATATCAATGAACGGCTCTATCAATACTGCAGAAATTATTCGGAAGACGCTTTCCGTTACGGAGCCAATCGGATCATAGCCTATGATGAGAGCAAATCCCCTTTCAGGATTCGGTTCTCCATCATGCACGAACTGGGACATATTATGCTGGGACATTCCAGAGAATGTGCCTGTAACGAACAGCAGGCCAATTTTTTTGCAAGCAATATTCTGGCCCCCAGAATGGTCATTCATTTTGCACAGTGCCGGAATGAGGATGATGTCTCCTCGGTTTTCCAGATCAGCAGAGAGGCCGGGTCCTACGCATTTCAGAATTACAGACTTTGGAAAGAATCCGCAGCAAGAGAAGTAAGTGATGTTGACGAGGCCATGTACCGTCATTTTTATCATGATGATATGGAAGAATTTATTTACAGTATAAAGCCCTGCATGATATGCGGAAAGACAATTTATAATTCATCGGAAGATTTATGCCTCCACTGCAGGATGGAGCATATCAGAAGGCAGCACACCCCGCTATACACATCCAGAAATGACAGAATGCTTCTGCAGATTGAACAGCAGCTGCTTAACAATATATAACAGAACATATTTGACTTGGCAAAAGTCTTACAATAAAAAACTCATATCATATGTCCAACAGCCATGTGATATGAGTTTTTTATTATCTCAATTATTCTTTTTAATGTGTCCCGGTATAAACTGTTCTGACCATCCGGGTTTTATGATTCCATCGCAGTTGGACAGTCCGGGCATCTTTCCTGTATAAGGTCTTCCCTTTTACCACTGTTGCCGTGTCATACACTTTGTTTACGAACATTTTCCAAAGGAGGAAGTGCTGATTTTTATTTAGTTCCTGAGCTTAATTCTCTCTGCATCATTATTTATACATTTATAGGTCGCATCTGAAGATATCCAAAATTTTTGAAAATTAGAATTATGTTTTAGTAATTTCTTATGAAAACTATTATCTTTTATTACATCACGCTTAAAGTCTTTATTTGATTTGCTTCCAGTCAACTCCTTAATTTGCCTTATATCACAGCTTCGTATTAATTCATCCTCTAAATTTTTCACTTGTGTAATACACAAAACTTCCTTTACAGTACTTTACAATCTTCTCCTTCGACCAAATAATGATAATATTTATTTTTTCTCTTTTCACTCATTTACTATCCTCTTTTGCATAAAAACTCTTATTTTAAATCAGCTATTTTATAAACATAGTCTACACTTGGCGCTGACGAAAACAAATCATTATCCACTGCATTCCTTAAAGAATCTGTGTTTCGATTTAAATATTGAGCAGCACTAATACATTTAATTGGTTGAGACTCATCATTTGAATCTTTTCTCAAAAATACAAACGAATGCTTTGGTAAAGGCAAATCCAGTATATCAGTATTATGCGTTGTAAAAAACAACTGATCGTTACCTTTTGTAACAATCCTATACAGATCATATGTATTGATAATAAAATCCATAGAGAAAGAAGCTTCCAATTTACGATACATTGAAAAAACATTGCAAAGACCGTTTTCGATGCTTCTAAAAAGACAGAACAAAGTGGGCAAGCCCACTTCAACGCCCCAACCCCTCACTCTTTGAGGGGC
>OLPX01001271.1_pt1 | contig 18464 bp, 20 predicted proteins | sample 1672491 | NCBI WGS metagenome assembly OLPX01 (sample SAMEA3136692, study PRJEB25190) | human gut metagenome | biome: human gut; feature: human-associated habitat; material: faeces | place: Austria | collected 2013 | reverse complement strand
TTTCCCATGATATATACCTCCTGCTAATATAGATGTAATAAAACAATTCCGGAACCGCCGGCGCCACCGACTCCCTGGCAGCCCTCGCCACCAGCGCCGCCTCCTGTATTCACGCCGCCTCCTGTAGAATGAGTAGTGTTATAGCGAGGTGATCCAGAACCATTTCCACCACCTCCAGCGCCTCCGTATCCGATTGGTACGGCATATGTTGTACTACCTGCCGCACCGCCACCGCCTCCCGCGTATAACGTGCCAGACGGGGAACCCCAAGCTCTTGTGGTAGTTCCCTGACCTTGGCATCCAACATAAGTTTGGGTCGGGAAGCATAATGCTCCTCGGGATCCATCGGATCCTCCGTTACCGCCGCCGTATTTTGCTATTTCGGCACCATTCATTGAGAATCCACCATCTCCACCACCAGAACCGCCATTACTAATTGCTTTGCTTCTGGCTGCGCCTATCGATTCTCCACCACCTCCTCCTCCGTTCGCTGAGATAGTGGATATACCGTTAATGTATGACGCTCCTCCATTATTTCCGTTTTGTCCACGATATTCGTCGTATTCCTTGCCGGCTCCACCGGCTCCAACTATGACAGAATATGTATTTCCACCAATAACCGGGCGATTCCGTTCGGTTAACGTATAACCTCCACCTCCACCGCTGGCGGCCGCATACTCATTTCCTCCTGATCCACCTCCACCAACCGCAAACACATCTGCCTGTGTATAACCCATAGGAACCGTATAATTCTGGGAAGCCGTAAATGTCAACCACAAATCTGCCCCCGTCGCCGCGGCAGCGTTGAATGTGGTTCCCCACAGGTCTCCGGCGCTGCATGTCGCATAGGAACACGCGGTAAAATAGTAAGTCGTATTGAGATTCGGGAGAGTCGCAACGGCCTGGCACCAGCCTCCGGAGGTGGAATTTCCTCCATAACCGGAGTAGAGCCAGGTTCCGCCGCCGACTCCTGGATATCCTCCGGTGGAATACCATACATGAACCCCACTGAACGGCCTTCCTGTCGCAGCATACGGGTTCTGCCATTTGAGGAGAATCTGCCGTCCACTGTATGCCTGCGCGCTAAAAGACAGGATGCTGCCTACTGTCATTGCCCCAGTCAGCTTGGTTTTACAATTATTGGTATAGAATGTCTCGCCAGCCAACACATGGGCCGCCTGGGCGTTGCCTGTCATGGTCATCGTCCCCACGCCGGCCTCATCGTTGCTGTCGGCCGTCACAGCTTTCAACCCCGCGGGAACATCGGACAGCCTGGCCGTGCACTCGTCCGATCCGGTCCCGCCGGCGCCTCCTCCATTGATAATCATCTTACTCACTCGCGCTCACCCCTTTCAATAGGACCGGGAAGTCCGCCGTGGGTTTCTTGGCCCCGCAATAGAACGTGGCATATCCGTCCTCGGTGTCCCCGTCCGTAATCATCCCGGTAAACTTCTGCCGCTGCTTCAACTCATCCGCCGTGATGTCCTTCGGCGTGTATGGGTGCAGCTCCGGGTTATCCGTCGCCAGGATCCCGGGCACCGCCACCCGTTGGGTATACGGAGCCGCAGCGGACCAGCCGGCCGCTGGCAGGTTGATCACGATGGTTCGCTGCATTTTGTTGATTTCTGTTGTGATCGCGTTCATATCATTTTGCCCAAACTTATCACCCTTCTGGGTGTACGTTGTTGCGTCCGTGATTGTGCTGGTCCCATCCTCGTTCGGTGTTATCCGGTACCGGCGGGACCCCTCATATATATCGTCCTTGTAATCTGTTTTCAAGCTCATTCAAATGCACCTCCATTGAGCGTAAAGGACAGGCGCCGTATTCCCTCGGACCTGCCCAAAATATTCCGATAGATTTTCAGGCAAGCCGATTCAATACGATTCAATTCCTGCCAGCCCACAAAGGGTTGATTATCATGAAATGTCTGCCGATCTCCCACTGCAAACGGAAACGTACCGGCACAGATATGGTCTATATTGGCCTCAAATCGGTTGATCTCGTCGGCATAGAAGCTGTAGTCCTGATAGGTTTTATCTGCGCCCATATCCTCAAATTCAAAATCCGGCCACAACGCCAGGGCCTGGACCCGAATCTCATTCAGATTCCCCTTGATCCGGTTGTAATCCTGTACATTAAAATAGTCACTGGCCTGCCAGTCTGTTTTTGGCTGCTGCCACATTTCCCATATCCCTCCTTGCCTTAATGGTCCCGGAAAAAGCTCCATCGAATTTCAGCGTGTGCTCATATACCCGCAGCAAAAGGTCCGGCACATACTTGTTCTCAAGAAATGCTATATCATTGGCGTCTAACCGAGGCTCCCCGCGGTACTGCAGATCATACTCCCGATCTGCACGCATATAGTCCCCGATCCAGTCTGCCAGGTTGGCGGCATGGATCACATCCGATACCAACGGATTCTCCCATGTCTCCAGCTGACCCGTTGGGTTTAGCTGCCGGCTGACCTTAGCCTGTGTCACCACATATTCCTTACCCGATATCGCCACCTCAACCTCTCCTGTAATGCCTGTAAGCTCAACCGTGGCGCTGTATGCACTGCACTCAATAATTGTTACATTCTGACCATCCTGGACCGCTGTAATGGCTGCTGTAAGCCCATAGGATGGATTACTGAAATAGAAGGTATACCGGTTATCCGCCGCTGTTACACTGACAGTCTCCTTAGCCAGCTCCTTGGCTGACTCAGCGCTCAGACCATACAATGTCCGAATCACCTGCAGCTCCCGTACCTTTGCCAGCTGAGTACCCTTGGGCGTCTTAGTCAGCTCCACACCGTATTCCAGCACATAGTCCGTGCTATCCCCAAAGGTAATATTGTTAAGCACAACCCGGTTATTCGGAACACCCCGCGTAAACTCCAGCACCAGCCGATCAAATTCTGGGAACTCGTGGCTCACAACCGTTACCTCGGACAGGCCGGGAACCTCATAATCTTCCATCAGCTGACCATTGTAATAAGCATGGAACACCATGGTTGCCGGATAGTTTCGGCCAAACTCCAACGTCAGGCCGAAACACTTAAAGGCCGCCTCCAGAGCGATGGATAGAGAAGGGTTGGCCGTGAAAATGCCGTTCTCATCTGCCACCGCCTCGGAAATATAGCCGGTATTAAGGTACTCGCTCCCGGCCTGATCCCGCGGGAGAAAATACTGCGTTGGCTGCACATCAGTGTAATCCACCGCTGCCATTGCATAGGCCCTTTTCGTGGTCTTGTCCAGCACATTGCTGGCATGGCTGAAATAGGTCTCATTATCAGACGCCGGAGTCATGTCGGGAATGAAGCTGGACTTCAAAAAGATGTTCCCGGCCCGATCCTGATACAGAATACAGCGGCCGGCATTGGCAATAAGCTGCAACGCCTCCTTGTGGGACACCGCTGGCATGGGGTTAGATACCTTCACATCCCGCAGGTAAGGATCGATCCAATATTCCCGGTAATCCACAGCCGCGTCCGTTAAGACATCCACTGCCAGATCATACAGGCTGATTCCCTCCGCCCGGTATTGGCCACGGTAATAGATATTGTCCATGCCATCGAAACGATCCGTTGCCGAAAAATCCATCTCCTCATCATCTGCACTCCACTCTTTCAAGTACAGGGTGGCGCCAGGCAGCCACTCGATGCTTCCATCGTCCATAGCCTGGCCGTACAACACCTCAATGGCTTGGCCAATTTCCAGAAAATTCACCGTAGATTCTTCGTTCTCAATATCAAAGGCTCTGTCCTTGTTGTTGACGGTAAGGCTGAAATCAATGGTCGGCAGCTCCTCCATAATTGGGCTGATATGCTCCTTCTTAGTAGCACTCTTGATCTTCCGGTTATCGAAATAGATCCCGATCCCCATGGTAATCATGTGGATCCTGAACCGGCTCTGGCCATTGACCATGACTGACGGTGTGAATCGCAGGAAAGTCGCTCCGTCAAATATCTCTTCTGTCACAAAATGCCCATCAGTGTTCCCGGTAATCTCAACGGTATTATTATCTGACTCAATTCGGAAGTCCACCGGGTACGCCTTCCCAAACTCAACGGTCAGACCCTTGATGTCATACTGCACTGGAAAGCGGATCTCAATGGGACCCAGCAACTGCTCCGTCACAATTCCCTGGTTAAGCACGACCGCCTCCTGGTCTCGTGGAAGAAAATACATGCTGCCGTCAACTGTGGTGTAATCCTGATCACAAGTACAATACAGCTCCGTTACCTGGTAATTATCCATGGGCCTCATCAGATTGGAAAAGTATGCGTATCTATCCGGTTCCGGCACATAGGCCGTGGACTGGGCCTGCTGATTGATCAGGCCGATTGTTACCCGCACGTAAGACAGCGGATTACGCCATTTCCGGCGCATTAACTCCTTATATTCATTGCTTGCCGCCTGCATTATTCCATCTCCCCACAATCAATCAGGTTAACCTTGCATTCCTTATACATGGTCGGCAGTCCATCTGGTCCAGTCTCCCAGATCTTTGCAGTCCGGTTTCCAGGATACATCCGCTCTGTTTTCCAGGTATTATTTTTCATATCCGGGAACTTCACCGTCACCACGAACTCCTCAAATTCTTTCAGAATCGCACTCCAGGTTGCCGCATCCAGGAAAGACCACTGGAGGCCGTCGATCTTATCCTGATCCCGGCCCACCCGCTGGCCCGTAAATTCCCCTTTGGCATTCTTCCCGCTGCTCACATTGGTTGCTATGGTAAGGCCGGGCCCCCGGTCATACGCCGGGTACTCCCTGCCGTTAATATAGATACAGCCAGGCACTGGCCTCACCTCCTTATGTCGTTCTCAGTGTGTAACCGGTCCGCTTATCCAGGTCTGACAGCTTCTTTTTGACCTCTCGCAAGTCAATGCTGACGGTCAGATCCATGTTCTCGATCAGCTCCACAATCTTGCGCAGCAGCTCCACCATGGCCTCCAGGTATGCGTCGCTCATACCGGTGTTTCCGGACATAGATAGCGCCCGGTTGACCATTCCCTGCAGCCGCTCCTCTGTCGGATCATATGTCGGGGTATTAGTTCCAACCATAGCCAGGCTGGGGGCCGCTGCACTTACCATGCTGCCTATACCGGATACCAGCGGAGCCAGGCATGACCGCATTCCGCTCTGCACTGCTCGCGCTATGCCCTCGGTGATCTGCATGTTATTGGCAACTGCGGCACGGCCGCCCCAGCTGCCAACCATCTCCGGTATGCCGTCCTCGCGGGCCACAAACATCTGACCGGATCGCGGGAAGCCGCCGGAGGCGTGACCTTTTACGTCACCGTCATCATCGTCGCTCTCATCCTCTTCATCTTCCGCATCTTCTTTGGCGCCTCTCCATAGACTCGTCGCAGCATTTACAATTCCGTCCCATACGCTTCCTATCGCGTCCGCAACACCGCGCAGCCAGCCCATAAGATCATCCCATACAGCTTTCAGGCCGTCCCATAACTTATTCATGAGGTCTCTGCCAATTTCCTGCATTTCATCCTTGTTGAACACATTCTTGATGTTCTGCCAGGTTTCGCTAAACCATTCCTTAATAGCGTTCCACTTATCCTCAATGGTCTGTTTCACACTGTCCCAGATATCAGCCAGCAGGTCACGAATGCTCTCAAAAGAATTTGTTGCATTGGACTTTATGCCATCCCATAACCATGATACAAGATCCTTGATTCCGTTCCATAAGGCTGATGTGATACTGGAAATAGCCTTCCATGCCGAATCAATAACGGTTTTTATATTATTGGTGGCACCTGATACGACAGATTTCAACACCTCCCATATGCCAGAAAAAAATTCCTTAATGCCTTCCCATGCCCGTTCCCAATCTCCAGTAAAAACTCCAACAACAAAATCGATTAGCCCTCCCAACGTATCAAGGATATTCCCAACCACCTGGCTAACTGCCGACCAAAATGCAAAAAAGATATCGATTGCATTTTGTATCACTGTCGAAATTACAGGGGCGGCATTTTCCATAAACCATAAAATAAATGGCTGTAGTATATTTGTCCACAACACAGTAATAACATCGGCTACTTTTCCTCCAAATTCCAGGAACTTGTCAATTAGAGGGCTTAAATATTGATCCTTGAATTGCATAAACTGGTTTGACAGATTTGTTAATATCGGCAGAAAATATGTATTATATAGCTCCAAAAATTTTCCAGCAATTTCAGAAAATCCTTCTTTAAAAGCCATCAGCATAGGGGCTACATGCTCATTATAAGTTGTGCTGATTTTTGAGAATGTTTCGCTGACCAAATCCTTAATAGTTGACAGAATAGGCTCTACTGCCCCAAATGTATTTTCCAAAGTTGTTCGTATCTGATCGGCATTGTCAATAAATGGCCCTGTAATTACATCCAGTAGATCAACGCCAAATGTATACGCCAGCTCGGTGACACCCATGAACGCCTCGGAAAATATACCAATCAGATCCGCAGTAATTTGCTGAGCGCTATCACTCCGCAGCGCTTCAAACACGGTTGCCAACGCGCCGGCAAACTCCCCCGTAATTTCCGCTGTTCGGGACCCCAACTTAAACATCGAAACAATATATTCACGGATCCGCTCGCTGTTTTGCTGCAGGTATTTATTCAGTCCTCCCAGCAAATTTGATGCTATAGACGCACCAATAGATACCGCCGCCCCGGTCACCTGTCCGAAACTATAGATCAAGTCATTTACATAACTGTAAGCTGCGGCCAAAACATCCGGTGAGGTGAAGATTCCTTTCAGGCTCTCACCAATGCCCTTGATTGACGCCTGGATATCGTCAAATACAGACGTGTCCCCCAGGCCCTCAAAAAATCCCTGCTTAAAAAGCTCTGCAAATCCTCTTACTTTGGCCAGAAGGCTATCAAAAATTGTGCTGGTCTCTGCCGCTTCTTCCGGCAACGTCCCCATATCAAACTGATCTGCAGTATAACTGCCGCCCGCGCCTCCGGCGCCACCACCGCCTCCTCCAGAACCAGAATCTGAATCAATGATATTTAGCTCATCGATTCCGGTGGTGACGCTCTTCATGTCCTTGGCTGCCTTTTTAGCTGCGCCGCCGGCCCCTCCTATGGCTGCCCCCGCCTGATCCGCCGATCCGGCCACAGCCTCCATGCCAGCGGCCGCAGCTGTGGCTCCGCCACCAGATCCTTTCTTGCCAGTAATCATTTCCGTGAAGGACTTGAACGCATTGGCCAGGCTCATCAGCTTACCAATGATGGTATTGATCACTTTGATGACCGGCGTCAGGACATTGATCAGGCCCTGGCCAATGGTAGCTTTCAGGCTGTCAAATTGCAGCTGCAGCACTCGGACCTGATTGGCCCATCCATCCGATGTGCGCAAGAAGTCACCGGAGGCTCCGGAGAGTTGTTCAGTCACAAATTTATACCGCAGGGCTACCTTCTCCGCCTCGCTCATGGCCTGGGTCGTCTTTCCATAGCCATTTGCCAGGGCGTACTGGTCTAACGCCGCCTGGGTCATCACCACCCCCAGGTCTTTCAGGCTTTCCGTTTCCCCTGTGAACACGGATTTTAACTTGGTATAGGCCTCGTCCTGGCTGATATTGTAAAATGAAGCGACATCCCCAGACAGCCCCGTCAACGCGGTGGACATCTCATAGGCAGCCTGCTCCGGAAAGCCAAATGCCTTGGCCATTGCTCCAAATGTACCGGTGAATTTCTTGGCCATGGTCTCAGACAGTCCGAATGAGGCCGCCGCGTCCTTCGCAAACTTATCCACCTGCCTGGACAGCTGCGGGAATGTCACGTCAACAACGTTCTGGACCTCAGCCAGATCAGACCCCAGCCCGATACAGGCAGCCCCAAAATCCCATATTTTTTTAACGGCGAAAGCCGCCGCCAGGGCTGCACCTGCTTTTTTCGCCAGACCCTGAATACCGGACATCTGCTGCTTAAATTGATTCTGATTGACTACCAGATCGAGGCCAATCTGGCCAACGCTATCCGCTGCCATGTGCACTCACCTGCCTCTCATTAACTACCACACAATACCGCCATCATCTGTTCCAGATAAGCCATCTGCTGCTCATACGTTTCCGGCGTGATCCTCTCCGCCGCTCGGTTCCGCCACTCATCATAGATCCGTTTTTGATCCGTGGAAAAATGTTTGATCACGTTTTTATCTGTTTCGGACCGGATGGCTACCACCCGGCCCAGAACTGTGTCAGGGGATATCCCGGCCAAAAGAGACCGGAACTCATCCCACGTCACGCTCTCAAATTGTGCTGTTCTGATCCGCAACCCGTACTGTGACAGGAAACTGGCCACGATCAGATCCCAGTCTCCAAACAGGTCATAGTACGGGTCACTGCTCTCCCCGGCCGTCACTCTCCCCGACCACCAGGCCGACCGCCTCCTGGACCACAGTCATCCAGTCCTTAACGCTCAACTTCATCTTCTCAATTTCTTTCCGGGACTTATCCGGGAAGATCAGTTCATATGCCTGGTTAATCTGCTCAATCTCCACGCCATCGCTGCCGAAAAAGTTCATCACTTTCAGCATAGTGGGTGCGTCGGCGTTGACCTCCAGTTCCTTGCCCTTAATAACCAGCACCGGGTTTCCATCAAATGTCAACTTATCCGTAATATCGTATTTTTTCATCCTCTATTTTCCTTTCCTGTTGCGATATCGCAACAACTTAGCCTGCCGGCGCCGGGGCTGGTGTAAACGTCGGCTTTCCCTTGCACTTCACTTCAAACTCCAGGGCGTCCACCGCCGTGCTGTCTCCACCGGCCGGCGTGGTCACGTTGATGATGGCCGTAAATTCCACCTTTGCGCCAGAGGGCATCTCCCACGCAAACGGTGCCACCACATCATTGCCGCTCTTCCAGGCCAGACCCGCAATAAAGTCGTTCCCTGGATCTCCATAGGTCCTCTTACCCTGGAACGAAAAGCCCAGCTTCTTGCTGGTCATCATTGCGTCTCCCCAGCCTCCGGCTTCCATGGGGTTCCATTCCTCCACGCCTCCCTCGATGGACGGCGCAAAGTTCGTCAGATTGGCAATGATCGTATCCGCAGTTGCAGAGCCGTCAATTCCAACCTTAAATTTGTTGTCGTATACCGGGTATACTTTCGGCATATCGGGCATTATCGTCACCTCTTCCTTTCATAATAAAAATCCAGCCAGATCACATATTCATATACCCCGCTATCATCCGTTCCGACGTCCTGGGGTTCGGGAACCCTCAGGCGCAGGTAATTGATGTGGGTGTCACCAATGTCAAGGCTGGTCACATTTCTCAGTTTCTCAAATAATTCATAAGCCACGGCCTCGCTCTCGGGCTGGCTCCGGGTCCAATGGATCAACAGGGAGACCGGCCGCACTCCGAAGGTGGTGCAGTCCGGGCCGCCAAGAGCAATATCCGGGCTGCCGGAGGTGGGGCGGCTGTATACGCCGAGGGATTTCTGCTTTTTGTTGTCCAGCTTGCCAATGTACACATTTTCAGCTTCAGCTATCGCCAGATCGGAAATGTATTGTCTGATATCTTTCAGCGCAAGCATTACACACCACCCACTTTCTTGTAAAATTCCTTGAATGCCTTGGAGGTAAAATTTGCTTTACTTCCACCTGGCAACCAATCCTTATACCACTCCCCCTGAGCATTCGAATTTTCATTCGTCTGGAAATTGTACTCGGGATGATAGTATAGCCGTCGAGCATAGGGTGTGCTGGACACCAATGTTACCTTCCCTTGGGCGGATTCGCTGTAATCTACAAAGGTACTTTCATTCTGCAGGTTTCCAGTCTCGAATGGCATAACCTGGGCTTGCACTACTTCCGTATGCAATGCTTCCCCTGTCATTTCTAATGCTGTCACCGCGGCCTGGGACAGCTGCTTGATCCGCGGCATATTCAACTTTACGGTGGACTTAACCTGCATCAGATCACCTCCAGCGTACAGAAATTGACAGTTCCATCCGGGTTCCGGTTCTTGCTGCCCTGCTCGATTCGGCGCTCCGCCCCAAACACTGTCACCCACCCGCCGCTCAGTGTGGGCAGATCCGGTGCAATATCACCAGGGAACATGGCCGTTCCCGTGATCTGTACCAGCTTCTTTTCGGCGGTCAGGATGGTCTTGGACCGGTCCTGGAAATTGCACATCAGATCCAACTCCAAGACCTGCTCCGGCTCTCCAAGGTTCGTCAGGCCTTCAGACTCCAGATGGACGTGGATCGGCACCTTGCACAGCCGTTTCGGTACCAAACATGGATATTTCATAGGTTCACCTCGCTAACCGGCAGCATAGGCCAGTCTGGGACAGCAGCGCATATGTATCGCGTTTCATAGCCACGCCCTTGTCCGTATAGACATTCCAGCTGCTGCCAAACTGCACCGACGCCCCATTCAGGCTGTAACTGGACAGGATTGTATTAATCTCGTCTGCGTTCTCATGCTCAAAATCTGCCTGTTGGCAGACTACTTCCTGAATGATGTCCTGCTGGAAAGCCGCCAGATTAGAAAATCCCCGACCCACAATCCTGTTGTAAGTCAGGGAATCTATATGGCGGCTGGCCTGCCGGAGGGCTGCTGCCTGTTCATCCTCCGGTATAATTTTGCCCATATGGGCCTCCCGGTAATACTCCGGCGTTGCATAGGGCTCATAGGGCATATTACTCACCCGCCTTTTTGGTTCTTGCTTTCTTCTCTGCTCCCTGGTCTGCTGCTGACTCCAGCTCCGCAATCCTTTCATGCAGTTTCTGATTCTCCTCCATCAGTGCCACATAATCGCCATAAGGCACGGTTTTCCCGCGGCCATAAGCAACTACCTTCCCATCTTCGTCCAGGATATCAAAGCCCATATCCTGATAGCCCTTCTGGCTGGCCTCATTGATGGTATACTCCTTGTTTCCTTTCACTGCCTTCATCATCTACACGCCCTCCTTATGCGCCCGCTGCCTCTACATTCATGGCACAGCCTTCCACCTTCTTCTCCAGCAGGAACAGATCACCGTAGTTCCGGTTCTGGTACAGGTAGCCGTCTGCTGTCCGGCTGTCGGTACCCGGTGTGAACAGCTTGATATAGCTGTACTTATCGCGGCACACTACGCAGGATGTATGAATCAGAATCCAGTTGATCTGCTTGGCGTCAGAAGCCGCCACACACCCATCCGTAAAATCATATTTCGTTTTCATACGAGCAGCCGGCACCATCTTGATCGTCACATCGTCCAGGCTGTGTACCTTACGGTTAATCGTGGACGGGGAGGTCACGGTCATCACACGCTGCAGCCCTTCTGCTTCTTTAACAATCTTGTTCATGGACGGGGTAACATACAGAAGCCTGCCCTCTTCCGGAACTCCTGCCTCATCCATACGGGCCATTTCCTCATCGAACGCCTCCAGAAAGTTTGCCGCAGTAATCACATCCGTACTGATCCGGCCGGAATACGTTGTCAGCTCCGCGTGGAGTTTTGAATAGCGATAGGAGTCCTTCTCCGGAATCGCCTGTGTTGTCTCAAATTCATTCTGAATGTTCGCTACAGACAAGGTAAGGTTTGTCTCGTCGATATCCATCGGATCTACCCAGAACTCAATATCCCGATCATGCTCCAGCTTTTTCGGTACCCAGCTATTGCTCAGTGTTCCGGTGTTAAATCCGGGAGTCCTGGTATGATCTTTGTAACCGGATACGGTCATGGTAGGGAGCTTAATTGTCTGTGCGTTGATGAATTTCACCTGCTGATTGCTCTGTGCCAGAGCATCAGAGCAGAGCTCCTTCGCATACTTCTGCTGGAGAAGCTGCGTAAATGTAGTTGCGTAATCGTATACTGCCATAAATTATTCCTCTCTTTCTTTAAAGTCCGAACGCCTTTTTCAAAGCGTCATCTGTCGCCTGCTGCTGGGCACTTCCTGCGGCACCTACCTGAATAAAACCAGTTGATCCGGCCGTCTGCGGTTTGAGCGCCGGTACGTCCTCCAGAACCTTTTTCAGAGCGTTGTTCACAGCCTCGTCGCTGATCTTGCCATCCTGGCCCATAACCTGACTCATATCCGCCAGTTTGAGGATGTATGGGATGGTCTTAGCGTCAATGCCAAGGGTCACGGCCGCCAATGTCGCCGCCGCCTGAAGCTGAGCCTGCTGAGCTGCTGCCTGGGCCTGGGTCATCTGCGCCTGCAGTGCACCGACATCCGGCTGGTTCTTGGCCTTCTCAGCCTTAAACGTTGCCATTGCCTGCTCTGCCTCCTCCTGGCTGAGTCCCTGCTGTTTGAAATAAGCTTTCAGGGCCACATCCTCCTTAGCCGATAAGGTGCCGTCCAACATCTGTTGGATCTTGGCATAGTCAATCTGGGGAGCTGCCGCTGTCTGACTCTGAGACTGGGAGGCTGCCGCGGGCTGATTCTGGGTCAGCTGTCCCGCAGGTGCTCCACCGCCACCGCCGGCCGCGGGTGCCGGATCTGCAAAAAGCTGCAGGTTCATTGGAATCTTACTATTTCTTTCAATTTTCATGTTTTTACCTCCATTTTAAGGGTGTCGCCCTGTTTTACATGATCCATTTTCATCGGTGTCACCGGCCGCGCACCTTTTTTGACGCCTTGTCGCGTTTGGGCATAAAAAATAACACCCAGGTTATTCCTGCGTGTCTCACTGTTGCGATATCGCAACAAAAAATCCCATCGACTGGGTCGATAGGATTAAATGTCTAAATTCATTCTGATCCAAGCCTCGCTCTTTCCTTCTTTTCTGGCCTGCTCGATCTCTTTTTCCAACTCGGTTTTCTGGTGCTCCTGCTGTTTTACATCATTTTTTTCTTCCACAAGAATCCTCCTTTCTGAATATTTAATTATACCGTATTTCTGAATATAAGTCAAATTACGGAGCCTGTTTGACCAAAAGCAACACCACATCTGTAATCATACCTTGGGAGTTGCTGCGTATCTCCTTAACCTTAAATGTAGAGTTGCATTGAACAATTACTTCCGCTTCACCACCGATGTAATTCGCCTTCTGAAGGCCATCCCAGGTTCCATTATCGTTCGTGCCGCCGTATTGGGAAAAAGGCTCTGCATATATTGCTTTGCTCCCCTTTGGTAGGCAGATATCCAGATTAATACCCGTGAATCCAGCCCCAGACGCTACTCCGGTAGACATAAAGCCCTTTTCCGTGCAAAAGGTATCAATCAGCTGCTTTTGCACACTGGGATCACTTAAATTTGTGATATTCACATTTAAAAAACCAGACAATCCTTGCGCACTCACCCCGCGTCGCACCCAAACATCGTCCTCTAAATGACACTTATCCAGAGCGCTTTTCATATCAGTAATATATTTTTGCAGGTGCTGTGGTAACTGCGAAACAGTCCCGCTTCTCAGTGCTCTGTTCATGGGAGAATAAGAACTTCCTGTATACCTCCACAAAGCCTCTCTTTCATCCGGTACCAAGCTCGGCCATATCGCCGCTGTTTTGTCACGATAATAATGATCAGCATCATTTCTATCGGGGAACTTTGTTGCTTGATCCATCAATAGCTTATCCTGTTTCCGGAACCAATCGTCAGACTTTGCTTTATAGTAAGCCTTATTTTGCGGATCCAGTGATTGATTGCTTAACCGCAAAAATCGCCTGGCCTGACGGTCCGCATACTGTTGATCAGTCTCTTGGCGGTTAACCTGTCCAATTTTCTTTAGCTCCTCGGCCGTCCAAGTATCATCCGCGGTGGAAACACCTGGGAAGTATGTGGTATGGCTGTCCTTGCACCTTGGATGATATAGACCGGCCGCAATGGCTGTGCTCATCAACGGATAGGGTCCGTCTCCCTTCTTGCCGCCTGACCAAACATCATCAATCAGGACTTTGCCGCAGAACGGCAGGCACTTAGGACAGGGATTCCCGCGTTTGTTCATAATCACGGTGGAAATCCCCCATTCTTGCCGCTTCTCACCCTCCCCCTGCAAATAGGCTCGCTTACTGGCTGTCCGGATCGCCATATCTGCATAATCAGCCAGTGTATGGCGTGCCCCATTGGCATACTGCACACAATTCAATCCCCGTGAAAGCATACCCTTCGTTGCCATGTCCACGGCCTTCTCATAAGTTCCAGCTCCGCTGTTTGCATACACCTGGGCATTGAAAATAGCTTTCCGGTACTCATCATCTGCCATGCGCAGGATCGCCGTCTCAGCCCGTTGCATATCGTTAGTTGTTGCCTTGATCAATGCTTCCAGCTTCCGGTCATTGAGTCGAAAGAACTCTGCAGTTGCCCCTCGCGCCACTCTCTTTGGTGTAAAACCCTTCTTAATGGCGTTCAAAATGGTGATCTCCTGCTGCATGTTTCCTTTGGACCTGGCTTCGCGGATCAGGGCACCAATTTCACCATTTATGCTTTTGAATTGCTTTTGGTACTTTTTCTGGTTCTCCCTTTTGTACTTTTCCAAGGATTTTAGCTGTTCAGCCTGCCACATTGACCACTCAATTCCCTCTTTGGTCTCCTCGGCACGGTGACGGTCCATATTGCGCATCATGGACCGGATCAGCTCGTCCTCTATGGCCTGGAAGGCGGCGGTGATATCGTATTCTGACAGCGTGATCACCTCCCATTGACGTGTACCTTGAATCCCTGCGTCTTATATAGCCGTGTTAGGTTTTTCAGTTGGGTTACACTGGCGCACTTATCGCACCGCAGCTCTGCGTAATCATTCTTTTCCAGCGCGTATATTCCCAGTGGCACCTGCTCCTTTGCCACCTGCAGCAGCCCCTGGTACTCCTTCCGGCTCATCTGGTACAGGCGGTTCATCACTTTGACCTTCACCTGGCATTCCTCCCTCCATGTTGACCTGGAATCCGCCTGCTGCCAGATTGATTCCCGGCTCTTCCACTTCCGCAATTCCCTGTTCGGCCTTCAAGCGGGCAATCTCTTCTTTCTTCCACGCCTCATCCTTGCTGTCTCCATAGAGCTCTTCCACCTGGGCCTCCACACTCATGACCGGAGCTCCAGGCCGGGCCTTGGTAAGGGTTTCCACTTGGCTCTCAAAGCTGGGGTTAGCGTACTCCCCGAAGGGAATATCCACCTTCACATCCTCCACAGCTTCACCATGCAGCAGATGGTAAGCATTGATACACGCACCTATTACCTCCGGTAGCTCCTCCTGCAGGGCTTCCACGATGGCGTCACGGGTATAGAGTGTGGTTTTCTCCTTCTCACGTTGCGCCTCAGCGTTGTCCAGCTTCTTGACGTCGATCCCCAGTGTTGAGGGGCTGATAATCCCCTGGAGGCACAGATCCAGGGCCGTTATATAGCTGGCCAGGTAGCTGTCATGGGGGATTGCCGGCTGCTCCACGTCAATCTTGTTCTGGGCTCCCTCCCCCATATCCTGATCCGTCTTGATGTATCGGTTATCGAAATGATTCGGCGCCAGCACCTCGCCGGTGGTTGGATTCCGCGGCAGGAAACACTCCGGTATGTACTCCTTGGCCCGGCCGGCCCGCAGGGCATCCATCCACTGACTCCACGTCTCATCAAAGGCATCAAAGCTGTCCAGTTTACCATCAAATATCGAGCCGCCGCGGCCCTGCCACTTGGCGCTCTCGTAGATCTTGATCGGCACGGCCAACATGGTCTTGTCGTCGAATTTCCAGTCCGTCAGCCCCTTGATAGCCTCGACAGCTTTATGGTCCACCAGCGCCTCACCCCTGTACAGCTCATTGCGGATGTAGCCATACCCATAATACTCATACAGAACGTACTCCTGCCGATGGTCTGTGATCGGGGTCTTAAATACCACTTCTTTCAGGCGTCCCCGCTGCTGCACAATCTCAATCCGATCTCCAGGGTACCACTCTAGGATCGGATACTCGCTCAGCGCGGTATCAATCGTAACCTTATAGGCTCCATCACCAATATACAGTGCTTCCTTTAGGGCCTCTTCCAAGCCCTTGCGAAACTTGTTTTCCTTCTCGATCTCCTTCCAGAGATCTTCCTGTTTTGGGCTGCCAAACTCAAAATCATTCATGGCCGATAGGATAATGGAGGACAGTATCCGCACAATCAGTCCCGGTAGGCCAGTGTGGATTTTGCGCATTTCCATCCCTGGTGTGCAGCGGCTGGCCCAGAACTTGAACCGGTCCGCTGCCTCCGGGCTCTGCTGGTAGAACTGCTCCAGCTCATTCCCATCCCCGCGGTACCAGATCCGGCTCCGGATAGCCGCCAGTTCGAAGTCCATGATCTCCTGAATCTGTATGTTGTACGGGCCCGCTGGCTGGATGTTGAGCCAACTGCGGATCCCTCGCTTGATATTGTCACTCAATTTCTGTGTCCACCTCATTCCTTCTTGTCCTCCTCAAAGCCAATCAGCTGCCGGTACGGGATCCACCCATACTGTGAGCTGTTAATCGTATGGTCGTTGCGGTCCTCAGGCTTATCCTTGTCCTCATCCCAGCTGTATCGGTCTAACTCTCCCAGGTGCTCCAGGCAGGTGTCCACTACCAGGTATCCCCCCTGCTGGATCCATCCCAACATGAGCTTGATACGGTCCAGTATCTCCACCTTCTTGTATGCGTCAATGAAATTATACAGGCAGCCATGCAACCGCTTGTACTTGCGCAGCTCTGTGATGGTTGCTTGATCGGCGCTGTCTATGAACACATCCTTGGCGAATCCCCAGGCTTTCCGGTTCCGCTCCAAAAACTCCACGAACTTCACCGCGGTATCACTAGGAGCCAATGGCTGAGACAGATCCGCATTGCTGTACACCTTCTCGTCCAGCACCAGCAGGCGCCGGTCCATGGTGATTGCCTGGAAGATCATTGCAATCGTGTCAGGAGACTTGCTGGAGTATGATGTGTCCAGGCCAGCGCTGAACTTCTTGACCTTGATCTTGCCGGTCGCAATCTGCTGCCGTACCCAGGCTGCCGTGACCACATGCTTTTTGCGGTCGAAATTGGGGAAAATCAGGCCTGTTGCCTTACCGCGCAGGCCTTGGATCTTATTCTTCCAGATCTTCGTGCCAGGCGGTGTATTCTGGATGATCTTTTCCAGCTTCTCTTTTGGCAGGCCCAAATTATGCACAAAAGAAAAGAACCAATGCACCCAGCCAGGTTTTGGTTCCTCTTTCAACTCCTCTATAATCTCTTTCGGCGTCTCGTCCGCCCACTCGGGCAGCGGCCGTGAACAGTTGATATACTCCTTATACACATCTAACCCCGGATCATCCGGATTCAAGGTTGCCATCAGGTAATCGCTACGCATGGCCGCCTCGCGCACAAAGTCAATGTCTGCCGTGTTGATCTCGTCAATATACAGGCAACCATACTGGCCGCCCAGGGCGTCCTTCCATTTCCGCCGGTTGCCATAGCCCACCACAAATATGATCTTGTCACCGCTGGACGTGTGGAAAAGGATATGAGGCATTTTATACTCGCCGGAGCCGTTTCCCTTGTACTCCACCAGAATCCCGAAATCATCCAGGATTCCCAGATCCTTGTTGATGATGTTCTTTTCAGCGGCACCGGTGTCATCGGCAGCCAGGATATGCAGCTTCTTGGGACTCTCCCAAACCTTGCACATGAACTTGAACAGACCCACCGTGGTTTTGCCGGCTGCTGTGGTCCCTTCCAGGAACTCCACTGGAGCGTCACAGGCCAAGAACGCCTTATATTTATCCGACAACAGAAGGCGCTCTGTGCTCATGATCCGCCACCTCGCAGCTGCTGAATAATATCGTCCATCTTAGTTTTTTCGGTGTCAAGACCGCCAGACAACTCCACACGTTCTTTGAACATCCCCAGGTGCTTGCCCAGCAGCTCAAGAGCTTTAATTTTGTCGGCCATCTTAATTTCGCGTTCCACCATTTCACTATTCTCAGAGGATGAAGTCTTGACCTTCACTGACTGGATGGCTGCTGTGTCCTCTGGCAGCGCGTCCGCTTTCACGGTAGCTGTCTTGGTATCGATCACATCCATAGCATTGATAAAAGCAATCTTGGCCAGCTCCATCACAACCCGATCCGCATTGACGCCAGTTCTCTTGGACCGCTCAGCCATAGCCTTGTCAATCTGTGCGCGAATGTCAGGTTTCGTCAAGTTCTCACTTCCGATTGCCTTCGCTGTACCCGGGCTGTATCCCGCCCTTATGGCCGCCTGAGTGGCATTCAGGTCGATCAAATATTCCTCAACAAAAAGTTTTTGCTTCTTAGTCATTCAGGCTCACCTTCTTTCTACACAAAAGCCCCCACCATACGGCAAGGGCTTTGCAGGAGAAAATGCTATGAAAAAAGTAACCAGTCGCGGGAGACGGATTTGAACCGCCGGCCTCCAGGGTATGAACCTGGCGAGCTGCCAGACTGCTCCATCCCGCATTATGCCCGGTTACCCGGGCGTGTACCTGGAAATGTCAGGGGGAGGAACCAGGTACGAATCAGCCGGCGAGCTGTTACACCCGGCGGCCGTGTCTTATGGGGAGGTTGGGGGAGGAAGTGATCTTTACACCACTTCCAGTC
>OLPX01001270.1_pt1 | contig 18467 bp, 22 predicted proteins | sample 1672491 | NCBI WGS metagenome assembly OLPX01 (sample SAMEA3136692, study PRJEB25190) | human gut metagenome | biome: human gut; feature: human-associated habitat; material: faeces | place: Austria | collected 2013 | reverse complement strand
AAAACGCTTTTCACAGATTTATATATCGAAGACTCTCGATTATATGTAGGAATCACAACTGAAATCATACCATTTCTCCTTATTACTGTATTTGCAAATCAATTAACTTTATAACACACTCCTGCAACAATACCCTTCCAAGCACTTATAAGTTTATTCTTTTTATCGTTCTCAAAAACAAAAATAATAAAAATATGCTTAACAATACCAAACATAGTTCTTATAAGACTTTTACCATGCTTTTTTGCAACTATAATGTTATTTCTAACATTGTAGTATCTTCTAATTGGTGAATGATTCCATATCTTTATTTTCGCTTCCCAAAATTCAATTTTCTTACCTTGTCCGATTTCATGAATAAACCCAACCTGACCTATCTCAAAAATTTTATATCCTTTCTCCCTCATTGAGAGACATATGTCTAAATCTACAACATCAATAAACAGGTTATTGTCGAACCCTTTTACATCTTTCCAAGCAGATAAATTAACTAATGCGGCTGATGTTATGCACCACTCAATTTCTTTAACCCCTTGAAATTTGTTTCCTGAAAGTTCATCTGGAAAATTTCTATCCATATACAGCGATGTAATTTGCCCAACATTGGTGTAAGGTAAGTACATTTCTATTAAATTCTTTAGGCACTCAGAGTCTTGGTCTAAAGTCAAAATCCACTTTGCTCCACTTTCTACAGCATACTCGCAAATTATATTCAACGCATATGCTATTCCAAAATTTTGATTTAATCCCACATAATAACAATCATAATTTTTTATTAAATTTTGAATTTCCAATCCGTTATTTGAATGATTATCTACAAGAATCACTCTCTGAACTTGATTTATTATTGCCTCAATGTTTTTTTTTAGAACATCAACGTTTGGATTATACAAAACAATTCCCGCAAAAATAGAATCCATTCTTTCACCCTATATATATCAATTCCCAATTCTCCTGATATAAATCAGCCCTTGCATGATTCCCCGTTTTATACCAGATATCAGGAGCAACAACAATTTTATTTTTTTCTTTTGACAGATACTGCGCCCACCAGCTAAATGAACTATTCGATAAAACAAAATGTTTGCATGCTGACATCAATCTTAGCTTTTCCCACACGGGATCATTACCACTTTCGTAGTATACTTCTCCTGGAAAATCCATATTACTTTTCACCCAGTCTATATCGTCAGAAAATCCAAAAAACGTACAATCTGGTAAACGTTTTTTTATATATTTCAGCGCATTTTCAAAGTACTGTTCATCGCAAATATAAAATGTTCCTCTGTTCTTATCATTTATGAAATCACCACGTCGGATCGTAACACATACCGAATTCGTTTTTTTAATTTTTTTATAAAGCTCTTTGTTGTGTCGTCTTAACGGCTCTCTAGGAGTAAGTTCTGTCCGAAGTATATCAGCAACATCTGAAAAATATTTTTCACTCTGCCAATAACCATTAAGGATAATCCTCTTCTGTAGTTTTTCATTCAGCAACGGCAATGCCTTATACACTCGTGCAGATTTCCAAATAAATACACCTTTTCGTGCCATTATCGCAAAATATAAGTCTGGGAAAAATTTTCTTAAAATTTTCACAGAATAATTATCTGCATTTGCCGCTTTTAAAGGTCTATCCGAAACCACTTCGACATTCTTATTCAAATTAAAATCAAGCAATGCCAACCGGAAATTAGGCGTGTTTTGTCGCATTTCATAGATATTGAGATAAATTTTCCCTCCATATTTTTCCTGCAGCTGTCTTGCACATGCATATTCAAATAATTGATTTCCTAATTGTCCAACTATATTTACTTCTATCATCCCAGCATTTCTCCATTACATAAGCATTTTCTTTAATAACTCTTCCGCCTGCTTCCGATATGATTCTACAATATTGCTTACATATCTGTAATCAATTTTTAGATCTACATATGAGTAATCGCTAAAATCTCTAAGTATTCTATCCTCTAAGCCAAACTGTTTCAAAACACTTATATTTCTTGCAATTTTCTCTTTAGGTAATACCTCTATAAATTGTCTATTAAACATAATGGCAAATGCGGTTCCATGAAAAGAATCGGTAATCACATATTCTGCATTTGCAATATACGATAAGAATTTGAACGAAGATAAGCACCACTTAAATTTTCCAGCTCGTAAACAATTATGTGCTTCAACAGAGACTCTGAGCAATTTTAATCCTGTTTTATCTGCGAAGCATCTTACATATTTATCCATCTCATGACTAGCATTAAGCTGATACAGTAGCACATACCCTTTTTCGGATATTGGTGGAAGTAGTTTTCTCCATCTGTCGCCGCCAAAAATCATTGTGGGATCGAGAATTTGAATCGCTTTATATCCTGCTTTATTAACAATATCAACTGCACTATCTTCCCTTACTGTTATAAAGTCATATTCTTGCAACAAATTCTCAAACTTATCTATTCTTTCCTTTAGATAATCCTCTTTACCGAAGCTCGCAGAAAAAGCAATTTTTTTAGCATCATGTGGCGCAAATTTCAAAAAATACATCGGATCAAAATCGTCTTGGGCAATCTCTCCCCAAACCTGATCACTTCCTGTACAATAAATATCCGCCACTGGTATTTTATCTGCATCTTTAATTTGATCCGTTATGCGTTCACTTAAATTTAAATACTTTATTCTTTCCTTTTCAAACACTTTGCCGCAAATGTAATGATCAGGCCACTGAATCATCCTATAAATGCTTCTCGTCAAAATATTTCGACTCCATTTGTTAGATTTTTTTAACAGCAACTCTGTCACATTATGATACTCCTCATCTACTCGGACATAATCTAAAACCTGAGCATTATATCCAAGGTCTTCAAACAGCTTTTGCGTTGCATATGTCTGCAAAAAAGAGCCATAATTTACGATTGCATGTCGCGTTATAAAGCTTATTTTTTTCATAGCATTTTTCCTTATGATTTATATGAATACTTAACTTTTACAACAGCTCTACAAAGTACTGACAACATTGTATATTTACGTTTCTTAATCAGCCAGAGCATTGTATTCCACGGTATGCCAACCTTGATTGTTGTTTTATACACAAAGTCCACTAAACCAAGCTTCTCCAATCCCTTTTCAAATTTTTCAGCCATTTCTTTAAAGCCAACATTATTCTTTGCTTCATTTAGAGCTGTATAAAAAACACAAAACAGCACATAGCTCTCATATTGTTTCTTCAACTGTTCATTATCCTGCAACAAATTTTTTTCCAAATAATCAAACAAAACTCTAAGTCTTTCAAATCTTCGTATATCATATGCCTTCGTCATTGATCGGCTGTTTTGACGGTAATAATAAAGTGGTGTATCCATCCCATAAAAAGATTTGCATTTTAAAAGACTATTATATATGCATGCAACATCTTCGCCAAATGTTATTTCATCCTCTACGCATAAATTTTCTTTCAGAATATCTGCCTTGATTATTTTAGACCACACTGCGGGCAAAACACCAAATGTGTAAAATTTTTGCCTCTTATCGCAAAGCATATATGGAACAATTTTCTCGGTAACTTCCTTTTCGTTAAAGTATCCTCTAAAACGAGAGGTTTTCATTTCAACATTTTTACCATCTATATTTTTATATGCATTATATTCGACAATGTCCGGCTGCACTTTACTAGTCACTTTGTTAACTTCGAACAGCCAATTATCCGCGACCCAATCATCGCCATCGACATAACCAATATACCCACCTTTTGCCGCCATTACTCCCGCTCTTCTGGCACTAACTAATCCCCCATTGGATTTATGTATCACACGGATTTGATCATACTTTGCCGCATAATCATCACATATTTTTCCACTATTATCCGTTGCTCCATCATCAACCAGAATAAGCTCATAATCACCAAAATTTTGGTTCAAGATACTCTTTATACATTGGTCAAGAAATTTTTCTACGTTGTATATCGGCACCACAATACTAAATTGTGGATTCTTATTCATTCGACACCTCCATGCTCCTCCTTTTCTGTATATAAATTACATTATCCGAAATATTCTTTGTAACTATAGCACCGGCTGCAATAACAACATTATTACCTATTCTAACATTAGGAAGGATTATAACATCGCTTCCAATCCAAACATTTGATCCAATTTCAACTCGCCCAACTAAATATCCCTGTTTTCTAAATAGTCCCTCTGCGGCTTCTGTTCTATGATTGTGATCATATATTTTTACATTTTCTCCAAATATACAATCATTTCCAATTATGATTTCGCCTAAAGATGTCATAGAGCAATTACGATTGAAAAAACAGTAATCTCCAATTTGAATACTTCCATCTTTCTCCAACATCACATGACATCCTGGATAAAAGAAAGTGTTCTTTCCAAGGCCCAAACGAGAGCCATATAAGATTTTCCAGCATAGGATTTTAACAATTCCTATAAATCTGTTTACAATTTTAATAAAATATTCAGACATTTACTTTTCTCCCCTGTAAAGCCTCACTGTTTCTTCTACAACATTGTCCCAGTTATACTTCTTACAGATAAAATCTTTCGCCTGTCTCTTCAACTCCATTACAGTTTCCAAATGATCACATGCATCTTGCAATTTATCTCTTAGATCACTCACATCCGACCTTTTGAAGATCAATGCCATGTCTTCTACCACCTCTACACACTCTGGAATGTCTGAAACTAAACAGCAATTTCCATAGCTCATTGCTTCCAAAAGACTCAGTGGCATTCCCTCCAAATCGGAAGGTAATGTGTAGATATAAGCGTTACTATATAATTCATCCAGCGTCTGTCCCTGAACAAATCCTGTGAAGATGATTCTGTTATCATCTTTTGCCAAGTTTTTCAGTTCTTTCATAAAAAAATCCGAGTCGCTAGATCCACCAGCGATGACCAATTTCTTGTCTGTCTTAACATTCTTGAATGCCTTAACTAGATATCGGACTCCCTTTTCCGGCACTAGTCGACCAAGAAACAAAATATAGGAGTCCTTTGTTAAGTCAAACTTTTCAATAATTAGTTCAGCTTTTCTAATCTTTGGTCGATTCACACCATTCGGAATGAATCGCGTTTCTCTGCCGTAGGTTTCTTTAAAATAGTCCTGAACGCCTTTACTTAAAACTATGATCTCATCCGCATATTTCACAGCATTTTTCTCTCCTTGTCGGATGAATTTAGAACCAAATCCCGCTTTCCATTTCTCTCTCTGCCAATCAATGCCATGGACAGTAACCACGACTCTCTTACCAAACATCTTTGGTATCCATGAGAAAAAAGATGGGCCTTCCGCATGAACATGTACAACATCATACTTACCGAAGGCACAATAGAGGGAAGCAAAAAAAGATGAACTTACGGCTGCAAGCCCTTTTCGTTCAATTGTAGGTACCGTTTTCAGCTTAATTCCTTGATAGTAATTTATTATTGCTACATCAAATTCTTTTCCGCTAATATGGTGTCCTGTTCTATTGAAGCATGTTACTTTATGTTTACCTTCAACCAAACGAGTAGAAATTTCTTCAACCACAATTTCTATTCCGCCTTCACGGGAAGGTATTCTTTTATGGCCAAACATTGCAATATTAAGTTTACCTTCCATCTTTTCTCCTCTGCCCCTATGTTCTTAAAATTAAAAAAGTATCCTTCAGTGCAATCCCATCATCCAGCATATAACCTAGCACTTGCACTGCCTTTGTACTCACCCTTCATATGCGGCCATTCGATGCTGATTTTCGGATCATTCCAAGCTATGCCGCCCTCATCATTCGGATACCAAAAGTCATTGACCTTATAGAAGCCCCCAGCTTCATCACTCAAAACCAGAAATCCGTGTGCAAAGCCTTCTTGAATAAGAATCTGCTTCTTTGTTTACGGCAGACAGAATAGAATAATACCATACCACTTGCCGTAGGTCTCGGAGTTTGCACGCAGATCAACTAATATGTCAAACACAGTACAACTCACTGCACGAACCAGCTTACACTGCGGCTACTGTTTCTGAAAGTGTGCAAACCACGCAACACATCTTTTGTGGAAATGGACTGGTTGTCCTACGCAAAATGGATATCGCTGTCTGCTTCCTTCATATCTTTTGCATTGTTGGTTCCATAAGATAGCCACGGCAGCACCATGGACAGCAGGCTCTACTACGCATAACCCTCGATGCCACTGTCCCATTTTCTCTATCTCCTCTTACTGCTCGATTTCTTTCAGGTAACGGCTCAGTGCATTCTGCCAGGCCGGAAACAGGGTAAATCCAGCTTCCACCATTTTGTTCTTGTCAAGACAGCTGTTAAACGAAAGAGCCATCTTGCTAAGACCGTACTCTACCATAGTCATAAGCAGAGTCTCTATCTTATAACCAACTTAACGATAAAGTTCTTTTGTGAATTCATACCACTTGCTATATCCCCACCATATTGGTCTCATGATAGTATCCATATTTCTCAGTTTCACGTCGGCCAGCAGTCGATCCAGATCGTCTGTATAAGTCGGTGTGTCGATCTGATCATCGACCACACGAATAGTGTCATGTGTCTTGCCTGCATTCAGCATGGCCTTGGTAAAATTCTTACTATTCATGATTGCCGAAATATCACTGAATGGTCTTCTTGATGCCGTCTTTGAACTTTGCTTCCGGCAACCGGCCCAGCTCGCTGTAGATCTTGGTCGGACTAATAACGTAACGCATATCGTGACCCTCACAGTCACAAATATAGATAATCAGCAGTGATCCTCCACATACAGTCAGTCGAGGACATTAAGGCCCTCACCGAAAACAGAGATCGGTTTGTCAATCACTACATACACAATCATTAGCGAGACTAATCACTACAGGAAGTGATACGTGCCATAGTTGTTGAAGCAACGTCTGGCGAACACCGACAAATCACAAGTACAATGTAAATCTGCAGGTCTTCTACAGCCTTAAAGCTATTATATGAAGAGTTGATATGTATCGGAATTTCTTCCGTGAAGAACAGATCAGGACAATCCAACTGCGGGCCACCATAAACCTCATCAATAGAAACCTGATAATAACGCATAATGCCGTATTTACGGCAAGCGTCCATCAGAATTGCAGTACCGATAATGTTGGTCTGATTGAAGATACCAGAATCTTCAATCAAGCCAACATGGGATTCTGCCGCAGAGTTCACCATGATATCCGATTGTTCTTCTCTAAACAGTTTATTCACAAACCCGCAGTCACAAATACCTACTTTTATGAAACGAAAATTCGGGTTATACATGACAGGAGCCAGCATGGACAAATTGCCTGCATAGATCCGCTTGTCCAAGCATATGATCCGATAATCCGAATACTTATTTAGCATGTGTAAAACAAAATTACTGCCAATAAAACTATCACTGCTGGTAACCATAATATTCATGATTTATCTTCTTTGCTCTTCCTCTAATTAGTACAGAAGTATCTGATACTTATCGTACTGATTCTTCTTCATGACCTCATAGACCTCCATTGGTTCATCCTTGCTAACCCAGCCAATCAGGTATGTGATTTCTTCCAAGCAGGCAATCTTACGTTGCTGGTGCTGTTCCATAGTCTTTACAAAGTTTATTGTATCCATCAGACTCTTATGTGTACCCATATCAAACAAGGTGAAACTCTGTCCCAGCAGTTCCCCATCCAGAGAAGCATCTTCCAGATAGAGGCGGTTCAGATCAGTGCTTTCTAGCTCACCGCAAGCTGACAGCTTCTAGTTCTTTGCAAACTCAACCACACGGTTGTCGTAGAAATATAAGCCGGTTACATAATAGTTGCTCTTCGGACGCTCCGGCTTTTCCCCTGCACCATTGCCACGGAATCATTACCAACAAAGTCAGCACCAACGATAAATGCCCGTGCCAGTCCATCCAGAAAAGGCTGAACAACATAGGTCAAGTTTACACCAAACTGGTGGCTATCACCGAGCAGGTTCTCGAAACAAGGCTTATCCTGCAGTGTAGAAATAATCAAAATATCATGGTTGCCAGCGTTCATCCGAACGGATATTGGATAGTAAATCATCGATTTATCAAACATAGGAAACGCTGTTTACTGGTAACTTTCATTAACAGATACAAGCGAGTGCCAAATCATCTTGCCATAATAATACCCCCGCCCAAAAGGGTATTATAAGTTTATAGTTGACAATTACGTAGTACCTTAATAACTAAATAGATACCGAAATAGGTAACTTGGTTTGTTCGTACTCATAATATAATTGAACATCGTATCAATCTGGTCTTAATTCTATTCCCTCCTAGTTAAGTCAGCATTGATTACTTCATAGAAAACCTGTTCCCCTAACATAAAAGTTAACTTCAAACCAACTGTCTGTTTGTTGGATTTCATGGCCTGCTTTTTTGCAGTGGGGTTCGCACAGTCCATTATCAACCGAATTCTAATACTGCAAGGGCGATGAGGCTCTACGATCGTGAGAATTACCAAACCGATTGACCCTTAATCCAACCACGAAAAAAGGAGATTATTATGAACCCACTGTATGTCGGTATTAATGTAAGCAGTAAATCCGACGTGGCTTTTCTCATGATGCCCGATGTCTCTAAAATAGCTGCTTCCCGATGAAGAACTCCCTCCATAGTTCTCGACAGCTCGTTAAACATATGCTTAATTCTCTCTCTTCCTAATACCTTGCAGATGTTATCATTGGGCTGGAGGACACCTCCGTCTATGGTAACGATCTCATCTGCTGTTTAAAAGAAGACAGCCCTCTTACACAGTTTAACAAGAATTCTGCAGCTCGTCTTTTGACTGTTGAAAGACAACTGCCTGTATAGGGCACCGAAATCCAACTATATTTGGGCGTTTTCGGTAATAGTAGACCCGGCTTTTGAAAAAGCAAAATTGGCTTCGGCTGGGCCTGAGTCAGTGCACCCTTTGGCTGTAAAACGCAACGGAAAACTTCTCATTTGCCTCTTGATATACCACCGATGGACTTTTATCTATCCCTCATTAATCTCTCTGGAAAATATCTCTCGTGTACACTTTCTCTTTCACATCATCCAAACACTTGTCATAGCGGTTTGCGATGATTGCGTTGCTCATTTCTTTGAACTTAGCCAAATGATTCTCGACGACGCTACCAAAAAAAGTCTCGCCATCTTTCAGAGTTGGCTCGTAGATGACAACAGTTGCCCCCTTTGCCTTAATGCGCTTCATAACACCCTGGATGGAGCTCTGGCGAAAGTTATCACTGTTGCTCTTCATGATCAAACGGTACACACCAATGGTGACTGCTTTTTCTTTATCTTCATCGAGCTCATTCTCAGCATCATAACTATAGTAACTAGCCAACTCTAGGGCACGGTCAGCGATGAAATCTTTACGAGTTCTGTTGCTCTCGACAATAGCTTCGATTAGCTTTTCCGGCACATCTGCGTAGTTGGCCAAAAGCTGTTTAGTATCTTTAGGCAGACAGTAGCCACCGTAGCCGAAAGATGGGTTATTATAGTGGCTACCGATACGAGGATCAAGACAAACGCCATCAATGATCTGCTGAGTGTTCAGACCCTTGCTCTCTGCATAGGTGTCCAGCTCGTTGAAATAAGCAACTCGTAGTGCCAGATAAGTATTGGCAAACAGTTTAACTGCCTCGGCCTCAGTAAACCCTATAAACAGAGTGTCTATATTCCCCTTGATTGCACCTTCCTGCAGCAGCCCAGCAAACGCATGAGCTGCTCCTACTAATCTTTCATCCTGCAAGTCGGTACCAACAATGATACGGCTTGGATATAGGTTGTCATACAGTGCTTTACTTTCTCTTAAAAACTCCGGACTAAAGATGATATTTTTACTGTTGAACTTTTCTCTAACGCTTGCGGTGTAGCCCACAGGAACCGTAGACTTGATGACCATAGTGGCATTGGGGTTATACTCCATAACCAGCTTAATCACCGTCTCAACAGCAGATGTGTCAAAATGTTGCGTATGGCTGTCATAATTTGTGGGTGTAGCGATTACAACAAAGTCCGCATCAGAATATGCAGCCTTTGCATCCAGTGTTGCGGTCAGGTTCAGTTCTTTCTCTGCGAGGTATTTCTCCATATAATCATCCTGAATCGGAGACTTGCGATTGTTAATCATGTCAACCTTCTCTGGAACAATATCAACTGCTATTACCTGGTAGTGCTGAGAAAGCAGTATGGCAATGGACAAACCCACATAACCAGTGCCCGCAACAGCGATTTTGTAGTTCTTCATAGTGTTTACTCCTCCAGTCCTCTTCAGATCCCATCCCCTTGAAAAATAATTTTATATATTTATGTACACATCCTGAAGGATGGTATCTCTCTAATCAAAGACGTATGGCTATCTAAGTATTTCTTCTTGTTGTCGTATCAAATAGGTGAAGCAATCATATCTCTGTCATTTTCTTGGTTTTCTACTTCACAAAATTTCTGTTTAGTATACCACTCATGTTCTTCCTATAATCAAAATATTGTCTTATACTATACACCCCCGTATAGTCCAATATAATTTATTCACAAAGTATTTCGTAATTAAATCGAAACTTTTTGGTGTATGAGTATTATTGAAACTACACAGATCATTTACTGTTATCTTACATCAAAATAGGAACTATGAATAATTCATATCCTCTCATTACTCAACACCGTTCAGTAGAGTATAGTTATCATCTCCACCGAATATCTATTCAACAACCGCTTTACGAAGTAGACATCTATTTTTGTCCTCTCGCCTATGACTAAACACACTGATACGGAGTAGGGGTAAAACTCATAAATTCCTGGTACAATCATTATTTTTTGAGATTTCGCAATGGTTTCTGATGATTTGCTTTATCGGTGTGAGCTATATGTAGTCATATTTGTTATGCAATATGTACATCCAACCCTATTTTACTGTCATATGTCAATGCAGCAGACAACACCCACACACGGTGTTAAGTGTAAAAAAACAAGTTACTCTCGATCGTACTACTTTGCTATGGTTTGTTGAATAGACATTAGTAATAATCTCCATAACCATATAATCCGCCTTAACTTTTATAAATTCAGTATCCATTATTCTAATCAAACCAGGTGCATTGTGCATCAGGTAGACTGTACTCTCATGATCTAAAATCAAATTCTGACACTTATTAAATATTTTATCTTTAAAATTTCATTACAATCATTCATTACTACCACCAAAAGGTCCCTCGCCGCAGGCTCAAGCTATTCTCCTAATTCATTTATCGCTCTTTTGTTTTTTCTACATCTGCTTACCTCAATGCCCAAACCCATTTAAATAAATTATCTCCCCACATTACATCGCCCCTCTCCTCAACACCACCACCCCCACCGTCTTCACCAAAATCTTCACATCCAACCCCAAACTCCACCCCACAATATACTCCCGATCCAACCTCACCACTTCCTCAAAGTCCGTAATATCGCTCCTCCCGCTCACCTGCCACATCCCGGTGATCCCCGGCTTGGTCGCCAGCCTAACCCTATGCCGTAAATCATACTTCTCCCACTCATCCACCGTCGGCGGCCTGGTCCCCACCAGGCTCATATCCCCTTTCAGCACATTCCAAAACTGCGGAAACTCATCAATCGAGTATTTCCGTATAATCCCCCCAATCCCCTTCTCTCCCCCAATAATCCTGGGATCGTTGTCAATCTTGAACATCATCCCGCCCTTCACGCGGTTCTGTTCCATCAGCTCCTTCTTGCGCTTCTCCGCGTCCATATACATGCTGCGGAATTTATACAATTTAAATTTCTTTCCATTTTTCCCCACCCGCACCTGTGAAAAAAATATCGGTCCGGGGGACTTTATGTAAATACAGGGGGCCACCACAAGATACAGAAGCCCGGTGATCAGACACCCCACCACGCCTCCCGCAATGTCCATGGCCCGCTTCAAAAACGCCTGCTTCCAGCTGGCCATATTGATACTGCTGGTGAGCACCGTGTAAGTGCCGATCCGCTCCACATGGTGTTTTTTTTCGCTTAACTTGGCTACTTCCACCAGCTTTAAGTGGACCGTCACGCCCATCTCAATAAAGTCGTTGAGCAGCTTCTGGGGCAGCGGTATCTCCTCCGGAAGGTTGACAAGGATTTCGTCCACCCACTCCCGGCAGACATACTCGGCCACGGTTTCACCGTTGGCCACCACCGCCACTCCCCTGTAAGTTTTTTCATTATTTTTGTCATCGTCAATCAGGGCCACCCCTACAACCTGGAAGCCCTCGTAATTGTTGGCGAGTATGTTTTGTACCACGGTGTCCACCATAGTCCTGGAGGTCAGAATCAAAAGGGATCGTCTCCCCCTCGCTCCCACTCCTCTGGCCTTCAGCCAGCGTTTCCACCCGATTCTGGCGGCGTAGGTGAACGCCAGATAGATCACGCCGGTCAGCACCAGCGTCAGGCGCGAATAGTTCTCCCCCTTCTGCGTGGCAAACAGATAAAATGCCCCGATGAGAATTACCAGACACACATGTTTTACCGCGCTCGAAAATTCGCGGTAATAGCCCCGCTTCAACACGTTTTTAAAGCTCTCGCCAAAAAACGTCACAAATATCTGGATCAGTACGAAGACAAAGGCCATATTGCAGTAGAGCTGATTCACATAGGGCCATCCAAACCCATGGCGCAGCCAGTAAGCTGCGACGTAGGCCGCCTGCAGACAGATTGCGTCAATCAGGGTGAAGTCCCAGTGCTTCAGCCAGCCACGATCCGCTTTTCTATACATTTTTCCTCACTACCCTTTTTCTCTCCCGTAAAACGCTCCCACATACCGAGAAACCAAAGGGAGACCTCAAGGCCCCCTCTGGCCCTCTGCGCATCTGCGCCGATGTCAAATTCTTGTAATTACTTCTTGTAAACCACAGAAAGTGTACCGGAACCGGGGATGTTCACCGCCACGGTCTTGGTAACCGGATCTACTTTCAGTGCGGGAAGCAGAGTCCACTGTCCCGTAACGTTGTTGTAGAACAGAACTTCCACATTGGTCAGTCCCTCTACCAGGTTCGGCACATACAGAGATACCTCTGCCGCCGTGTCCTTGACCGCTCCGGTGGCCGCATCCTTGGTCACGATTGCATGGGTGCCGGTCAACGCATTGTAGCCGCTCACGTCCACGCCCTGAATGACCTCGCTTAAGGCCTTTCCGGCGTTGATATTGTTGATCGCCGCTACAACGTTCTCCGGAAGTCCCGCGGTGGCAGAACCCGGATCCTTTGCGAATCCGATGGCGATATCGCCAACAACCGCCTCTCCCCTGGAGTTCACCGTTACCGGTACTCCGGTGGTGGTTACAGTGTCCACGGCCACGCCGATGGTGCTTCCGTTGGGCGCGGCACTGGTGGTCGCTCCGGTGGTCTTGACGCCGGTGGAGGACACCGTAACGGTGCTCTCGGACTTGGTGCTGCTTGTGGTTGTGGTCGTGGTCGCTGAGCTTCCGCCGTCATCACTGGATGAACTGCTGGATGCGAATACACACATCGGCTGGGAAGCCAGAGCCGCCGCCAGGATTAAAGCAGCAACGCTTTTCTTTTTCATAGCTTTTCCTCTTCTTTCTACTATGATTATTTATCCAATAAACAGCATAAATGCTGGTTATTGCCTCATCACTCGATCTCCCGGTAAAATAAATCCAGGATTACGGGGATCATAGCCTCCTGATCCACATAGAACTCGTCATAGCGGGCGGTGGTCACGCCGCTGCCGGGCAGGGTATAGAAATCGCCTGCGCCCAGCTGCTGGGTGTTTAACACGTCCAGCGCCGCCTTCAGGTACTGGTCCTTCTGCATATCCGTTACCATGTGATCCTGAATGCTGTCCAGCAGGCGGATCAGAATCTTGTCGTCCTCCGCCGCTTTTTTCTTGAGGGCAGTGAAAAAGCCCTCCATATACTGCTGGTGCCGGTCCATCCGAAACAGAGCCGTGTTGTCCTGTTGAATGTCCCGGTAACGCACAAAGGTTTCCGCCTGCTTCCCCTTTAGGGTTACAGTCTCCCCCAGTTTAAGCTCCGGATCCCGGGAGGCAAGCCCCGGCTCTCCGATTGTCACCGTGACCCCTCCCACGCCGTCGTTGAGCACGGAAATGCTGTCGGTGTCCACCGCCATATAGTGATCAATGGCCAGCCCGCCCAAAAGCTCGGACACGGCCTCCACCGTGTACTCACAGCTGAGTTCCCGCCCATCTCCGTAGGCGTAAGCCAGTGTGAGGTGCTGTATGTCCTTGCCCAGCACATTTCCGCTCAGATCCGTCAGCGTGATGCGCGTCATGGTATCCCGGGGAATCATCAGGATTTTCACCGTGTTTCTGGCGGTATCCTGGGCCAGCAGAAACAGCCCGTCCGACTGTCCGCCGAAGCCGGTGGTCGTCTTCTCCCCCAGCCCGGAGCGGTCCACCCCGATGCACAGGATGGCTTTCACATAGGAGTTGCGCCGGTATTTTTTGCCGCTGTATTCGATTACATTTTCTGCCAGAAACGGTTCCGGCGCCTCAAGGCTGTGCTGCCGGGCGGCGATCTCCGCCTCCTGGGCTTTGCGCTGGCGGTACAGGTGAACCGTGACCCCGGCGGCCCCCGCCAAAAGGACCACGCCCAACACCGCGGCGGCAGCCTTAAACCGTTTCCATTTTCGACCGCGGTCGTTCATGCCGGTCACCCTTCCGTAATCTCGCTCTTATCGTATTTGGCGTATTTCTCGTAGCGGGAATATTTCCCGTATTTGCCGTAGCGCGTGTAATAGCCGTAGCTGTTATACTCCGGATCAATTTTGTTGAGCACCACGCCCAAAATCCGGCAGCCGCTCTTCTCCAGCTGGTTTTTGACCCGCTGCTCCAGGCGGTAGCTGACCGCTCCGCTCTCCACCACCATCACCGCCCCGTCGCACTGGCGTGCCACGATGGCGCCGTCAATCAGGTTTCCCATGGGGGGCGTGTCGATAATCAGATAGTCGTACTCCAGACGCATCTGCCGGATCAACGCGCCAAACAGCTCCTCCTCCAGCAGCTCCGCCGGGTTGGGCGAGTAAGGTCCGGAGAAGATCATGTGGAGATTCTCAACGCTGGTGGCATAGCGAATCTCTTCCAGGGGCTTCTGTCCGCTCAGATACTGGGACAGGCCGCAGACCTCATCCTCCAGCTGATACCGGGATACAAGCACGGACTTTCGGATATCCGCGTCGATTAACAGCACCCGCTTGCCGATCTGGGCCAGGGATGAGGCCAGGGCAAATGCCATATCGCTCTTTCCCTCGTCGGGCAGAGCGCTGGTCATCATAATCACCCGGATGCCGCTCCCGCAGAACTGGATATTGGTTCTCAGCGTCTTGATCGCTTCATTATAATGGTAGTCATCCTTCATGCTCCGGTTCAGAGCAGCCCTCTGTCTCATCGGACTTTTTCCTCCCTTTTCTTCTTCCTGGATCTTCCGGAAGGGGTCTGAGTCTTTTTGCGGGACTTCGAGGACACCATGGCTTCCTTGTCCTCCGGAGTCTCCCCCTTACGCGCAGGCACAGAGGCCAGAACGGTCAGGCCCAGGTACCGGGTCACATCCTCCTCCGTCCGGACGGTATCATTTAATACCACCCGCGCCGTGACAACGCCGCACACCAGCAGCGCGCCCACCAGCCCTCCGATCAGGGCGTTCTTCGTGTTGCTGGGACTCGTCTTTAAGAGGGGCACTTCGCCATCCTCAATCAGCTTAGGCGGCACCATCTCCATGATATCCCCCACGTAATCCGATGCGGTGGCTGCAATCTTATCCGCAATGGCCTTTGCCATCTGCGGGTCCGGGTCTATCACGCTGATGGACAGAATCCGGGTGTCCGCCGGGTTGTCGATGGTGATTTTTTTCTTCAAATCTTTATAGGTAGTGTTCAGCTCCAGCCCCTCGATCACATCCTCCAACACCGGGCGGCTGGTCACAATGATCTTGTAGTCCTTTGTCAGCTGGCTGCCGATCTGCAGGTCGGCCAGGGACGTCAGCGTGGTCTCTTTGGAGAGAATGTACACCATAGCGGTAGACGTGTACTGCGGGGTCAGCACAAACGCGCTGAATGCGCCCGCAGCTCCGGCGCACAAAACCGCCACCCCAAGGATGACCCATATTTTCCGTTTCAGTTCCATGAACAGCTCGAAAAGGTCAATCTCAATCTCTTCATTGTCATTCATATACGTTTCCATCTCTTATGTACCTACCCCATTCTCTCATTTTTCATAATCGCAAGCGGGTTGTCCCACACCATGGCCCGCAGCCGGCGCTCCCCCACATGCTTTTGCAGCCATGCCATGGGCTTTTCCAGATCGGGCTTGCGGTAGTCCACCCGGTGCATATCCGTGGCCAATAGATGGATACAGCCGCCCTCCACCTTTTTCCTGCACCACCGCACGCCGGGATCCCAAAACGGACCTGCAAGGCTGTCATAATTCATCTGCATACGGCAGTCGCACTGGACCAGCTCCCGGAAGTTGCCCTCGTCCCGCAGGCACAGATAGCGCTCCACATGAGCCAGCACCGGCACATACCGGGCCATAATCAGCTTGCGGACTCCCTGGTAGAGCTGCCGGTAGGACGCGCCCGGGTCGAATTCAACCAGCACATACCGGCTGCCCGCCAGCGTCAGCGCCTGGCCGCTCTTCAAGGCCTCTGCCAAACCCTCATAATAATAGGTCTCCTGCCCCGGCAGTATTTCAAAATCTCCGTAAATCGCCTGGGCCCTGGCGTTCAGCTGGTCCGCCAGCTCTGCCAGTCCCCCGCTCCCTCTTCTTCTGGAATAATGGGGCGTAGCGATGATTCGGCGGATCCCCTGGCGGTATGCCATGGACAGCATTGTCTCAGACTCCTCCATGCCGCGGGATCCGTCGTCCACGCCCGGAAGGATATGTGCATGGATATCAATTAATTCCATTTGGTTACTCCTTTAACTTCTGACCGGAGTATCTTCGGTACAGGTTGTCAAGATAAGGAATCATGTTCCTCGCCCACGGATATTCCGGCATATAGGTCCCGGAATATGCGTTCAAAAACGCCGGCTGCTCCCTTATGAATTCATAAAAATCGCAGACAAACCGGTCGGTGTCAACCGCATAGCTGCCCCGCCTTTTGATGACAATATCCGCGATCTCATATTCTGCCAGCGTCCTGTGAAGCCTGTGGTACACAACCCGCAACGTATTTCTGGCACGGGTTTCCTCCGAATTTTCATAGAGCAGATACGCCATTTGTGCCAGAGAAACGCTGCTGCCCTTTTTCTCCACCAGCACCGCCAGCATCTCTTTTGCTTTGCCACTCGGGAAGTAAACAATCCTGCCATCCACGTATACATCAAAGCCGTCAAAGGTCTTGACATATACCCGTCTTTCCCCTCTATTCATCTCTACACCTCATTATGTGTAAATAATTGTGACCTTTCGTGTAACAGTATATCATGACGTTGGATACAGAAACGTTACATTTTAGTTACAAACGCAGCCGGTTTCACCCATAAATTGTATTTCTTTTAATATTTGTACTTTTTTGTAAAAAATACGTTTTTTTGCATGAAAAAAAGAAGATACGTCTTTAAAAAGGTCACAATATTTAGATTTGGTATCCGCATGCCATTATATCTGAAATCCGAACAGAACATTCTCCCCCTGGCCCTGCCCACGGTTGATTGCATCAAAAAAAGACATAACCACAATTCCTGACTGTGGTTATGTCTTCCCATCGTTCCCCTGTTTGTTCCGCCTACGATTCCCCCTCGTGGTCCGGCAGCTGATTTTCATCGTAATACTTTCTCAGCAGATTGGACAGCGTCACCTCCGCCCAGCTGTACTCCGGCATATACTCGCCGAAAAAAAAATTGCTGCTCCCCTCTGTGTGCGCTTCCATCTCATAGCTGTCACACAGAATCCGGCTGCAGTCGACCGCGTAACCCCCTCTTCCTCTTTTTAAAATATCCTCGATCTCATAACTCTTAAGCGTTTTGGTCAGGCGGTTAAACGCCGTGTGAACCAAACGTTTGGCCTTTCGGATATCCTTTTCATTCTCGAACAGATTTTCCGCTAATTGACTCAGGGGCACAAACCGGCCTTTCCGGTCCACCAGAAATGCAAGCAATTCTTTGGCTTTTGCGCTGGAAAAATAGACCATCTTTCCATCCTTATACAGATCAAATCCATCGAACGTCTTGATATACACTTTTCCTGAAACATTTTTATACATCCACAAACACACCCCTGTCAACATAATCGTTCTGTCAACACTCTACTGTCATGTATTGATTATACCATATAATAGACACTTTGGGGATGACATTTTCCCCCCCTTTTTTCATGATCTTCCAAAAGCCGCAGACTGCGCAAATAACCCATTACACACAAAAAAGACCCGGAAGCCTTCACCTAAGTGAAAAATGCCGGGTCCATACAGCTGGGCTACTTGGATTCGAACCAAGAAAATGACGGAGTCAGAGTCCGTTGCCT
>OLPX01001241.1_pt1 | contig 18820 bp, 24 predicted proteins | sample 1672491 | NCBI WGS metagenome assembly OLPX01 (sample SAMEA3136692, study PRJEB25190) | human gut metagenome | biome: human gut; feature: human-associated habitat; material: faeces | place: Austria | collected 2013 | reverse complement strand
AGAGGACGACGGATTTATGGCGGCGTTAGAAGGGACTGCGGCGGAGGACTGGGAAGATGAAGAGTAAGAGACAGATATTTCATTTCAAACCGTTCTCTCTCAAACAGCGCAAAGTGCTTAACTGGTGGTGCGATACGTCTCCTGTGAAGGACAAGGACGGGATTATCGCAGACGGAGCGATTCGATCCGGAAAAACGGTCTGCATGTCATTATCATTCGTCTTTTGGGCCATGGCGAATTATTCTGATCAGAACTTTGCCATGTGTGGTAAGACAATCGGGAGCTTCCGGCGTAACGTACTGACGATCCTCAAACTGATGCTTCGGAGCCGCGGTTTCCAGGTTGCTGATCACCGAGCTGATAACCTGGTTGAGATCAGCCGTAATGGAGTGACCAATCACTTTTATATCTTCGGGGGCAAGGATGAGAGTTCACAGGACCTCATTCAGGGGATCACCCTTGCAGGTGTATTCTTCGATGAAGTTGCACTGATGCCGGAATCTTTTGTTAATCAGGCTACGGGCCGGTGCTCCGTTGACGGAAGCAAGTACTGGTTTAACTGTAACCCTGATGGTCCGTATCACTGGTTCAAGCTTAACTGGCTGGATAAGGCAAAAGAAAAGAATCTTTTGGTTCTGCATTTTACGATGGATGATAATCTGAGTCTGTCAGAGCACATCAAGGAGAGATACCGGAACATGTATACCGGTGTCTTTTTTAAACGTTATATTCTGGGCTTATGGGCTATGGCGGAAGGCATTATCTATGATATGTTTTCTGAGGATCGCCATGTTAAAACTATTCTGGAGTATGCCAGACAGCTTATAGATGGCGGTCGTTATGTGAGCATAGACTACGGCACACAGAACGCCACGGCATTTTTGCTATGGAATAAGGGACGTGACGGGAAGTGGTACTGTATCAGAGAGTATTACTACTCAGGCCGAGATAAGGGTATACAGAAGACCGATGCTGAGTATGCCGAGGATTTAAAAAAGTTTCTGGACGGCACTCCTGTCAAGGCTGTCATTGTGGACCCGTCAGCAGCTTCATTTATTGCGGAGCTTAATAAGCACGGATTTACTGTGATCCAGGCAGACAATGCTGTAGAAGACGGGATACGGCTGGTGGCAACGCTCTTAAACACTGAGCGGATTGCATTTAGTCAGTCCTGCAAAAATACAATCATGGAGTTCGCTTCCTATATTTGGGACCCGAAGGCCGCAGAGCGCGGAGAGGATAAGCCAATAAAGCAGCATGATCACGCCATGGACGCAGTAAGATACTTCTGCTACACGATTCTGAATAACAAGGCAGTGAGAGTCAGAAAGAAATCCGATTACGGATTACATTAAGGAGGTGAAGAGTATGGGAAGATACAGTGAAATAGCCCAGAATATAGAAAAAGAATGCGATTATATGGGGAGTCGAAAAAGCCTTGAAGTTTCACTGAAAGTGCTGGATACACTGGATCAGAATACAGATTCACTTCCAGTGAAACAGGCGATAACAATTTTAGATGACGCTAAAAATGTACTGTTGCAGTTGGTTGGAATTAATTAAAAACCGTAATCTGAGCGTTTATGAACCATAGTTTTTGACAGAGAAGTTCAACAGAAAGAAGGTGATAACCATGTACATATACACGATGCCCCGCGAGAACTGGGACGAGTCAAACCCGGATAAACAGGCAATCCGCACACTAATAGTAAAACACCGGCGGGAGGCCAATCAGCTGCGAAAGTCTATGAAGTATTATGAGGGAGAGCATAAGATCCTAACGGAGAGCCGGAAGACAAAGCTGGTGTGCAACCACGCAAAGGATATCAGTGACACGGCCAGCGCCTACTTTATTGGCAACCCAATTTCATATAACAGCAAAGAGGATATAACACCGCTCACCGATGCCTTTGAGATTGCCGGTGCCGATGAGGCTGACGGGGACAATGGTCTGGACCTGTCAGTGTACGGCCGGAGCTATGAGTACATCTATCCGATGGAGGGCGAGACGGATTTAACGATTAAGAGCCTGTCCCCCGAAAATACCTTTATGGTATATGACGACACGATCGAACAGAAAGAGCTTTTCGCGGTGTATTACTACGCGAAGAAAGATGATTCTGACAAGAAGAGGGCCATCTACGTAGCTACCGTGTTGACGGAACATTATAAGTGGGTGCTGAACATTGAGAATATCGATAGTCCGCAGGCATTACTTGAGGAGCCAACACCGCATTACTTTGACGAGGTTCCGGTGATCGAGTATCTGAACAACAAGCTTGCGATTGGTGACTTTGAGCTTCAGATCCCGTTGATTGATGCCTACAACGCACTGATGAGTGACAGAATCACGGATAAGGAGCAGTTTATTGATGCAATCCTGGCGCTGTACGGGGCCATGCTGGGAGATAATGAGGCAAAGGACGCAGACGGCAGGACAGCGGCACAGAAGCTTAAGGAAGACCGTTTAATGGAGCTTCCGAAAGATGCGAAGGCTGAGTATATTACCCGTACATTTGATGAATCGGGCGTGGAAGTCCTCAAGAAAGCCATAGAACAGGACATTCACAAATTCAGTCATATCCCCTGCATGACAGATGAGTCCTTCGGTGGGAATGTTAGTGGCGTCGCCATGGAATTTAAGCTTCTTGGCATGGAGAATATTACAAAGATCAAGACCCGGTATTATAAACGAGGGCTGCGGAAGCGCTTAAGGTTGTTTGAGGACTGGCTGGCAAAGAGTAAATCTGTCCAGGTAGACATATCCGGTATAACTCCGACATTCTCCCGGGCCATGCCGAAGAATCTGCTGGAGATCAGCCAGGTGACCGCCAATCTGTGGGGAAAGGTCAGCAGGAAAACGCTTCTGTCACAGATCCCCTTTGTGGAGAATGTGGAGGAGGAGCTGGCGGCAGTGAAAAAAGAGGAAGACGAGGCAGCTAAAAAGCAGATGGAGTTGTTCGGGCTGGGGAGCAATACTCCGCCAGACGACGAAGACGAGCCAAAGAAGAAAAAGCCGGGTGAGATAGATGAGTAGTGCATCATACTGGGAGCGCAGGAAGGCCCGCGAGATGTTTCACTATATGGAGAAGGCCGAGGATACCGCCGATGAGATTGCAAAACTGTATCTGAAGTCTTCAGGATATCTCAGTGCTGAGCTGGATAAGATATTCGAGCGATACAAGCGCAAGCACCATTTGACCGATGCAGAGGCGTACAGGCTGCTTAATAGCCTGCATGATAAAACCTCCATCGATGAGTTAAAAGAGGCACTGCGGACCGGCGACGGCGCCCAAAAGGACATTCTGGCAGAGTTGGAAAGCCCGGCATACTGCGCAAGGCTGGAACGATTGGAGCAGCTTCAGAACCAGCTTGATCTGACTATGCGTGAGGTATACAAGCAGGAAAAGGCCAGAAATACCAGTCATTATGTGGATCTTGCCAATGAGGCATATTACAGGTCCATTTTTGATATTCAGCAGCGTACAGGGGTAGGGTTTTCCTTCAGCGCAATAGACCCGGCTGTGATAGACCGGGTCATTAACAGTAAGTGGTCGGGAGCCAATTACTCAACACGTATCTGGAATAATACACAGGCCCTTGCACAGGATTTGAAAGAGGAGCTGCTGGTCAATCTGGTCACAGGCCGGACCGATCGGGAAGTTGCCGAAATCATAGCGAATAAGTACGCACAGGGAGCCAGTAATGCCCGGCGGTTAGTACGTACAGAATCCTGCAACCTGGCAAATCAGATGGAAATGCAGTCCTATGAGGAATGCGGGATAGAGAAATACCGGTTCGTGGCTACTTTGGACTTAAAGACTTCGGCGGTATGCCGGGAGCTGGACGGAAAGGTTTTTCCAGTATCGGAGCAGCAGCCGGGAAAAAACTGCCCGCCAATGCACCCATGGTGCCGGTCAACGACGATATGCGTGATCGATGAGATAGACATGTCGAATATGAAACGCCGCGCACGTGATCCGGTAACAGGAAAGACGAATACTGTACCTGCTGATATGACATATAAGCAATGGTATGACAAGAATGTCAAAGGAAACGTAGATGCGGAAGCCAAAGAAAAAGAATTACGAAAAAGAAAAAAGAGCACGCAGGAATAACCTGGGTGTTATTTTTATGCCATGGTCCGGGCAATGAACGGACTGGGGCGGAAAGGATAGATATTATGAGAAAGACAGGATTTACGGGGATCAGCCCCAAAATGAATTTACAGTTTTTTGCAGAAAGCGGAGACGGTGCCGGCGCGGATCAGGGCGAAGGCAGCGGATCCGGTAGTGAAACGGCGGAAAGCGGAACCGATGGGGCGGAAACTGGAAACAAGGAGCCGAAGAGTTTTGATGATCTCTTGCAGGACAAAAATTATCAGGCCGAGTTCGACCGCCGTGTCCAGAAGGCCCTGGGAACCGCAAAAGAGAAGTGGGAGGCTCTGATGGACGACAAACTCTCCGAAGCCGACAAGCTGGCGAAGATGAACAAGGAAGAGAAGGCAGAGTATCTGCGGCAGAAGCAGGAAAAGGAGCTGAAAGACCGGGAAGCGGCGATCACGCGCCGGGAATTGATGGCCGAAGCAAAGAATACGCTGGCAGAAAAGAAACTGCCTGTAGGGCTTGCAGAGGTGCTTAATTACACCGATGCAGAATCCTGCAATAAATCTATGGCGACAGTAGAGAAAGCCTTCCAGGAGGCCGTGCAGGCTGCCGTTGAAGAGAAACTGAAAGGCGGTGAGCCGCTAAAGAAAGCGCCGTCAGGAGATGGTAAGGACCTTGCAAAACAGGTTGAAGACCTGATGATGGGAATATAAGAAAGGATGAGAAAAGACTATGGCAATTAACACATTAGCAACAGCAACACTTTTTATGAACACTTTAGACAAGGTGGCAATCCGGGAGGCCGTCACTGGCTGGATGGACGCAAACGCCGGACAGGTAATCTATAACGGAGGAGCCGAAGTAAAGATTCCGAAGATGAGCGTTCAGGGCTTGGGAGACTATGACCGGGACAACGGATACCAGCAGGGCGGCGTAACACTGGAATACGAGACCCGCAAAATGACTCAGGACAGAGGCCGGAAATTCCAGCTTGACCCGATCGATATCAACGAGAACAATTTTGTCACAACCGCAGCTGCCGTCATGGGAGAGTTTCAGAGAATGTTTGTAGTGCCTGAGATTGACGCGTATCGTATTTCTAAAATTGCAACCGAGACAATCACGGCGAATAAGGCTGGAATGATTGAGTACGGTTATACTCCGGGCGCAACCGGGACATCTGCTCTTAGAAAGCTCAAAGAAGGCATCAAGGCAATCCGGGAACTGTATAACGGATCGCTTGTGATCCATGCAACCCCTGATATGATTATGGAGTTAGAGATGGAACTCACAGGAAAAATCATCAACACTACGTTTTCCAAAGGTGGCATTGATACGGCAGTTCCGTCGGTTGATGGAGTGCCGATTATCTCCACGCCTTCCAACCGTATGTATACAGCCATCGCCATTTATGACGGCAAAACTTCCGGTCAGGAAAAGGGCGGCTACGTGAAGGGAACCACGGCAAAGGATATTAACTTCTTCATCTGCCCGCGCACTACGCCGATCGCGGTTACAAAGCAGGATATCATGAGAATCTTTGACCCGACCATTAACCAGAAGCTGAACGCCTGGCAGATGGATTACAGGAGATTCCACGATATCTGGGTGTTAGATAACAAGCTGGACAGCATCTATTTAAACATTAAAGATGCAGCTCCGTCAGCATAAGGAGGCAGTTTATGAGACTTATCATGAATAACGTGGAACGAACCGCAGAAGACGACGCCCAGATCAGGAAGCTGATGGCAGCCGGATTTAAACCGTTGGGAGAGGCTGTCTGCGAGGAAAAGGCAGAGTCAAAACCGGAACTTGAGAAAATGAAAGTCGACGAGCTGCGTGCTATGGCAAAGGAAAGAGGAATTGAGGGAGCGGCATCACTGAATAAAGAGGAGCTGCTGGCGGTCCTGAAGGGGTGATTGTAGTGACCGAAATCGAAAAACTGAAACTGATAACAGGGGAGGGTGACGATAAAATAAATATGCTCTCCCTCTTGTTGTCGGACGCGGAAGAGTTTGTGCTGGGTTACACGAATCGCACCGTACTGCCAGATGGGCTCAAGAAACCAGTTCGGGATCTGGCTGTGATTGCATACAACCGGCTGGGTACTGAAGGAGAGACCGGACGGAGCGAAGGCGGAGAAAGTTACAGCTTTGACGCGGCGCCGAAACAGATATATGACGTATTGGACCGGTACAGGCTGGTAGGAGTCGGAGGCAGACGATATGAGGCTAAAACAAAACAGGCTGAAACTGTACAGCCACAGGCAGGCGATACCGAAAAAGGATAATGAAGGCAACTCGTACATGGAGTATGGGCTGCCTTCTTCTTTTAAGGCCGAGGTCTGGCCGGCAGGCGGGAAGCTGCAGGCGGAGATGTACGGCCAGCGTGTCAACCATATCCAGAACTGTCGGATTAATGCGGGATATGAGACCGTGGTCGATGAAAAGGGCCATGTCAGTTATCGGATCAGCAGCATGACGCTGCAGGAAGGTGACGGTATATGCTTAAATGTCCCCGGAGACCACGAACCGGATTACCGGATCATTGCCATCCGGCCGTACCGGTATCTGACATTGGAGGTTGAGCGCATATGAATGAGACCATCAAAGGATTGGATAAGCTGTTGCAGAAGTACGGGAGCCTGGAGGCTGCGGCGGAACATGGAGTAAAGAAGGCGATAGGCCAGGGAACAAAGATCGCGCAGGCGGGAGCCGTACTGATGTGCCCAGTAAATGATGAAGAACTGCGGCAGAGTATCAAAACCAGAGTGATGGTGGAGGAAGGCCGGGTAATCGGTACAGTGTATACCAACAAAAAGTATGCTGCCTATGTAGAACTGGGAACTGGCCCACGCGGTCAGGTGGATCATGCCGGCATCTCCCCCGAAATAACACCTGCCTATTCCCAGTCTCCCTGGTGGATCCATGAGAGCCAGATCGACGCGGAGACGGCAGAGAAATACCACTGGTTTTACATAGATACACCAGACGGCCGGTTTTACCAGTGTTCAGGGCAGCCGGCCCAGCCGTTTTTATATCCTGGTCTTAAAGACAACGAAGAACTCATCTGCCGGAAGATAAACGATGTACTGGCGGCAGAGATCAGAAAGGCAAGCCAATGATTAATGTAAAAGACGAAGTATATGGGGCCCTCTGCACGGTAACGGAGAATGTTACTGATTATTACCCGCGAAGCTGGGAACAGGATATCTCGATCCAGTATATGGAAGAGGATAACAAGGTTGCAGAGGAATCTGGCCGCGGGGAAGTGAAATCTTACGTCAGGTATCGCATTGATATCTGGTCGAGAAAGAGTACATCTGTGGCCGCGGTGGCTGTAGATGCGGCCATATCACCTCTGGGACTTAAGCGAACCCAGTGCATGGACGTAGAGGATCCCAGCGGCTTAAAGCACAAGCAGATGCGCTATGAAGGGATTATTGATGTTAGGAACAAGCAGGTATACCACGCAATAGGAAAGGAATGATGATATGTTAGCAAATGGAATTACACTTGAGGTAAAGAAAAATGGATCGGAGAGTTATACAGCGCTTCAAGATTTAAAAGAAGTGCCGGAACTTGGAGTGGACGCTGAAAAAGTGGAGAATACCAGACTGAAAGACAAGTTCAAGCATTCAGAGCTCGGGATCGGAGATCCTGGCGATATGGCTTATAAGTTCGTGTATGACAACTCCAGCGCAAGTTCGGATTACAGGGTTCTCCGTGAAATTGCCGATAGCAACAAAGTAGCGTCCTACCGGCAAACATTCCCTGACGGGACAAAGTATGAGTTTGATGCATACAGCAGTATAAAAGTCGGCGGCGGCGGAGTGAATGCGGCGATTGAATTCACACTTACTTTAGGTTTGCAGAGCGATATTAAGGTCACAGACCCAACAGAATAGAACAGGGAGGAATAGGCAATGACACAGGGATTTGACGAGGAATTAGAATCAAAAGAGGAAGAGGATAAAGTAGTGAGCCTCGAGGAAAAGAAGAAACGCAGACCATTCGCATATTGGGAAGTGGGCGGACAGACATACAAAATGAAACTGACCACGCAGAATATCTGTCGCCTCGAAGACAAATTTAAGACCAGTCTTTTAAACGTGTTGTTCGGGGCCGGAAGTGTGCCTCCGTTATCGGTTATGCTTACAATCACACAGGCCGCCATGCTGCCGTATAACCACAAGATCAAGTATGAAGGCGTGCAGGCGCTGTTCGATAAATACTGTGAGGAAGGTGGTACTCAGATGACCTTCATGACAGACGTATTTATGGAAATCTACAAGGTGTCTGGTTTTTTTACGGAGGATCAGGCGGAAGAGATGGACAAGAGACTGGAAGAGGCGAAGGACCAGATGTAAGCCTTGTATCTGATATGATCGACGATCTGTTCCCTCTCGCATTGGACTGCGGGATATCCCCGGAACGTTTCTGGGAGCTGTCCATACCGGATATCATCGATATCATGGAGTGCAGCCGGCGTCAGGAGGAACGGAAGGTTAAGCGGGAATTGATGAACCTGCATTTCCTCGCACGGGATATCGGCCAGTTTACAGCCGTTGCAATCCAGGGCAGTGACAAGGTAGAAATTATGGAGTTGTGGGATTTCTTCCCGGATCTGTTTGGACGGGAACACGAAGAAACAGAAAAGAAGATACAGGAAAAGCAGCTGGCGGAGTACAAAGCCCGGTTTAACGACTTTGCAATCCGCCATAATCATGCCAGGGCAGGAGGTGGAAACTGATGGGCGAAGGAATGACACTGGAAAAGTTACAGGTAATCATTGAGGCACAGACGAAGCCATACCGGGACGAGGTAGAGAAGCTGAAGAAGCAGACAACGACAGCGGCGAGCCGTGTTGAGAGGCAGACTGCGAAGATGAAAAAGTCATTCGGTGGACTAGGGAAGGTAGTTGCTTCCGTTCTGGGAGTTGGCGCCATCGTAGCATTTGCGAAGTCGTGTATTGATCTCGGTTCTGATCTGGCGGAAGTACAGAACGTTGTAGATGTCACCTTCGGCAAAATGTCAGGAGCGGTGGACGCCTTTTCCAAAAACGCGATCACGCAGTTTGGCCTGTCAGAGCTGACGGCCAAAAAGTATATGGGTACTTATGGAGCCATGGCGAAATCGTTTGGTATAGTGGAAGAGGCCGGCTATCAAATGTCTGCCTCTATCACTGGCCTGACTGGTGATGTGGCCTCCTTCTACAACCTGTCTACTGACGAGGCATACACGAAGCTTAAGAGCATCTTTACAGGCGAGACGGAATCCCTCAAGGAATTGGGCGTTGTCATGACACAGACAGCCCTTGACCAGTACGCCTTGAATAATGGCTTCGGTAAGACCACGGCCAAAATGACCGAGCAGGAAAAGGTCATGCTCCGGTATCGGTTCGTCATGTCCAGCCTCGCGGACGCTTCGGGAGATTTTGCCCGAACGAGTACTTCATGGGCGAATCAGGTCCGCGTGCTTTCCTTACAGTTCCAGTCACTTAAGGCTACAATCGGCCAGGGACTTATTAATGCATTTACACCGGTGATCCGCGTAATCAATACAATCCTGGCAAAGCTACAGACGCTTGCCGCTTATTTCAAAGCCTTTACGGTGGCGTTGTTTGGCGATGCTGGAGGAAGCAGCAATATAGCGGATTCCATGGAGTCTGCGTCCGGTTCTTCCGGCGCGGTGGCCGACAACATGAACAGTGCTGCAAATGCCGCGAAGAAGATGAAGGATTACACTCTCGGGATCGATGAACTTAACGTACTGAATCCTGATGAGGGAAGCGGTGGATCAGGCGGAGGTGCCGGAGGTAGCGGATCACTGGATTTTGGCGATATGTCAGGGGAACTGTTTGGCGAAGTCACGGTCAATCAGGAGATCGAAGCGGCGGTAGAGCGGTTACGTAAAGCTATCGATGCCATCAAGGAACTTGCGAAACCCACCACGGCTGCACTGAAAAGGCTGTGGAATGAGGGACTGTCCCTGCTGGGGAAATTCACCTGGACAGCGTTAGAGGACTTCTGGAATTACTTTCTTGTGCCGCTTGGAAGCTGGGCGCTTGGAGAGGGATTCCCGCGGTTCATTGACATCACAAATGATTTCCTTAAGACCATTAACTGGGAAGCCATTAACGAGGCGCTGAGGAACTTCTGGAAAGCATTGGAGCCGTTTGCTGAAAGCGTTGGTGAAGGGCTGCTTGATTTTTACGAAGACCTGAGCAAAGTCGGAGCTGCTTTTATTACTGTGGTGCCTGGCGGATTAAATGCGCTTGCAGATGCATTGAATAAAATTGATTCAGATCAGGCCAAAGCAATAGGGTATGGATTAGGAGTAATAGCAACATCCATATTGACGTTTAAAATCACGAAAAGTATTTTGGATTTCTTTGACAAACTCAAAGGAGTTATTTTAGCAGCCGGCGGTGCATCAACGTTTGGAATTACACTTACTCTGTCCCTTATTGCATCGACAGGCATATCCTGGGCGTCCGCACTTGATCTTCTTGACCGATATGAGAATGGTACTGACGAAGAGAAAAAAGAGATTGAGGCGAGCTGGGATAAAAACAAGCAAGATTCCGTTGACAAGAATAAATGGGGCATGGGAAACCGCTATGGACAGATGGCAGAGTCAGCAAATGCCTATAAGAACGACAATGCTTATAAGAAGCAGTTTGATTATTTAAAGTCTATGCCCGGGGAAGTAAAGCAGTGGTTTAACCAAAATCTAAAGGATACAAAAGATTGGCTAGATGCGCTTAATGAACAAAGAGAAAAAGAAAGCAGCGACTTTCAAACATGGATAGAGGATAAGAAATCTAATGCGAAACAAAACTGGGAAGAAATCCAGACCTGGTGGGATAATACGATTGGAAGCTGGTGGGATGAACATGTAGCCCCTTGGTTCACAACCGAAAAGTGGTTAGGATTATATGAGAGCGTTAAGACAAGTCTTAAAACTAAGTGGGATGAGACTGTTGCTGTTTGGATATCTGATATTCAAAACTGGTGGAACACACATGTTTCGCCCTGGTTTACAGCAGAAAGATGGTCGCAATTATACAATGATATAAAAGTACAGCTAAAGACAAAATGGGATTCTACAGCTGTTGAGTGGGGATCAGGCATTAAATCTTGGTGGAATCAACATGTATCACCATGGTTTACACCTGAAAGATGGTCGCAGTTGTACCAGAATGTAAAAGTCAAATTAAAAGAAACCTGGGATAATACCGTTGGAGAGTGGGCGATAAATATTCAAACATGGTGGGACAAACATGTAGCTACCTGGTTTACCGCTAAAAAATGGTTGGACGTCTACAAGAGTGTAAAGGAGAGCCTTGGAACTACATGGACGAATACAGTTAATGACTGGAAGAAGAATATAGGAGACTGGTGGGCAAACGATGTAGAAAAGTGGTTCAAACTTGAAACATGGATTGATATGATGAAAAGAGTTCCGGACGCTTTCAAGGAAACGTTTAAGGGGGCTGTAAATGCGGCTGTTGATCAACTTAACAGATTGATTGACTGGTTAAATGATAAGCTTAATTTCAGCTTTGACGGACTTGAAATACTTGGAGAAGAGATAATTCCTGCTTTTAGCGTCCAGTTGTTTACCATTCCACATATTCCACAGTTTGCAACAGGTGGCTTCCCTGAAGATGGGCTATTTATGGCGAACCACGGTGAACTTGTTGGAAAATTTGCTAATGGGCGCACCGCTGTAGCGAATAATGATCAGATAACACAGGGAATCAAAGAAGCTGTGATTGAAGGAATGAGCGTCGTTATGGCTTCTTACAGTGGAAATAGCGAACCGATTACTATCGAAACACATGTCGATATGGACGGCAGAACTATAGTCAAGCAGACCGATAAAGTACAAAGCCGTAAAGGATTTAACTTCCGAAATCCGCAAACTGTTTAATGATGCTGTTGCAATTCCTCCCAGATTTGATATAATTAAGTTATATTAATTTGGGAGGCGGAGTATGGATAATTTCTTTTTTGCGCTTATTGTACTGGGAATATTAAGCTTTTGCGTTATGATTATAGTTGATTTTATTTTCGTGCTTATGCGAAAAGAGGTGCGTGTAAAATATCTTTTGATACCAGCGGTTGCATTTATTGTAGGTTTTTTCGGATTTGCAGCTTCAGTCAAGCCAAGTACAAATAGCGATTCTGTAAAAGAAAGCCAAATAGTAGAAAAAACTACAGCAGAAGCAACGACGGAAGAAGAGACGTCTACTGTAGAGGAGACGACCGCAGCAGAAGAAACAACAACGCAGCCGGAAACAGAGGAAACAACTACTGAAGAGGAAACTACAGTTGCAGAGACTGAAAGTGAAGATGAGTTCAAGTCATCGTGCCAGGAGATCGGATACAAGAAACTGTTAAGGACGCCAGATGATTATGTTGGACAGAGGATTGTTATAACAGCGGAAGTACAGCAGGTGATCGATGGTGGCCTGTTTGATGATGGCAAATATTATCGAGTACAGACGGACAACAACGGTTCGGGATATTATTTTGATGATGAGTATTTCATGTATGATAACCGTGTTGATGATAATATGAAAATCCTCGATGGCGATGTCCTGAAAATCTACGGAGAATTCACCGGACTGGAAACTATGAAACGTGTCATTACCGGATCCAAAGATGAAGTTCCAGCAATCAAAGCGTATTATATCGAGTTAATAAGTGAGTAGCACACAGCACCCCGAGCGATCAGGGTGCTTTTCTTCTGCCCGAAAGAGAGGTGATACAGTTGTTAGATGAGCGGCAGGCAACAATATACGTAAACGGCAAGCCCTTCCCTTCCCCGAAGAGAGGGCTTAATTTTATTACATCAACCATTGTCACGTCGTCCCGTAATGCAAACGGTGAAGTGGTAGGCCAAAAAGTAGGCCGGGATCAGAATAAGCTCGACTCTCTTGTCTGGCCAGTACTGGACGCGGAGACATGGTCTGAAATGCTCCGGGAATTCAGCAACTTCTACGTTACAGTAAAATTCCCGGATATGGTCACGAACAAATGGAAGACGCTTAAAATGTATCCCAGTGACCGGAGCGCGGAGCCTTACGAGGTGGACGAAAATGGATTCCCGACGAAGTATATCAATTGTAAAGTAAACCTGATTGACTGCGGGGTGATTGATTAATGCAGACAGTAAGCCGCGAATACAAACGGAGCATGAAAGAGAAGCTGCGGAACCGGTCCTATATCCGGGTGACGATCGGTGTTATCAACCAGGAAGCGCAATCATCGGCCTATGTGCCGCGCCCTGAAAATTACACCTATTACAGCAACCTGAAATGGCCCCTGGATAATTACCAGGTGCAGGAGCTGTATGCCACCTGTGATCAGGATTACACCGCGGTGGACGGCAGCATGTATTTCCTGCCTCGGGCCAGGGCGGATGTAGTCCTCAATCAGGGAATTGTGTCGGAGGATCTTCCGGGATCCATAGAGATACAGTTTCCCATCAGATATGACATTAAGGGGCTGACGGTCGAGTTTGGCCGGGCATACCCAGTAGATTTCCGGATTGAGTCTGATAATAAGACCGTTGAGATTGCCGGGAATGCCACGGGACATTTTGTGACAGAAGAAATTTTTGAGGGAGCAACATTCCTGCGGTTTGTGCCGGCTTCCATGGCCAATGGACAGAGCAGATTCAGGATCCACCAGCTGACCATGGGAATCGGAATCTATTTTGATAACCGGAAAATCCTTTCAGCCACGAAGAAAGAGCATATCAGTCCGATTATGGAGGAACTTCCCACCCTGGACTTTGACATGACTATTGAAAACAAAGACCGTGCGTATGACGTGGAGAATGAGGAGAGTACAGTTAATTTCCTGGAAGCCGGGCAGGAGGTCAAGGTTCTGTACGGCCAGGAACTGGATAACGGGACGGTGGAGTGGCTGCCGGGTGCAACGGTGTATCTCAGGGAATGGTCAGCAGATGATGAAGAAATGAGCTTTGCTGCAACGGACCGCTTTGAAAGCATGGACGGAACCTATTATAAGGGAGAGTATCGGTCGGAAGGAATCAGCCTGTATGATCTGGCCGTTGATGTGCTGAAGGACGCCGGCGTGGACAGCCGGACATATTGGCTGGACAACTATTTAAAGGACGTGTCGGTATGCAATCCGATGCCGGTGGTATCCCATAAGGAAGCGCTGCAATTAATTGCTAATGCCGGGCGCTGTATCCTCTATCAGGACCGGAGCGGAAATATCTTTATGAAATCAAGTTTTGTACCGGACATGGAGGCAGCATCTGACAATGAGGCGTATTTCAGCCATGCCGGAGCGGTTCTGGATAAGAAGGCCAAACAATCTTACGCCATGACAGCCAGAGATTATACAGATGTGCAGCCGACACAGTACTTCCTTCCGCGTCAGGAGACAGGGAAGGCATATCTAAACACCGGTTATATCTCGGAGGCTGTGGCCGGCGCTGACGGGACGTTTGCGGTTAATCCTGCCGTAGAAATCAGCCTGGAAGCGCGGTATAAATGTTTCGGACTGACTTTGAAGTTTGGCCGGAACAATCCGGACACGGTAATTTTCCACGCCAGCCTAGCCGGGGAGCCGCGGGAAGATTATATGGTATCCGGGCTGACAGCCATGACAGTTATCAGTCACGAGTTTCCGGAGTTTGACCGGCTGGTTCTGGAATTCACAAAAGGCTGTCCGTATAACCGGGTGATACTGAATAACATCATTTTCGGGGACAGTACGGATTATATGCTGGAATACGGCCACGAACTTACAAAGACGCCAAAGGGGACACAGCTTCCCAAAGTCAGGGAACTGCATGTGGTCCGGACCTTCTATGGCCAGGGCGTTGAGGTGAAGGAACTGGCGAAAGAGACCGTCACCGTGAGTGCCGCGGATAACCGGTATACGATCTATTTTTCAGCCCCGTCTTATGACCTGTCTTGTACGGTTACAGAGCCTCAGGCAGGCCAGACGGCGGTGATTGTGGACAGCAGCAATTATTATGCCACCGTAGAACTGACAGGCGTTACAGGGGCATGTGAAGTATTGATAACAGGCCGGGAATATATCGTCACACAGGCCAGAGTCAGCCGGCGGTTGAATCCAACCGGGAGATTGGAACAGTGGGAGAACCCGCTGGTGTCCGATGTCGTTCATGCGGCTGATCTGGCGGACTGGGTCGGAGACTACATGCGTGCAGACCGGGAGTATGACCTTCAGTACCGCGGGGAACCGAGGATTGACGCCAACGACATAGCATTCCTGGAAAATAAATATGTGCCGGGCCTGCTCCTGCGGGTGTATGACCATACGCTAAAATTTAATGGTGCGCTAAGCGGAACGATAAAAGCAAGGAGGGAAATTGGCTATGTGGCAGACACCCAAGACAGACTGGCAGGAAAGTGATTTTTTCAATGTTGAAGATTATAACCGCATAAAGGGGAACTTAAATGAGATTCGTGCTCAGGCGGTTATTCTCTGGCCAGAATTTTCGCTGGAAGATATGGGAGCGGATAAAACATATGAGGATTATAGTTTCTATGCAGATGAGATCAACCGGTTTGAAACCAATGTGGGGCGTATTTGTGCTGGAACATATCCATTTGCAGTAGGAAATCAGAAGACGTTTTATGACAATCAGCCATTTATCGACTGGCAGGAACTCAACCGAATTGAAGAGGCGTGCAGACTTATCTACAGTAATATACAAAGTAGACTGAATGGTCGGAAGATACTGGCGTTTACGTTGAATGGAGGCGTTATTTAGTGAAGTTAAAGACGAATTACAAAGATGCATTATTCGACGGAGCCCGAAAGTACCGGATTACGGCAAATGCAGATGGAACATCGGGAATTGCGGATGAGACGGTGTATACCCAGGAAGGTGATCTGTTTGGAGCCAACGACATAAATGCAACAAATGAAGCCGTGAATAAACTGGGAAACCGCCGGATATTAAAGCTTACGGCCGCGGGCTGGAGCGGTTCTTACCCGTTCACTCAGACAGTAGACGCTGCGGGGATCACCGTGGCTGATGATATCAAGGTGATTGGAGTTTACATTCCGGCGAATGCCACATTAGAACAGGTGAAAGCCTGGAACAAGGCGGCAGGGTACCTGATGTGTAATCCGGATGGGGTGGCAGATGGGAAAATAACCTTTAAGGCATATAAGAAGCCGGCAGTAGATTTTCAGATTTTGACAGAAGGAGCGTAAGTATATGGGAAAAGTAATACCAATGTTGGGTGGTGGCGGGAACGCGGATAGTGATGAACTTACCGCTTACAGGCAGCATGTGTTAGAAAATTATACGGCCATTACACATGATACAGATGGAGAACCCGGCACTGGAACGATGCCTAATCTAACAGCTGGATCGACGGTAAATCATGCTACAGGTAACGCTGCTAAAGTAATTGTAGGAGATGAGGCTTTTATTTCTACAAATACCGATGGAGTCACGCGGGCAGAAATACGTTATAATAATAAACCAGGATACATTGAAGGGAATACGTTATTAGGCGTAGAACAATCCAAAATGGCTAATGCAATCGGACTTAATTCTCTCAAAATAAGTGCCGGAAATACTGTTCTTGGTGTCCAGGGAGATGCGTGGACAGTATGGACTGGAGACGCTAGCGCTGAATCAGGCCACGTATTGCCTGGTAAGACCTATTGGCGTAACGGTGTCAAAATGACAGGAAATATGGCGATTCAGAATGCAGATGTATCAGGAAGTGATAGAGCCTATGCAACGAATGTAAGTGCGTGGGGCGGCGTGATATGTTTGGGGGTACGCAATGGGCATTATCTGAACGGCGTCAATTGGATCCAGGCGGATATCGCAGGCTTACAGGCCGCAAATATTCGCGAAGGTATAAACATAGGCGGATTAACGGGTACATTAAAAGATATGTCGGTGAACCATGTCCCTTTTGATGGTGCGTCCTTTTCCGGAGTCCTGGCGAAGGGCGCTGAAATATGTAATTGGTATAACAATAACGTGCTTAGAAATCCTGTAGAAATAACTGGTGATGGATTAAGAATGATGTATTCCAGAGCCAACTTACAGTTTAACAAATTTTGTCCGAAAGAGTCGATAACGTTTTCTCCGTTCAAGACCGTAAGAGTATCTATCAAATTTAATGGATCGTCAAGAGGCAAGGGGCATGCCACTTTGATGGTATATCGTTCAGACACATCACGGCATAACGTTCTGGTTAATCAGAGTGGCGGATTGTTAAAAAGCACAACCATAGGCATGACCAACTCAGGGACGATATATACAGGGGACCTTGACGTATCCGCAGTGAATGATGAAGGATTTTTAGCAATCCATTTCACGAATGCCGAAGATGTCAACTACACATCATATTTCATTACACGTATAGAATTTCTGATATAGCAACCTGCCGCATAACAGCGGCTTATTTTATTTCTACAAGAAAGAGAGGAATCACTATGAATAAGAACAAGCCAGACATGAACTACAAGACAACCGTACCTTATGGCCCCGCAACCGGAAAAGAGGATCCCGGCCGGCAGCCTGTGATTGATGAGACACCTTATAAAAAAGATTACAGCCCGGATCATAAGCAGTTTAAGCCAGGCCACGTACCGGGAGGTCCAGGGCATAAGGACTGCGAGCATGAATAACTGACAGGAGAACTGTATGTACATAACTACAAACACAATCATTACGGCAGCCAGCGTGATCACCGCGCTGGTTGTTATATTTTCAGCACTCTTCGCTGTTTACAGATGGTATCTTAGACAAGGACAGCAGGATCGGGAAATTAAAAATATCAAAGACGAACAGTGCCTTCTTGTTTATGGGGTTCTGGCCTGTTTGAAGGGAATGAAGGAACAGGGCTGCAATGGTCCAGTGACAGAAGCCATTAACAAGATAGAAAAGCATATCAATCAACAGGCTCATGAGTGAGCGGAAAGAGAGGATTAATTATGGATTTAGGAATTGCAAGTGTAGCAGGTATCACAGCGCTGTGTTATTTGGCCGCTATGGCGGTTAAAGCGACGGCGGTGGACAATAAGTGGCTGCCGGTGATTTGCGGCGTTATTGGGGCAATCCTGGGCGTTGCAGGCATGTACACGATGCCCGACTTCCCGGCGGCGGACATCATCAACGCAGCGGCGGTTGGAACTGTATCGGGGCTTGCAGCTACCGGTATCAACCAGGCGTACAAGCAGCTGACGAAATAAGCTGTTGCGATATCGCAATGGTTGTAATATCACAACTTTTTGGGGCCTGGGGATTCCGGGCCCTTTTCTTTTTTTTTTTGAAGGAGGACAGTTATGTTGCCTATTACAAAACAAATCAAACAGATTAATTGCTATGCAAGCCAGAATCACCCAAAGTACATCGTGATCCACGAGACGGACAATTTTAACCGCGGAGCAGGTGCTGCAGCTCATTCCAGGGCACACAACAACGGCAACCTGGATACATCAGTGCACTATTACGTTGACGACGTGGCGATCTACCAGACGCTCAACCACACGGACGGAGCATGGGCCGTCGGCAAGCAGTACGGCACGCCGCTGGTGGCTGGAGTCAATAACAACAACACGATCAATATCGAGATATGCGTTAATCCTGACAGTAACTACGACAAGGCCCGGCTTAACTGCGTGGATCTGGTGAGACATCTGATCCAGGAGACAGGGATCCCTG
>OLPX01001229.1_pt1 | contig 18993 bp, 14 predicted proteins | sample 1672491 | NCBI WGS metagenome assembly OLPX01 (sample SAMEA3136692, study PRJEB25190) | human gut metagenome | biome: human gut; feature: human-associated habitat; material: faeces | place: Austria | collected 2013 | reverse complement strand
ACGGGATCACACTGCTTAAGAAGGCCCGAAAGAGCGGCTGTTCCGTTCCCGTGCTGATTCTTACTGCAAAGAGCGAGATCGACGACCGGGTGCTGGGGCTGGAGAGCGGAGCCGATTATTACCTGACAAAGCCCTTTGACATGCAGGAGCTGCTGGCCGTGATGAAGACGATATTACGGCGCCGGGGAGAGGTTATCCCGGAATGCCTGAGCCTGGGCAATATATCGCTGAATCAGGCGGACTATACGTTAAGTGGGCCGGAAAAAAGCATCCGGCTGGGTAAGAAGGAGTATGACCTCCTCCGGATCCTTTTCGTGAACCGCGACATGGTAGTTTCCAAGGAGACGATCCCTTCGAAGATCTGGGGCAGCGACGGCGAGGCCGTTGATAACAATGTGGAGATCTATATATCGTTTCTGAGAAAAAAGCTGGAGTTTTTAAAGGCGGACGTGGTAATCGTGACGATCCGCAGGCTGGGATACCGGATCACGGAGAAGAACGGAGGAGGACTGGAATGAAGGAGATAAGCAGGCTGCGGCTGAAATTTATCTGCTATAACATGCTGATTGTAACGGCGGTGATCGGAATTACCTTCTGCGCGGCTGCGTTTATTATGGAAAAACGGGTCGGCGCCCAGGGCAGGCAGGCGCTTGCAAAGGTCGTGTCGCAGGAGGAGCATCCTTTGATTTTCACTACCATTTCACCGGCTCAGATTCCGTATTTCTCCGTTATAGTGGGGGAGGATGGCATGGTAACTCCCTGGGAAGGCGGTTATGAATCGTTTCCCGGACAGGATTTTCTGGAGCAGATGGCATGGTTAAGTATGGCCGGTGAGGAGGACATGGGAATCTTAGAGGGGTATCATCTCCGGTATCTCCGTGTCAGCCGCCCAACCGGATATATGATTGCGTTTGCAGATACCTCGTATGAGGATTCGCTGCGGAGCGGAGTTATGAAGTATGGTGGTCTGGCCTGTGCCGGGATCTGGCTTGGGTTTCTGGTTCTCTCTTATTTCTTTTCCCGGTGGGCGGTTAAGCCGGTAGAAGAATCCATACGTATGCAGAAACAGTTTGTGGCCGATGCCTCCCATGAACTGAAGACGCCTCTCACCGTAATCACGGCAAACACCGAACTGCTTTCTGAACAGTACACAGGCATATCCGCGGAGGCGGATAAATGGCTGGAGCACATCATGCAGGAGTGCAGGGAGATGCGTTCTCTGGTGGAAAGCCTGCTTATGCTGGCAAAGAATGATGCGCTGACGCAGAAAAAGGGCACCTTTTCTGTCTTCAGCTTAAGCGACCTGGTGATGGAAAAGGTGCTGACCTTTGAGCCTGTTTTCTACCAGGAGGAAAAGCAGCTGGAGTACCAGCTGGATGAGGAGGTGCAGATGCTGGGAGACCCGGAACAGATGGGACAGCTGATCAAGGCCCTGCTGGACAATGCGGTGAAATACTCTCTTCCCAAAGGAAAGACAGTGGTTAAACTGGAGACAGCGGGCAGAAGGCGGATCAGACTCTGGGTGAACAGCCAGGGAGAAGCCATACCGGAAGATAAACGTTCCCTGATTTTTCGCCGTTTCTACAGGGGAGACAGCGCCAGAAGCAGCTGCAGCGGCTACGGGCTGGGGCTTGCCATTGCTGCGGAGACAGCGGGAAAGCACAGAGGCAGGATTGGGATGGAGTATCGGGATGGGATGAATTGTTTCTATGTGAGACTCAACTGTCACAAATCATGCAAACGATTGGGTAAAAATATTGGAAAATTTGATTAAATTATGATACACTGTCTATAACGTCATCATGAAGATGAAGCTTAATACCATGAAGGATATTGCACCGCTTTGCAGGTGCTTTCTTTCGTGGCTTTTTTTATTTCGGGTGGTATGGCCGGGGACCGGAAGCCTCTCCATAATCGCCGCAGTAAAGACAGCTGGGAAGGATATCAATACAGGAAAGATAAGATGGAGGAAGCAATGAGATTAAGAAAATCAGCATATTTTATGTTTGGGGTCATGGCGGCCGTATTCCTGGCCACCGGATGCGGGAGTCAGGAAAAGTCGGCGGCGGAAGCAGTTCAGACAACAGAATCAGCGAAATACGCGGAACAGACCGGCGAGGAAGGAAACGGAGCTGCAAAAGACAGGACGGAACAGGGCCATCTGGTGGAAACACTTAAGCTGGCGGGAGGGACAGACTGGGGCGTTCCCAGTCCATATTTGAATGCCTCCCGCGGACCGGGGAGCGCTAAGATGAACCTTGTGTTTGCAAGCCTGATTGATGAAGATGAAACAGGGGATATTCCATGGCTGGCACAATCCTGGGAAATAAACGGCAGTGATTATACCTTTACCCTGTTTCCGGAGACGAAATTTCACGACGGAACACCTTTGACAACAGAAGATGTCGCCTTTACCATAGATTATTTCAGGGAACACCCGCCGGTATCCAACCCACTGGGAGCCGGGGACAGTTTCCTGATCGATCACTATACCGTTGTGGATGACCGCACAATTACGATTTCGGTGAAGGAATCGGCAGCAGACACACTGTCCAGTATAGGTTCGTTTGTAATAATACCAAAACATGTGTGGGAGAAGGTGGAGGATCCGAACACGTATACGGGAGACGGATATTTAACGGGGAGCGGAGCATACCGGTGCACAGCCTATGACGGGGCATCCGGCAGCTATGAGTTTACGGCGTTCGACGATTTTAGGGGCGGAAAACCGGCAGCCGACCGTGTGCTGTTTGTTCCGGTCAGCGATGCCCTTCTGGCATTTGAAAATCATGAGATTGACATTACCGGCATGCCGGCCGATTTGAAGGATAAATACTTAAGCGATTCCGGAATCGGAGTGGTGGAAAAGGCCAATGACATGGGGTATAAGCTCCTGATTAATTTTGAAAAATGCCCCGGTTTTCTCGATCTGGACCAGAGAAAAGCGGTGTATGCGGCCCTTGACCGCCAGGCGGTTGTGGATAAGGTGTTCAGAGGAGCAGGAAGCGTAGGAAGCGCAGGGTACGTACCGCAGGGAAGTCTGTACTTCAATGACCGTTGTGTGACCTATCCATACGATCCGGAAAAAGCAAAGGCCGCACTGGAGAGTAAACAATACGAGGTGACGCTTCTGGCAGCGGACAGCGGTTCGGATGTGGATATAGCAGAGCTTTTAAAACAGGATCTGGAGGCAGCTGGAATGAAAGTAACGGTTACGGCCTTTGATTCTGCAACCCGTGATGAGAAGGTAAACGCGGGGAATTATGAATTTGCACTGGTAGGCAATGGCGGCTGGGGGAATAATCCTCCGAAGTATATGCGGACCATATTTTCCGATCTTTCAAAGAATAAAGGCGGTAACCCTCACAGCATGGGGCCGATTGGTTACAGTAACAGTGAGATAACGAAGCTGGCAGAGGAACAGATGAAGGAGGTGGACTTTGAGGCCCGTAAACAGATGTTTAAAGATCTGGAATATCTGGTCAGCGAGGAGATTCCGCTGATCGTCATAGCGAATCAGTCTTCCTACTCCATGTACCGCAGGGATTATTACGATGGCTGGATGAAGACGTATGCATATCAGCAGACGGAGCAGAACCGCCTGTCTTTTATGGAGAGATAAAAAGTTTATGAAAAGACGAGTCCTGTGCATGATTGGCACCTTTCTGGTCATTTACCTGTTTAATTTTTTTCTGCCGCGGATGATGCCGGGAGATCCGCTTTTGTATTCCTCGACGGTCTCGGGAGAAGATATGGATCTGGAGTATTCGAAAGAACAACTTGACCAGATGAGGGCCTATTACGGCCTGGACCAGCCGGTTTTTACGCAGCTGGTCCAGACTGTGAAGAAAAATCTTAAGGGAGATCTCGGGCTGAGTATCCATTACAAGAAGCCGGTAGCCGCCGTTCTTAGGGAACGTCTGCCGTGGAGTCTTTCTGTCATGGGAGCGGCGTTAATCCTGAGTCTGGCAGCCGGTACGTTCCTGGCGCTGCTGGGGATGCAGAAGAAATGGATCGATCGAACGGTTTTTAAGATTCTGTCCGCCCTTACGGAGATACCTGCCTATTTAATTGGTCTGCTGCTTCTGTTTCTGGCAGCAGCAAAGATTTCGTGGCTGCCGTTATCGGGCGGAGCTGTTGCCTTTGCCAGATATGAGACAAGTGGAGAAAGAGCGTGGGATCTCATTTCTCATGGCCTTTTGCCGGTGCTGTCCCTCGTTATCGCGCTGTTTCCCGGATTTTACTTTACGGCCAGGGCCAGCTTCCTGGAAGTGATGGCGAAACCATATCTGCTGAATGCAAGAGCGAAAGGGCTGAAAGCGGGAAGAATCCGATGGAGCTATATATTCAGAAACGGTATGACGCCGATCGTGGTACGCTTTTTTTTGAATGTCGGAACTGCAGTAGGGGGTACGCTGCTGGTTGAAAACGTATTTGCCTACCCGGGGCTGGGGCTGGTGATGCGGGAAGCAGTTCGGTACAGGGACTATATGATGATCCAGGGCTTTTTTCTGATGTCGACGGTCCTGGTGCTTACCAGCCTGTTTCTGGCAGACGTACTGAACGCGGAAATCGACCGGGAGGAACTGAAATGAAACGAATCAAAAGATATCTGTTTCTCTTATTCCTGCTGGCAGCCGTCTGCCTGTATGGTCTGACGCTGTATCCCCACAGTCCGGTTAAGTCTTCAGGAACCTCCTTAGAGGCTCCTTCGGCTGTTCATTTTCTGGGAACGGATAACCTGGGAATCGATATTTTTGCCCAGCTGGCAAAAGGATTCTATTTAAGCATGATGACCGGGGTGACGGCGGCTGTCTGTTCCTTTGCCGCAGGCGGAGTGCTCGGTGTATGTGCAGGATACTGCGGGAGAAGGACAGATGCGGTTATCTCATTTTTTACTAACGTATTTCTGTCTGTTCCACAGCTGCCGGTTATGATCGTGATCGGAGCCTTCTGGGGACAGAGCACCTGGAACATCATCCTGATCGTATCGGCATTCTCCTGGGCTTCTATTGCAAAGCAGGTACGTGCAAAGGTGATGTCTGTCAGGAACAGGAACTATGTGGTGCTGGCCAGGAGTTATGGAGCCGGTCCCTGGTATATTGTGAGAAAGCATATGCTGGGCGAGATATTTCCGCTGCTGTTAGTCAATGCGGTTGCGGTTACCGGCAGGACGATTATTCAGGAATCTTCCCTGGCGTATCTCGGCCTGTCCGATCCGCTTGCAAAGTCCTGGGGGCTGATGATACAGAATGCTTCTTCCTTTACGGGCATCTATTTTACCGATTACTGGAAATGGTGGCTGATTCCGCCGGTGGCAATGCTGGTATTTACGATTTTCTGCTTAAGGCTTTTGGCTCAGGCTCTGGAGGAGTGGCTGCTGCGTGACAGATAAGCAGACGGGAGAACAGGAAAGAGGGAAGCAGAGTAAAACGATATAGGAAAAAAGAGGAAACTATGAAAGAGATTCTGAAGGTGTGTGACCTGACTGTGAAATATCCCGGCTTTACACTGGAACCCTGCTCCTTTTCCATGGAACAGGGGGAGATTCTGGCCGTGGCCGGAGAGTCGGGAAGCGGCAAGACTACGCTGGCCAGGGCATTATCCCGCCTGCTGGATGAGGAAGCGGCAGTGAGGGGTGAGGTTGTCATGGCCGGCAGTTCCCTGTACGAAATGAAAGAGAAGGACGTTCGCCTGGTACGAATGGAGACCTTTTCTATTGTCTTTCAAAATTCAGGGGAATGGCTGAACCCTGCCATGAAGATGAAGGAACAGCTGCGGGAAACTCTGATCAGAAAATACCCGGTCAGAGAGCACCGGGATCGCATGAAGGCGCTGATGGAGATGACGGGGCTGGAGGAGGAAGACCTGGAACGCTATCCGGATCAGCTTTCTGGAGGGATGGCACAGAAATTTTTGCTGGCCAATGCCATGGCACTGGCACCTACCCTGGTGATTTTAGACGAGCCTACCAGTTCTTTGGATGCGGATTCCAGAAAATCATTTATAGAACTGATCCGCAGGATCCGCGATGAATATGGGACTGCATTTCTGCTCATTACCCATGACCTGCGTTTGGCGAAGGATTTAAGCAGCAGGATTCTCATCCTGTATGGAGGCATGATAGTGGAAGCGGGAACGACGGAGCAGATTTTGGGACACCCGAAACATCCGTATACACAGGGACTTTTGAGGGCTTCCATGGATCTTAATCTCTTGAAGGATATCTGGGGAATCAGGCCGTCGGAAGAAGACGGTCAGGGCGGCTGTCCGTTTTTCGGAAGATGCAGCCAGAAACTGGATATCTGCCGGACGAAACGTCCGCTTCTCACACCGCATGGCGGGGGAAGGCAGGTGGCCTGCAACCGGGGTGGAATTGTCACTTTGATGGAGGCACGGCACATTGGGAAATGGTATGGAAAGCAGGAAGTAATCAGGTATGTCAGTCTGGAGATAGAACACGGGGAGTTTATTTCCCTGGTAGGGAAATCTGGGGTGGGGAAGACCACACTTACCAGAATTCTTGGCGGATACACGGATGAGTTTATGGGGACGGTACTGTTTAACGGTGAAACAGCGGATTATCAATCGCTCCATAAAAGCAGACATGGGGTGCAGATGATATTTCAGGACAGCAATCAATCGGTGAATCCGTCCATGACTGTTCGGGAAGCGGTAAGCGAGCCGCTTCTGCTGTCAGGCGGGGAGAATGCAGATATAGGGAAGGATCGGATCAGACAGGCGCTTCAGGATGTGGGGCTGCCGTTCACAGAGTGTTTCGTGGATACAAGAGTGAAGAAACTGTCCGGGGGGCAGAAGCAGAGGGTATGTATCGCCAGAGCACTGACGATGGAACCGGCGTTAATGATTGCAGATGAGCCGACTTCCATGCTGGATCCGTCGAGTAAGGCCAATGTGCTGCGCTTTCTGAAGGGGCTTCAGAACAGCAGAGGATTCAGCATTCTGATGGTCACTCATGATTTAACCTGTGCGGCGAAGGTTTCAGACCGTATTTATCTGTTGAAGAATGGCAGGCTGCAGCCATTCACACCTTTCGTGAACCGGATTGAATGCAGTATTTATCAAATGGAGGAATTTTAAATGAGATCAGAAGAAAAGAAAGCATTATGGGAGCAGTGTGTGGAATTTCACGGACATGTGTGCGGCGGTCTGACAATTGGTTACAAAGCCTCATTGTACGCCATGGAGCTTTTAAGATTGAATTTTTCGCAGGATGAAGAAGTGGTCTGTATAGCTGAAAATGATGCCTGTGGTGTGGATGCTGTTCAGGTTGTCCTGGGCTGCAGCGTTGGGAAGGGAAATCTGTTGTTCCATATAAGGGGGAAACAGGCCTTTTCCTTTTTTAACCGAAAGACGGGGAAATCCGTGCGGCTGGTGTTAAAAGACCGTCCGGCCTTTGCGTCGAAGGAAGAGTCTTTCGCGTATCTGCAGGAGAGAGAACCGGAAGAACTGTTTGATGTAAAACCGACTGTCTGCCGAATCCCGGAACGAGCACGCCTGTTCCGCTCCTTTCCCTGTGACTGCTGTGGTGAGATGACCGCGGAACACATGATGCGGCTTCAGGACGGGAAGAAACTCTGCCTGGACTGCTGGAAGGAGTACGACAGGTTCCAGGTATAAAGCAGAGTGAGGGAGGTGCAGTTTAGCGTCCTGACACCTCCCTGAATGACATCTTTCGTATCTGCCGCCTACAGCTTCAGGGCACCGATTCCGACCAGCCCTGGTCCCGTGTGCACCGCAAGAGAAGCGGTTATGGCCTTTTCCATTACCAGTGTTCCGTGAGGAATACCGGCGATTAACTTGGGGCGCAGTTCTTCCGCCGCCTCTTTGCCGTCGCCGTTTAAGAGGGCCGTAAGGCAGGGAGCGTCACCTGCGAATGCCTTCACTTCCGCGAGAAGTCTGGAAAGCCCCTGTCTCGAACCGCGGATTTTGGCAACGGTGTAGTAAACGCCTTCTTCATTGCAGGAGATAATCGGCTTTAGGTTCAGCATACTCCCCACTACTGAGGTGACCAGTCCGATGCGGCCGCCTTTTCTTAAATAGGTCAGTGTATCCATATAATAGAATATCTTACATTCCTTTACTTTCCCGGGCAGGACCTCTGTCAGCTGGTCAAAGTCCATACCTTCTTCCATCTTCATGGCAGCCCAGAGAGCCAGAATTCCAGCGCCGAAAGAGACACTTTTGGTATCCAGTACAAAAGAGGTCAGTTCATGCTCCTCTGCCAGAACGTGATTGACTGTATTATACGTGCCGCTCAATCCGCTGGATATCGTAAATGCGAGTACATGGGTGTATCCCTCCGATTTGATTTCCTCCGCCATATTTTTCACATCCTGAGGACTGGGGGTCGAGGTTGTAGGGATTTCCCTGGGGAATCTCTGGTAAATTGTCTCGGGGAAGATATCGACTCCGTCAATATAATCCTTCTCAGGGTAAATGATGTGCAGGGGCATAACTTTCATATGATATTTTTGAATCAGCTCGTCGGATACGTCACAGCCGGAATCAATCAGGATAGCAGTCTTCATATTAAAACCTCCATATGTAGTAATCGAAACTATATAATCCAGTATCTCATAAGAAGGCCGTGGTGTCAATCTATTCTTTCTGTTTTTAATCAATTTTCCCGCTGCGTGAATTGTTACATAATAATTCTCAAATTTGCAAGAGAAACTTAATAGTTCCCTCTCGGTGATTATAGTATACTTAATTATCATGGAAGAGTACGAAAGGATTGATGGTATGATTTGCCCGAAATGTGGACATGAAACATCAGGAAATTACTGCAGCAGCTGTGGAGCACCGCTAAAGAACGGTTATATGGCAGAGTCGGCTGAAGAATATGAAATGAGAAAGAGACTGGCGGAGGAGCTGGCGGAGTTAGAGGATGAGGCTGACCGGCAGTCCGGTGATGCCTATTCCGATTTTATCAGCCGGTTAAAAACTCAGACCAGGCGAACTCCTGCAGATACGGAAGCAGCTGACAGCGACAGCTGCCGGCCGCAGAGCCGAATGGCGGAAAGACCGAAGCCAAAAGAGAAGGCTGCAAAGCCTAAAAAGTCAAGAGAAGGCACGGAAGGGCGAAAGGCAGAAGCAAAGGCGCAAGCAAAGGCAGAGACGAAGGCAGAGATAAAAGCAGAAACAAAAGAACAGAAAAAAAGGGAAGCCCGGATGAAAAAGCTGGAGGCTGAGGTGGAGCGCCTGCGCAGCAGCGGTGGGAGTAACAGCCTGGAACGCGGCAGCCAGAAGAGCGGCAGTCAGAAGAGCGACAGCCAGAAGAACGGCAACGGCGGCCAGAAGCACGGCATCCAGGAAAACATACGGCCGTCTTCCCGTGGCATGGCAGCTGGCAGAATGCCGAACGTGGGAGAGTGGGAATGGGATAGTGACGGCGGGCCAGGCATTCCTGATGTTGAATCGCGGATAACCGAAAAGGCAGATCCGGACGGCGCCGGTCTTGGAGAGATGATGGTAAAAAGCGTAGTGACAGCTGCTGTCATGATGGCGAGAGTGATGCAGCTGGTTTCATTTTTCCTGATGGCGGGCATGGTATTCATTATGGCAAAGTCCTTCTGGGAGCATGGCCAGGCGTTAGGAGATATCCGCTTGATGGCAGCGGAAGCCAATTACGGAATGGCGCTCTATGTCGGTTTTGCCGGGATTACCCTGTTTATGGGACTGATCTGGTGCCTCTGGATTCCGTCTAAAAAGGGAGCCGGTGGCGGCGTGCGCATGAAGAAATACGATACGGGAAGAGGCTTTCTGCCGTTCCTTCTCTGCATGGCGGCAGTGGCAGCAGCGTCAGTGATCCTGCCGCGGATTCCGGCCGGGGAGGAGGCATGGAAGGGGCTGGCGGCTGGGGCGGCGGCAGCCTTGGAAGCGGTGAATGCCCATCGCAGCACTCTTTTCCTCAGCAGTACCGCCGGAGCCGTTCTCTCTCTCGTGAGAAAGATGCTGCGGGTCTGAAGCCTTCTGCCGCACTTCTCTGAAAAATAAATTATGATGAACAATGTTCCTTCCACCTGCGGGCGTACTCCTTGGGAGAACACCCGCATTCTTTTTTAAAATACCGGGAAAAGTGGGTAATGTCAGAAAAACCGCATTGCCGTGCCGCCAGGTTAATTGGAAGCGCCTCATTCGTAAGCAGATTTTTCGCTTTTTCCAGGCGGACAGAGAGAAGGTCTGCATGAGGGGTACTCTGGAAAAATCTCTGGTAACAGGCGAAAAACTGGCTCTTCTCAAGATTTGCTCTGCGGCATAAATCCTCGGTGGTCCAGGGCTTTTCATAGCTGCGCAGCATATCAAGCCGGAGACTTAAAAAAATCTCATACAGTTCCCGGTTTTCTGTCATGTCAGTATTCGCTCCGGCCATGGCCCGCGCGATGGCTATCAGCATCTCGTTCAACAGAAAATACTCTTTCTCCTCTGCAAAAGGACGTGAGGCGATCCGTTCCTCCTGAATCTTTCTGATATACTCGTCAATTTCATCGGGATTTCCAGGGTAAAAAATGGTGTTTAACGGAATATGAAAGTGCTCGGCCAACGGGGCGGAGCAGGAAAAATGGATATAACTGTTCCGGAACTTTTGAACAGCCTCATAGTGCTGCATGGTCTGAGGTGTATACAGGATGCAGGCATTTTCACGGGTCAGGTTAAGCTCCTGATTTAAGTAGAATTTCATCGGAGTTTTCAGCAGCAGGAATAAGTAATCTCCACTGCCTCCTGGACGGTATATCCGGTCTTTCGGCGGATTTTGCCGATTGTATTCACAGAAATGTATTTCGAAATTAAGCATGAATGCGCCTCCATCCTCTGATTTTTCTTCTGTTACCCGACTTTCTTGACAGTAGTTTCCATGTTAATACCAGTATAAGCATAATCGGAGAAAAAATCAAATGCTTCGGAGAAAAGTCAATGGCTTTTTTTCGGGAACCTGCTAAGATATGAGTATCAGGATACAGTGAAAAAAGGAGAATAACAGAATGAAAAAAGCAGAGATTATCATTGATAAGTATTTTCTGACAGGCAGCGTTGATAAAAGAATATTTGGTTCTTTCATTGAACATCTGGGGCGTGCCGTCTATGGCGGTATCTACCAGGAGGGCCTTGCGTGTTCCGACGAACAGGGGTTCAGAAAAGATACGCTGGAACTGGTCAAGGAACTTCATGTGCCGATTGTGCGCTATCCGGGCGGCAATTTCGTATCGGGCTTTCACTGGGAAGACAGCGTGGGACCGAAGGCACTAAGACCTGCAAGAACCGATCTGGCATGGAGAGTGATTGAGACAAATCAGTTCGGACTGAATGAATTTGCGGACTGGTCCGGGAAGGCCGGCAGCGAGATGATGATGGCGGTCAACTTGGGAACGAGGGGGCCGGAGGATGCCAAAAACCTGCTGGAATACTGTAATTTCGAAGGAGGCACCTATTACAGTGACTTAAGAAAATCACACGGCTATGCCAAACCCCATGACATCAAGCTGTGGTGCCTGGGCAATGAGATGGATGGAACGTGGCAGATGGGCCATAAGACAGCGGGAGAGTACGGCCGGATCGCTTCAGAGACATCCCGCATGATGAAATGGCTGGACCCGGAGATCGAGACTGTGGCCTGCGGCAGCTCCAGTCTGACCATGCCGACATTCGGAGAATGGGAGTACCAGGTTTTAAACGAGTGTTACGATGAGGTGGACTATTTATCCCTGCATCAGTATTACGGAAACCGCAGCGGTGATACGGCGGATTTTCTCGCTTCCTCCAAAGGGATGGATGACTTCATTTCCGGAGTTGTATCGATCTGTGACGCAGTGAAGGCAAAAAAACACGCCGGAAAAAATATCAATTTGTCCTTTGACGAGTGGAATGTATGGTATCACAGCAACGAACAGGACAAGGAGATTCAGGCGTGGACCCAGGCGCCTCATCAGCTGGAGGATGTCTATAACTTTGAAGACGCGCTTTTAGTGGGAAGCATGCTGATCACCATGCTGAGACATGCGGACAGAGTAAAGATTGCATGCCTGGCCCAGCTGGTTAATGTCATTGCACCCATCATGACGTCGGATACCGGCGCATGGCGTCAGACCATCTTTTATCCCTACATGCACGCCAGTGTTTACGGGAAAGGCACCGTTTTGACGACTCAGATCAAGGCGCCGGTGTATGACAGCCGTACATATGGCACCGTATCCACCTTAGACTGTGTATGCATCTGGGATGAGGAGGCGGAGGCAGTTACAATGTTTGCTGTAAACAAGGATCTGGAGGACGATGCGGAAGTCTCCTGTGATTTCCGTCAGTTTGAAGGGTATCAGGTGAAGGAGCATATCGTGCTTACCCACGATGATATGAAAGCCGCTAATACGGAGGAGGCACCGGATACCGTAAGCCCTGTGCGTTCAGAGGCTTCCAGAATGGAGAACGGCGTCTTTACCACTGTATTTGGCAGGCACAGCTGGAACGTAGTGCGTCTGGTGAAAAATCAGTTATAGATCCGCAGAGAGAAGAGAATCCCACTTGTGGGATTCTTTGCTGTTCTCTGGATACGGAAACAGGAGGACAGTGCTGAAGAAAGACAAAGAGAAGATATGTAAAAAATGCACAAATAAAATCTTGTTTTTTGTATGAAACGCATATTGTTTGCATAATCACTTTTTGTTATTATAAATCCAGAAAGTTTGAAAACGCTTTCAAGAACAGAATGCAAAGAACGGCACCATCGAGGTATAACATGACAGCATCGATTTATGACGTAGCAAAGCGGGCAGGAGTTTCTATCTCCACCGTTTCCAGAATACTGAATAACAGCGCCAATGTAAGTGAGAAGAAGGTCCGGGCTGTAAAAGAGGCGATGGAATATTATCAATATGAGCCGAATCAGTTCGGAAGAGGTCTGGTAAAGCAGAGGTCTAATATCATTGGGGTTTATTTTCCGTTCCATTCAGGGTCGGTGTTTGAATCCTCCTATAATCTGGAGCTGTTAAAAGGAATTGAACGGGTTCTCACAAGACATAATTACAGTATGGTATTGATCAGTGAGTCGGAGGAATACTCCAACCGGGTTAAGGGGACTCCCCGCTTCCTGGAGTATGTGAGGCAGAGAAAAATTGACGGACTGCTTTTGAGCGGACTGAACAGCAAATCAATGGAGGAAGAGGCGTTTCAGCAGATTCTGGAGGAAGAGTATCCGGTGGTGTATATCGGTAAAAGATTTCATAAGAAGGGGATTAATGTATATGCCCAGTATGAGAGCTACAGACACCAGATGATTAAAACTCTGTATGCATATGGACACCGGAAGATCATCCTCTACTTTTACAGCGGCCACCAGAACTACCTGTCCGCTATCGTCAACAGGGCAAAAGATGAGATGGAAGATCTGGAACTGGCAGCAATCATTCTTCCGCATATGACAGATATCAGACAGGAGCTGACAGCGGATATGAGAAAGTATGTGACAGGAGGCGGCTATACGGCCATCTGTTCTCCGGGGATTGAGACGACCCAGATCATTTTAAGTGTGTGCGGGGAACTGCGGTTGTCTGTGCCGGAGACCGTGTCCATCCTGTCCGTCGAACATAAGAATGGCGAAGGGCGGCAGATGTTTCCGCAGATTTCAGCATTCTATGTGCCGGCAAAGGATATGGGAAGCGGGGCGGCGGAGCTTTTGCTGGACATGATAGAAGACCGCTCTCCAGATGAAATGTCCAGAGAATATGAGACCAGATTTTTTGACAGAGAATCAATAAGGCAGCTTTCATAAGCAGCCTTTTGACCGCTCTTTTTTGAAAACGTTTTCTGAAAGCGTTTTCAAATAGTTGCAAAAAGAGTGCAGATATAGAAAACAGATGCAGAAAAATAAGACAGGAGGAGTTGCATGAAGGCAATTATGGTTATGTATGATTCCCTGAGACGAGATTTACTGGAATCATACGGTTGTGACTGGACGAAGACGCCGAATTTCAAAAGACTGGCGAATTTAAGTGTCCAATTTGAGAATTGCTATGTGGGAAGCATGCCATGTATGCCGGCGAGAAGGGAGCTGCATACGGGCAGAATTAACTTTTTCCACAGGAGCTGGGGGCCGATGGAGCCGTTTGACGACTCGATGCCGGAACTGTTAAAAAATGGAGGCGTCTGCACCCATCTGGTCAGCGACCATCAGCACTACTGGGAGGATGGAGGCTGTACCTATCACAACCGGTATTCGTCATGGGAGATTTCCAGGGGACAGGAAGGCGATCTCTGGAAAGCAGATTTAACGTACCAGTATGACCGCAGCACTGTGTTTAAAAACAAGGAGGTCATGATGAGTTACCCTCCTTACAGACGGATGAGGGTCCAGGATGCCGTCAACCGCAGCTATATGGAGGCCGAAGAAAAGACATCCCAGGCAGTCACATTTCAACAGGGGCTGGAGTTCATCGAAAAGAACCATGAGGCGGATCACTGGTTCCTCCAGATCGAGACCTTCGATCCCCACGAACCGTTCTATTCCCTGAAGGAGGACAAGGCACTCTATCCCCATACATTTCTGGGAGATGCGGCAGCGGAGGCCGACTGGCCGCCTTACGCGCCGACATCAGAGGATGAAAATACAATCCAGCATGTCCGTTACGAATATGCGGCGCTGCTCTCCAAGTGCGACCGCTATCTCGGAAAGGTGCTGGATATGATGGATCAGTACCATCTATGGGACGATACCATGCTCATTGTCAACACAGATCATGGATTCCTGTTGGGAGAACACGGCTGGTGGGGGAAGACCAGCATGCCAATCTATGAAGAGATTGCTCACACTCCGCTCTATATCTACGATCCGCGCCGAAGAGAATGCGCCGGGGCCAGGAGACGTGCAATCGTTCAGACTATCGACTTAGCGCCAACGCTCCTGGACTTTTTCGGTATGGAGATTCCGAAGGACATGGAAGGAAAGCCGCTTACCGGCGTGATGGATTCGGATGAAGCGATTCGGAAATATGCGGTGTTCGGATACCATGGAAGCCAGGTGGATGTGACAGACGGCCGTTATGTGTATATGCACGCGGCAGAGCATCCTGAGATTCCTGCTTATGAATACACGCTGATGCCCACTCACATGAGGTGCATGTTCCAGCCTGAGGAACTGGCGGGAATGGAACTGGCGGAGCCGTTTTCCTTTACAAAGGGCTGTAAAGTCATGAAGATTCAGAGTAAGGATCACATGGGGGATACGACGTCATTCGGCTCTCTGCTCTTTGATTTAAAAGAGGATCCTGGCCAGGAGCATTCTCTTGAGGATGAGACGGTGCGCGAACAGATGAAGGCGTATATCCGTGAATACATGGAGAAAAATGACGCTCCGAAGGAACTTTTTCGCCGTCTGGGGTTCGATGAAAAGAGGCCGGTATGAAAAAACGTCCGAACATAGTAATCATCAATCCCGATCAGATGCGGGCGGATTCCATGTTCCATCTGGGCAATCCGGCGGCGGTTACGCCGAATCTGGATGAACTGGCAAAGGACGGAGTATCCTTCGCTCACGCCTTCTGTCAGAATCCGGTGTGTACCCCCTCACGGTGCAGCTTTATGAGCGGCTGGTATCCCCATGTGGCCGGACACCGCACCATGAACCACATGATGCATGAGTACGAGCCGGTACTTTTAAAACGCCTTAAGAATCACGGTTACCATGTCTGGATGAACCAGCGAAATGACTTGCTGCCCGCGCAGGATCCGGAGTATTATAAAAGCTACTGCGATACTTATTTTACAATCGGAAAAGACCGGAGGCCGGATGAACTTCCGAAGGATTCATTCCGGGGGGAGCGGGGAGGAAAGAACTTTTATTCCTTCTACCGGGGAAAGCTGCCGGAGCACAGGGATTTAGATCAGATCTGGACGGAGGGCGCAGCTGAATTTATCCGGGGCTATGAGGAAGAGCGGCCTTTTTGCATCTTTCTTCCGCTGATGCTTCCACACCCGACGTATCAGGTCAGCGAGCCGTATTTCAGCCGCATTGACCGGAGGAAGCTGCCGGAACGGATTTTGCCGCCGGAAGGATATTCGGGAAAATCCAGAATGCAGAGGGAACTGGCGGCCCTGCAGAACATGAGGGAATGGAGTGAGGCAGAATACGATGAACTGCGGGCTGTTTATTTAGGGATGTGCAGCCGGGTGGATGATCTTACCGGCCAGGTTGTCAGGGCGCTGAAGGAAAAAGGTATCTACGACGACACCGCCGTCTTCTTTTTCAGCGATCACGGAGATTATACCGGGGATTACGGTCTGGTAGAAAAGGTTCAGAACTGTTTTGAGGACTGTCTGACCAATGTCCCGTTTCTTGTGAAGCTGCCTGCAGATATGCAGAAACGCCATGGAATCAGTCAGGAAATGACGGAACTGGTCGATTTCTATGCAACCGCGGAGGCGGTGGCAGAGCTGCCGGCTGAACATACACAGTTCGGAAGATCGCTGATCCCTTACATGGAGCAGCGGGAAGAGGCGCTCCGCCAGGCGGTATTCTGTGAGGGCGGTTTCAGAAAAGGAGAAGACCACTGCAAGGAGACCGGAGGCCAGGCAGTACCGGATCCCGACGGTCAGTATTATCCAAGGCAGTTTTTACAGGCCTCTGATGAGATGTATAATGGAAAAGCCACGATGTGCCGGACAAGGGATTATAAATATGTCAGAAGACTCTATGAAGAGGACGAATTCTACGATCTGATTCTGGATCCGAAGGAGACTGAAAACCGTATCAGATGTCCTGAGTATGCGTCTGTGATCATGGAAATGAAAGAGAAGCTTCTGGAATTTTATCAGGATACATGTGATGTGGTTCCATTTCAAAAGGATGCCAGAATGGAAAAAGAGTTTACACGCTGGCTGTGAGCAGTGCGAAAAAGCCGGTACTGGTGCACCGCGAAGTTATGGTTGATAAAGCGAATGAAAACAATCATATATAAAGGAGAAGAAACGTATGGAAACGAAGTATGCAAAGGCAAAGTTTTTGGATGTTTTCAAATATTCATTTGGGGGACTGGGGTCAAACCTCGCATTTTTTCTTGTCATGTCTTATCTCACATTTTTTTATACCGATATATTCGGAATCAGTTCCATGGTAGTATCCGGACTGATGCTGATATCCCGATTCATTGACGCATTTACCGATCCGGTTATGGGGATGCTGGGAGACCACACCCGCTCGAAAATGGGAAAATACAGGCCGTGGATTATCTGGGGAGCTCCTGTCCTCGGATTCCTCATCTTCCTTCTTTTTACAGCACCGGACTTATCACCAAATATGAAGGTGGTCTATGTCTACGTTGTATATATCGCTTATTCACTGGCCTCAACCGTAGTTAATATCCCTTATCATTCCCTGACACCGGTGATGTCCCAGGATCCGTATCAGAGAACCGTCATCGTTTCCTGGAAGCAGGGCATGGGAACCGTATCCCAGTTTATCATCACCATCATGGCGCTTCCGCTGGTGGAGGCCTTTGGCGGCGGAAAACAGGGCTGGGCTGTCTATGGCGCATTAATCGGTATTTTAACGACTGCCGCATTCTGGATCTGCGCATGGGGCGGAAAGAAGTACGATGTCTGCGATATGGACAAAGAGCGTGTTCCAATGAACATGGCAAAGGATTTGAAACTGCTGATAAAAAACAAACCCATGCTGATGCTTATGATCGCCTTCGGAACCGATGTTCTGGCGAACGCCACCTACAGTGCCGTAAATATGTATTACTTTAAATATGTGTTAAATAGAGTAGACTTAGTTCCCAAGGTTGCCTCCGCCATCCTGTTTGCAGGAATCATTCTCCTTCCGCTGCTTCCGGCGTTATCCAGGTTATTTGGAAAAAAACGGCTGTACTGGTTTGGAAGCCTGTTCTCCATTATCCCGCTGGTGGTGATGTGGCTGAAGCCTACGGCGCCGGTAACGATCCTTATGAGTATGATGGCTGTATTTGGATTCATTTCCCGTATTCCGAGCAATCTGGGGTGGGCGATGCTTCCGGAGTGTTCTGACTACGGCGAGTGGAAATTCGGGCAGAGAGCAGACGGGCTGATGTCCTCCTCCCTGACATTTATCAATAAATTCGGGATGGCGATCGGCGGATTTATCGCCAGCTTTTTACTGGGACTGGTTGGTTTTGTGGCAAACCAGGAACAGACTCCGCAGGTGTTAAATATGATTGTGTTCCTGCGTTTCGGAATGCCGGTGCTCGGCTATATAGCCTCCCTGATTTCTATGGCATTCTATGAGATTACCAATGAAAAATATGCAGAGATCCGGACGGAACTGGATGAGAGAGGGAAAGGTTGAAAACGATGACAGATAAGATAAAAGATCTGGTAACAGCCATGACACTGGAAGAAAAGGCACTTCTGTGTTCCGGAAAGAATTTCTGGCAGATGGAAGGGATCGAACGACTGGGAATCCCTTCTGTCATGGTAACCGATGGTCCTCACGGCCTGCGTAAGCAGGCCGGTGAGGCGGATCATCTGGGGCTGAATCAGAGCGTGAAAGCCACCTGCTTTCCGCCTGCGGTCACCTCGGCCAGCAGCTGGGATAAAGCTGCTCTGTATGATATGGGTCAGGCGATCGGAGAGGAGTGCGTTCAGGAGGAGGTTGCGGTCGTCTTAGGCCCCGGTACCAACATCAAACGGTCTCCGCTCTGCGGCCGTAATTTTGAATACTTCAGCGAAGACCCGTATCTGGCCGGCGAGATGGCAGCGGCCTGGATCAGCGGCGTACAAAGTAAGGGAATCGGAACGTCGCTCAAACATTTTGCGGCTAATAATCAGGAAAAGGCCAGGCTTGTCAGCAATTCGGTGGTGGATGAGCGGGCGCTGAGAGAAATCTATCTTGCCCCGTTTGAAAAGGCGGTAAAACAGGCGCAGCCATGGACGGTGATGTGTTCTTACAACCCCGGCCACGCCGCCGTAGAGCAGATGCAGCACCCCCCGGCGAAACAGGATGCA
>OLPX01001227.1_pt1 | contig 18997 bp, 16 predicted proteins | sample 1672491 | NCBI WGS metagenome assembly OLPX01 (sample SAMEA3136692, study PRJEB25190) | human gut metagenome | biome: human gut; feature: human-associated habitat; material: faeces | place: Austria | collected 2013 | reverse complement strand
GTTGGCCCTCAACTCCAAGGAGAGCTTTGAGGACAACAAGAGGCACTATCGCCAGCGGGCTGCCGAGGAGGACCTGCCGGTCATCAGCCGGCTGCTGGAGGCGGACGCTAAATCACTGGACCGTCTACAGATCCAGATGGCGACCGCCCGTGAGTTCTTCATACTGGTCCGGTTGCGTGAGGAAACAGGGATGGAGCTGCACACCCACCTCTCCCGCATCCAGAAAAGCCTCGAGGATCAGGGCTTCAAGGCAAGCCTCGCCAGCGGCGAGGATCTCAAGCGCATGCTGGGCGTGTATTTTGAGCAGAATGCCACCACGGAAAAATATGAGGATTACGACGGGGAACGCTGGATCATTCTGAATGACTGACCCGTGCCCCACAATTTAATTGATATGGCCGTCAGGAGAACTTCCGGGCCATATCAGGAAGAAACAGTGCGATAAAAGATCTCCTGCCGGCCTGGACAGGAGGTTTTTTCATTGCCGAAAAACAGAACAAAGAACTCTCCCCGGCCTGTGGTGGAGGAACCATATATCAAGGATTTCCTCGACATGGTCGCCCCCTCGGTCATCGACTTCAAGGTGGACCACTACCTGTGCGGCAACACCTGCCGCTGTGTATGGGCGCTGCGGGAGTACCCCACCTCTACCGACGAACAGGCTATCCTCCGCCACCTGGGTGAGATGGACGGCGTGACCATTCGGATCTACACCCGGCAGGTCACCGCCAGCGAGGAGAAACGGATCATCCACAATGCGGCCAACCGCAACCGGATGTCCCGCTCCAGCACGGAGGATCTCCAGCAGACGGTCACGGCGGAAGCCAATTTGCAGGATGTGGTCACCCTGGTCTCTACCATGCATCGTAACCGTGAGCCGCTCCTCCACTGTGCAGTCTTTCTGGAGTTGACCGCATCCAGCTATGATGCCCTCAAACTGCTCCAGACTGATGTGCTGACGGAACTGGTGCGGAGCAAGCTCAATGTGGACCGGCTGCTTCTCCGCCAGCGGGAGGGCTTTGTTTCTGTCATGCCGTCTGGCTGGAACCACTTCGGTGAGCAGTTTGAACGAGTCCTCCCGGCCAGCTCGGTGGCCAACCTGTACCCGTTCAACTACAGCGGAAAAACAGATCCCCACGGCTTTTATATCGGCAAGGACAAGTACGGTGCCAATATCTTGGTAGACTTTGATAAGCGGGATGACGATAAGACCTCCGCCAACATCCTGATCCTCGGCAACTCCGGCGAAGGCAAGTCTTACTTGATGAAAAGCATCATCGTAAATACCGTTGAGGCCGGTAAAAAGGCTTATATCCTCGATCCTGACGATGAGTACGGCGACCTTGTGCGGAATCTCGGCGGCACCTACCTTAACATGATGAGCGGTGAATATCAGATCAATGTGCTGGAGCCGAGGCGGCTGACCGATCCCGTCGATGAATACGACGGCCTCGAAGATGCCGCTGAACCCGCCGCATTCAAAGAGAGCAACACGCTTTCCCAGCACATCGCCTATCTGCGCGACTTTTTCTTCATGTACCGCGGCTTCACGGAAAAGGAACTGGATATTATCGAAATCATGCTTACCGAGACGTATCACCGGCGCGGGATCGATAAAGACAGCAATTTCTCGCGGCTCTCCTCGAAGGACTACCCCATCTTGAGCGATCTGTACCGGGTGATCGAGCAGAAGGTGGAGAACTACGAGGAGGAGGTCGAGGATGCCAAAAAGCACAACCACCCTATCATGTACAGCCTCGAGCAGCTCAAGGCTGTCGGGCTTGGCCTGCGCAGCATCTGCATCGGCGCGGCCTCCCGCTACTTTAACGGGCATACCAATATCCCCGATGCGGATTTGATCGATTTCAGCGTCAAGGAAACCTTGAATACCAACGAGAACCTCAAGAACGCCATGTTTATGAACGCCTTCTCCTACATGAGCCATAAATTCCTGACAGAAGGCGACTGCAACCTTTTTGTGGATGAGCTGCACGAGTTCGTCGAAAACAGGCTCGCTATTTCCTATATCACCAGCTTTATGAAGCGCGGCCGCAAGAAAAACTCGGGCGTCTGTATCGGGTCGCAAAATGTTGAAGACCTTCTGCGCCCGACGGTCATCACGTATACAAAGCCGCTGATGCTGCTTCCCACACACAGCTTTTTGTTCCATCCGGGCATCAACTGCAATCCCGGAGAATTTCAGCGCGCACTCAATGTACAGCCTTGGGAATACGATCTTATTCGCATACCAAATCGTGGGCATTGCCTCTATAAGTGCGGAAACGAACGCTACCACCTGCATGTGCGCGCACCCGCATACAAAGCCGCACTCTTTGGCACCGCCGGGGGCGCGTAAAAGCGGAAGTACTTCCGCTTTTTCTCCGTGCCTTGCGGGGATTGAATTTATAAGGAGCTTGGTGTATAATAAAAGCGAAGAACCTTCCGGAAAGGCAGGGTGAGAAAGAATGGATTCCACTAATCTGTATAGCATTGACAGCGTGTCCGCTCTCCTTTTTCCTGTTTTCAAGCGCTATAATGTCCGCAAAGCCATTCTGTTCGGTTCCATAGCGAAAGGAACCGCCAATGCGAGCAGTGATCTCGATGTCCTTGTGGACAGTAACCTGCGGGGGCTGCGCTTTGTTGGCTTGTTGGAGGACTTGCAGGAAGCCGTTCACATGGACGTGGATCTTCTGGATGTTACACATATTCAAAAGGGATCTCCTGTAGCGGCTGAAATCCAAAAAACGGGAGTTGTTATTTATGAGGAATGATATTATCATTCTCAAAATGCAGGGATACATCGAAAAAATCCTTCAATACTGCACAGACACAACGTATGAGGATTTCGAGCGCAATACGCTTTTGCTGGAAGCCTGTGTTTTTAATCTAAGCCAACTCGGCGAGCTCGCATCAAAAGTAGATTCCAGCTTTATTGACGCGCATCCCTCCATCCCGTGGAAGCAAATGCGCGGCCTGCGTAACAAAATTGTGCATGACTATGAAGGTGTTAATTTGAGTCTTGTATGGGAAATCATTTCAGAAGATCTTCCGGAATTGAAAGACCAGCTCAAAGGCATTGCCTCCAATTAAGTCGTCCACTCATTCGAGCGCGATCATTAGGGTTGCGCTCTTTTTAATTTGTGTTTTGCAGGGAATTAAACCGGAGCCATACGAAACTGCATTCTTGGGCACAGCCGGAGGCGCGAAAAAGCGGAAGTACTTCCGCTTTTTCCCTGTGCTTTGCAAAGGGTTTGAATCGAAGCCACCGGTGCGGTATAATAGTTTTGAACAGGATTTCGCGAAAGGATGGCAGCTGCTATGACTGAAACCGTATATACAAAAAGCGAACTTATTGCGGTACTCAGAGATTTCAGCCGTGAGTTTCAAATTCCAGCCGTTTACCTTTTCGGGTCCTACTCTCGTGATGAAGCAACCCCTGAAAGCGATGTGGATATTGTGATCGATTCCAAAAATATCCATGGTCTTCTGGAATTTGAGCGGGCAAGGCAGTATCTTTCAAGCCGTCTTGGCAAATCGATCGACATGATCTCCATGCAGGCCATTGAAGACGAGAAGGATTTCCCCTACCGGAAGTCTTTCATGTTATCTTATTTGAAGGACAGGGTGAAAATCGATGTATAACAGCAAAGATATATCCATTGTTCAGCACATGAAAGCATACTGTGAAAATATCTGAAACACGATCAAACGCTTTGGGAATAGCTATGAGGTATTTTCACAAGACATCGACTACAGAAATTCCGTGGCGGCTGATTAAAGGGATGCGAAATCACTTCGCGCACGGATATGCCTACACGGAAATGAAGGACATTTTCGAAACAGCTACGCAGGATATTCCTTTCCTCGAGCAAAAATTTGAAAGTATCCTTCAGGCGTATGAGAACGAAGAAGCTATGGAACTAGAACCGGAAGAATTTGAGATCGAAACGGAACCTTGATACAGCTTATTTTGGGAGCAGTCGTTTGACTGCTCTTTTTTATTTCCAAAAGGGAGGTCAAGCACATGCCCGGGGCACGTCTCATCGTAAACGCCCGATATTTTCACATCGCCCGCCCGGGTGAAGCTGCATCCAAATATGCGCTTGTCCCGGAGGCTGCGGCAAGTCTTGTCAACTATATCGCAACGCGCGAATCCGTCCTTCTGAACTTCTTGGCCGAATACGAACAAAGGCCCGCCACACAGAAACAAAAGGACGCGATCGAACGCTTCTTGGAGTCATCGCCGGATATTGAGAAGTCGCGTGAATATAAGGCGTATGCGGAGCATCCGACCGGCGCCAACGCCTCCCGCCTCATAGCCCGGGCTACAGAGTATGTTTTTGGTCTGGACGAGGAAGGCGATGTAAAAGCGACCCGTCCGGCTACCCGCGCGCAGCGCGAGCGCATCCGTGAGTTCGTGGAAAAGGTTCCGGCTATTCAGGATACACCGGAATATGCGGATTACCTTGCCAGCGCCACGCGCGAGAATGCAAGCGAGGTGCTCTCCCATGCGCTTGAAACGGCGCTGGAAAGTGCCGCTGATCCTGAAACGCTCCGCATTATGCTGAATTACATTGCGGAACGTCCCGGCGTTGTCCGGGGCGAGGTCACGCAGCACGGCCTGTTCTGTTCGGACGGCACCGCAGACCTCGAGGCTGAAAAGGACGCCATCGCCGCACACAAGGGAAACATTTACAGCTTTGTGTTCTCCCTGCGCCGCACAGACGCAGATGCCCTCGGCTACGACGGGCAGGAGAAATGGCGGGATTTGTTTGTCAAAAAACAGATCGATCTTGCAAAGGAGCTGCATGTCCCCTTGAAGGAGCTGCATTGGATTGCCGCAGTCCACAACACACGGCATCACCCCCACGCGCACTTCATCGCCTATTCAAACGCGCAGACAACACGGATGTACCTTTCGCAGAACGCAATCGACGCGATAAAATCCGATTTTGTATCGGAGATCTTTCGGGATGAGCGCTACAACCTCTTTGCCCCGCGTGAAGAAATCCGGCAGGCGCTTTCCGACCGGCTCGAACGGCTGCTTACACAGCTGGATCAAAACGCCGGTGCTGAACTCTCCGCGCTGCAAATCCCGCAGCGGCTCTCCGAGCTGAAGGAAGCCGTCTTAGCTTCCAAAGGCCGCCATGTTTACAAATTCCTCCCGCAGAATGTCAAGGCGATGGCAGACCGCCTGCTGGACGGCTTGAGTACTGTACCGGAAATCAAAGAGCTGCTCACGGAGTACGGCAAGTACCAGAAAGAGCTTGAATCCTATTACCAGATGCACCCGGATGAACCTCAGCCGCTCTCTGCGGCAGCCGCGCGCAGCAACCTATATATGCTCAAAAATCTTGTGATCCGCTGTGCCCTGCAGGCCGATACGCTGGATTTAGATGCGGGCGATGTAAAAACCGGAAGTACTTCCGGTTTTTTTGATTTCCCAGCAGAAACCACGCCGCCGCAGATTGCGGATATTCCGCCAGCAGAAGGCTCGCACGATCTGACGGCCGAACAGAAACGGCACACCAGACGGATCGATTCCGTTCGGGAATACAGGCCATCCGGAGGAAACATGAAAACAGAACCACCTAAAGAACCGGCCGCAGACAGCTCGCCGGAGGAACTTTTCCGGTATGCGCAGTTTCTCCGCTATGAGGAAAACAGACCGGAGGATGCTGTTCTCTGGTACAACCTTGCCGATCAGCGCGGACACGCTGAAGCTGCATACCAACTCGCACAGCATTATCTGCGTCATCCGGCGGAACAAGACCTGCGTCTCGGCAATGAATACCTGCTCACGGCAAAGCTGCGCTTTGAAAACCTTCTTTTGGACAGCAACAACGCCTTTCTCATTCAGGACATCAATACAGGCGCTTCATATCAGGCCGCCGTTTCAGAACACGGCCTGTCCAGCGAGAACAAGGCGAATCGGAGGCAAATGCCGCGCGCCGAATATTTTCTCGGCAGGATTTACCTCTGCGGCATCGAACTCGAAAGCAGCGACGGCATTGAGCCCGAGGACATTCCCCGGCTGCAGGTTCCGACAGACCCGCACAAGGCGGCCGCATATCTCGAGCTGGCCTACAACGGCGGCTATACGCATGCGGCTTACTATCTCGGCAAGCTGCACCAGCGCGGCGACCTGCATCCGGAGCATGAGCCGGATTATAGGCAGGCTGCGGCATGGTTCACAAAGGAAGAAAGCAGCGCTTACTGCCGGTTCGCACTTGCCGGCATGTATGAGCGCGGGCAAGGCTTCGAAGCAGACGCGGCCAAGGCAGCCGAGTTCTATCGGAGCTGCTTAACGGACGGCAACAGCTATCTCGTTTCGGAATCTGCCTATGCCATCGCGCAGATGCAGCATTACGGCAGTTTGCCGGAAACCGACATGCACGTGCTTTACCAAAAGGCCGCCGGGATATGGCTCAAGCAGGAGGCTCCCGAAGCGCAAATCCACGCGCGCCTGTCTCAGATGTACGAACACGGCCTCGGCGTCGAAACGAGTCTTCCTAAAGCGCTGGAACACTGTTTAGAAGCTGAAAAATCCGATCCGTCCCCCCGCCTCTCCTACCGCATCGCACAGCTCATGGAAAAGAGCGGCCTGCCGGAAGACGCGGTATACCGCAAATACGGCGAGGCTCTGGATGGGATGCTCCGAGAGGAGGCCGATCCCGACGCCCAGCCGGATGCACAGCGCGTCTACCGCATCGCCTCGATGTACCGTTACGGGCGCGGCACAGAAACGGACACAGCCAAGGCGCTGGAATGGTATCTCAAGGACACCGAAAATGCGTTTTGCCGGTTCGGCGCGGCGTCGCTCCTCCGGTACGGTGAAGGCGTTCCAGCCGATCCCATCCGTGCAGAGGCACTGTACAGAAGCTGCTTGAACTGCGGCGGCTTCCTTTCCACAGAATCCGCCTATGCGCTCGCGCAGATGCAGCGCGGCGGAATACTGCCGGAAACCGATATGCAGGCGCTTTACGCCTCCGCCGCCAAAGTATGGCTGCAACAGAAACAGCCGGAAGAAAATATCCGGCTGCGTCTCGCCCGGATGTTTGAACACGGCCTCGGCGTTCCGGAAAACCGCACGGCCGCAATCCGCTATTACGAGACATGCAGCCCTGCGCCCGCGCTTTACTACAAGCTCGGCCGCCTGCATCAGCAGACGGGCAGCGCGCCCGCCCTTTTCCAGATTTATTTCGAGAAGGCGCTTAACGGGATGCTCCAAGAGGAGCAGACCGCCGAGCCGGATGCGCAGCGCGCTGTACGGATCGCATCGATGTACAGGTACGGCCTCGGCACCGAAGTCAATACAACCGAGGCATTCCGCTGGTACACGACAGCGGCTGAACGCGGCAGTGAATACGCCGAGATACAGCGGCAGAAGCTCGCCGAGCAGGTACAGTCGGCGCATGCCAGCCGAAGCATGAACGCAGCCTCTCAGCTGCTTAGTATGATCGGGAACGCTCTGCGCCAGCAGATTCTCCGGGATCAGCAGCCCGGCGCACGGGCGGACCGAAAGCAGCGCAGGCAGGAACGCCGTCTTAAACACGCGCTCGGTCAAAAGGAAGACCACGAACAAATTTATCAATAAGAAAGTTGTGTGAGAAAACATATGAAAACCAGAGAAATGTTAAGCGTACAGAGAACCAAAAAGGTTATTGAATACGTCAACGAGCACGGCGGCCGCGTCTCCATTGTGGAGCTCGCCTCTGTCCTGCACTGCCATTATACAACCGCCGCCAGCTACATCAAGGCGCTCCGGACTGCCGGGATGGAAATCGAGCTTAACGGGCGCATCCGCAATCCGCGTGAAAAGATACTCGCCTATATCCAGTCCCACCCCGGCAGCATCTCGGTCATGGACGCTGCCTGCGAGCTGCATTGCAGCTATGAAACCGTGCGCAAGTACGTCCGGATATTCCAGTCCGAGGGCATGGATATTCAGACGACAAACGAGGCTGCGGAGGAACATTCCGATGAAAATACACAGTGATTATATCCCCTTGACGCAGGCGCAGATCGCCGCTGCGCAGCATACAGATATTGCAGAATACCTACAGTCGCGCGGTGAAAAGCTGAAACGCGAGGGCGCGCATTTTATCTGGAAGGCGCATGACAGCTGCGTGATAACCGGATACAAGTGGTATCAGAACAGCACCGGCAAGCACGGCGCTGCCGTAGCCTTTGTCCAGCACTTTTTCGGCATGAGCTTCCCGCAAGCTGTGCTCGAGCTGATCCATGGAAAACAGATCAGCCTCGAGCTGTCTAAGCCTCATCCCCCGCAAAAGCCGCCTAAAGCGGAAGCGCTTCCGGTGGCTTTTGCTTTGCCCCCCAGCGCGCCGGATCACCGCCGCCTATTCGCCTACCTCACGCAGACGCGCTGCATTTCTCCGGATATTGTCTCCGATTTCCTGCTCGACAAGCTGATCTATCAGGATACTTCCGGCAATATCGTATTCGTCTGCTACGATAAAAACGGGCTCGTCCGTGCCGCGCACCGGCGCGGAACCAATACAGCGCACCGTTACCGCGGATTCGTTTCCGGCGGGGACTTTACATGCGGCTTTTCCTATGTTTGCGAAACCGCAGATACGCTCTACGTTTTCGAGGCCCCTATCGACCTGATGAGCTATATCTCCCTGCACCGGCACGAGCCGTGGCACAGGTCGTGCTATCTTTCTCTCGGCGGCCTCTCCGACGAAGCCCTGCGCCGTTTTCTGAAGGAGTACCCGAATATCCGCGAAATCGTTTTCTGCCTTGACAACGACGCCGCGCAGCCGGAGAATTGGGGACAGATAGCTGCGCAGAAGTACGTCCGGCACTACGGCAAAAAATATACAACTCGAATAAACACCCCGCACCTGAAGGACTGGAACGCTGTCCTTTGTGCTGCTGGAAAGGAGGCTGCACCGCGATGCCAAGCAGTCAGATAATCGGGCTCACTATCCTCGGTGTTTTGCTTTTGACCGGTATAATCGCGGGCACCGTCGGCAGCCAGTACAGCCTGAACCGGATCAAGCGAAAAACGGTCGGCGACGGGCAGTATGGTTCTGCACGTTTTGCCTACGAGAGCGAAATCCGGCAGTCTACCATCCGTATCCCCTACGATCCTGTAAAGTGGCGGCAAAACGTAAATCGTCCAACAGAACCCGGCATCATCATTAACCTCGAAAAGCGTGGCAAACGGTGCTTTGCCTATGTAGACCCGACGGACAACCATGTTCTGATGGTAGCCGGGCCGGGCGGCGGCAAAACGACCACCTTTATGTTCCCCAATATCGAATACGCGCTGGCATGCGGCCTCTCGTTTGCCTGCACGGACAGCAAGGGCGACATCCTGCGCACGTATGGGAAGCTGTGCGCGCAGTACGGCTACACCTGCGTGAATATCAATTTCCGATTCCCGACAACCAGCGATCCCTATAACTTCCTGATGCTCGTCAACAGATATATCGACCGCTGGAAGTCAAGCGGGAATGTCTCGCACAAAAGCCGGGCCGAACGCTATGCAAAAAGCCTTGCGCGCTCCATAATCCGCACGAAAGGCTTCGACGGCGGCGGACAAAACTCCTATTTCTACGACTCCGCAGAAGGTGTTATTACCGCCGTCATTTTGCTTGTAGCACAGTATGCCGAACCCAAAGAGCGCCATATCGTTTCAGTCTTTAAGCTGCTTTTAGAGCTTTTGCAGGAGAGCAAAGCGTCTCAGAAGGACGAGACCGGCAAAAGAGTACCAAGCCGCACAAAGCTGCACGAAATTCTTGATTATCTGCCCGAGGACGACAAGATCAGGTGGTTTGCCGGTTCTGCACCGCAGACCGGAGGCGCACAGTTTTCCTCTGTTATGACAACGGCCATGAGCCGCCTGCTTTCCTTTATCGATTCCGAAACAGAGGGCATCATCTGCCACGACTCGAAAGTCACCATCGAAAAAATCTGTACGGAGCCGGTGGCTGTATTTATCACCTTCCCGGAAGAGGATGAGACAAAGCATGTGCTCGTCTCCATGCTCTTGACCCAAATCATCAATGAGGCTATCACCTATGCGGACGAAAACTGCAATGGCAAGCTGGACCGGCGTCTGTACATCTATGCCGACGAGTTTGGTATTTTCCCGTATATGAGCAATATCGTCGGCATGTTCGGCTCCTCCCGCTCGCGGAACGTGCTGCTGGTTCCCTGCATCCAGTCTCCGGCACAAATCAAAGCAACATACGGGGCGGACGGTGAGAAAATCATCCGCGACTGCTGCCAGACCGTCATTTTCGGCGGCTTTTCCCCGATGTCGGATACAGCGGTTGAGTTCAGCAAGCTGATGGATACGCAGACCGTTTCTGCCGGTTCGGTATCTACCAATAATCGGGGAAACAATCTTTTCGGCGGTTCCAACACCGGGCGCAGCGTCAATATGATTTCGCGCGCATTGATGACGCCGGATGAGTTGCAACAGCTTGCATTCGGCGAATGGGTGGTAAAACGGCGCGGCATGCACCCGTTTATCGCCAGTCTTCCGCGATACGACCAATGGGGCATCCAACTGGACGATCCCTATATCTCTGCGCAGAGAAACCAATCGGCTGCACAGTATGCAAGCTGCGGCGATCTGTCTGAAAAAATCAGCATGCAAAACGGAAGGAAAAATACTTCCTCCACAATCGATTCGCATCCAGCCCCGGCAGATAAGCCCAGCCGCGATCCTTCCGACTATTGATTGAAGATTTTTATGAAATGAGGTATAATTCCAATGAAGTATTTTTTACTATCTCTATTTGACTGGAAATTTGAAGGAGCGGATATTGTCATGGATTGGGTTGCTTTAATTACTGCATTGGGAGCACTTGTCACCTTAATTGTATCGGTTGTGCAGACTGCAAAAGAAAAAAGTTCTTTGCGCCGGGATCACACAGACATCAAAGAAAAACTAAGTACAGAGCACGCAAATCTAAGCAAAGAGCACACAAGTCTAAACAAGGAACACGCAAGCCTGAGTCAGGAGCATTCCGGGATTCAGGAAGCCAGCCGTCAAATTCTCAGCAAAGTAACAGAAATAGACAAATTTATTGCTGTTGAAGCCGAAAGGCGCTCTGCTTCCCAAGCCCTGCTCTCTGAAGGGCAGCGTGAAATTCGACATCATGTTGAAGCGATCACCAGCCTTTATCGTGAATTAGAGCGTGTACAAATCGAAAATGCTGCTTTGAAAGTAGAAAATCAAAGGCTGAATCAAGAACTCCATGAACGCAAGCTGAAACAGGAACAAGCGTTAGAATATGAAGAACAGGAAATGAGCCTGCAATAAAAGAAAATATCCCCACACTCCAAGCGTTCCGGCCTCGGCTGGAACGCCTTATTTATTGAAAAATTCGCAAGAAAGGAGCCTACAGCATGGACGCATTCATCGCAACGACTGCTGTCACCAACGCCGGATTGTCTGCAAGAGCCGCGCGCCTGTACGCGTTCATGCAGGAAAACCGCAATTTTCAGACCGACATCTTCATGTGGCGTAAAGCGAGAACCTGTGCGGCCCTCGGCATCAGCGAGGCGACCTATGCCCGCGCGATCCGTGAGCTGCGCGAAAAAGAGCTCGTCCGGGAAACCGTGCGCTTCTCAGAAATAACAAAGCGCCAGCTTGTCAGCTACTACTATGTTTGCCATACCGGCTACGCCCTTTCCGTTGAATCCGAAGCTGTCCGCAGCCTTTCGCACAGCACCTTTTCCGTGTACATGGAGATCGCGCGCTGCTGTGGAAAGGAAAGCTGGGCGGTCAGCCGCCGCAGCCTTGCAAAAAAGCTGAAGCTGTCCATGCGGACGATCACCCGCGCCGTGCGGGAGCTGGCGGCCAAAGGCTTTATCAGCATGAAGTCGGAAAACCGTCTCCATATCTGCGGCAACCGGGGCCAGACCTTCAACCGGTTCCGCCTCCGCTTCTCGCGGGAACGATACATGCGCCGCACGCGCTTTATGGCCTGCTTCCTGTACATACTCGGTACTTTTACCCACGCCACGGCCTCGCCCGCTTCTTTCCCGGCACCCCCCCTAGACAAATTTGACACCCCCCTATACTATATCCCCAAGGTTAATAGTAAGGAGAAAAAAACAAAGCTATCTCCTATAGCTAAGTTAAAGGAAATAGCTGGAAGAATCAAAAATAAAATCCGGCAATGGAGACACTCGAGGAAAGCCGCCTTGCCGGATTAAGGCTCGATGCCTGACAAAAGAAAAAGAAACAACTGCTCGTCCTAACAAAACACGCAGTTGCTTCTTTGCAGATACCAAGTCCTCGAAGAAAAAACCGAGGCTTAGTCCTTGGTTTAATTATAGAGCTTACTTGCATAACTTGTCAAGTATCGAGCCAGAAAATTTACTGTAAAATTGTCTTTTGACAATCATGCAGAAGTACACTTCCGCTTTTATTCTGTGTCAAAAGGTATACCTTTTGACACACCGAAAAATTGTGTGTCAAAAACCATGTTTTCCTACTTTTGATATATGCCAAAATTACAGGAGACCTTTTGACACACATCACGCAAAGGAGGAAACGCGCCTATGATTATTTTCTATGTGCGCTGTTCAACAGCCGAACAGAATGAGGCACGCCAGCTCGAAGACGCCAAGCTGCACAAGGCTGATAAGATTTTCATTGACAAGGCTTCCGGCAAAAACAAAGACCGCCCGCAGCTCGCAGCTATGCTCGCCTTTGCGCGGGAAGGTGATACGGTGGTATGCTCGGACATCTCGCGGATCGCGCGCAACACACGGGATTTGCTGTTCATCATAGACGAGCTGCAAAGAAAGGGCGTCGCATTTATGAGCCTTAAAGAATCCATCGACACCGCCACGCCGCAGGGGCAGTTTATGCTGACGGTTTTCGGCGCTCTGGCCCAGCTTGAGCGCGACTGCATCCGTCAGCGCGCCAAGGAAGGCATGTTGATTGCAAAACAGGAAGGACGTCTCAAAGGCCGCCCGCAGATCGATACCGACGAGAAAAATTTCCGGGCTGTCTGTACCCTCTGGCGCGCCGGAAAGATCACCGCCGTTCAGGCGCAGCAGCGTCTTAACATGTCTCCCAGCACCTTTTACCGCCGAGTGAAAACGCTTGGTACATAAGAGAATTTGTTCCATACCTGCACCTCACTATCTTGGCGTCTCGGATGCTATCCCGTACTACCTTGTATTATTTCAGACTCTTATAGTTTGACAGAAGTTTTCTTCCTGCACAAGTCGCCGAACGTTTTTACGCTCACAAAGCAACTCGTGTATTATAGTGTAATTTTCAAAGAAAAACTCATTGATATTTACACGAATATACGTTATAATATGGTTAACACCATGAAGGAGGCTTAATTATGTATCGAAAAATTATGAGCTTTTTAGAAGTGTGGAAAGACAGCGAACACCGTAAACCCCTTATTTTACAGGGAGCAAGGCAGGTCGGTAAAACCTATTCCATTTTAGAGTTTGGTCGCACCTGTTATGAGAATGTGGCGTATTTTAACTTTGAAACCAATCCAAAGCTGAATGAAACTTTTGAGGAAAATATCAGTCCCGATTATCTGATACCCATTTTGTCACACATTGCAAGGCAAACGATAGTAAAGGAAAAAACGCTGATAGTATTCGACGAGGTACAGCTTTGCGAACGGGCTTTAACTTCTCTGAAATACTTTTGCGAAGACGCTCCCGATTATCATATTATTGTAGCGGGAAGTCTGCTCGGCGTTGCAGTGAACAGAGCGAAGTTCTCATTTCCCGTAGGCAAGGTGGATATGAAAACCCTCTATCCTATGGATATGGAGGAATTTATGGTAGCCTGCGGTGAAAGCGCCCTTGTGGAGCAGATTAAGAAATGCTTTGCAGAGGATACACCTTTACCCTCTGCCTTGCACGATGCGGCAATGCAGCTTTACCGTCAATATCTTATCGTCGGCGGTATGCCTGAATGCGTAATGCAGTTTGTGGAAACAAAGGATTATATCCTTGTGCGCCATACGCAGGATACTATACTGGCAAGCTATCTCAATGATATGAGCAAGTATAACAATCTGAATGAAATCAAAAAAACAAGGCTTGCTTATGACAACATCACCGTGCAGCTTTCCAAGAAAAATACCCGTTTCCAATATAAGCTGATTAAAAAAGGCGGCAGAGCTTCCGAGTTTGAAAACGCTATCGAATGGCTTTGCCTGTCGGGTATCGTGTCGCAGGTTTACAAGGTTGAGCAGATAAAAAAGCCCCTTGAGAACTATCGTGACATTGATGCATTCAAGATTTATGTTTCCGACTTAGGACTGCTCTGTGCAAAGAAAGACTTAGCGGCAAACGATGTCCTCTATATGGTCGAGGAACTGAACGACTTTAAAGGCGGTATGGCTGAAAACTATGTTAATGTGCAGCTTTCCATTAACGGCTATAGGACTTACTATTGGGAGTCCGAGCGTGGAGCTGAGATAGATTTTGTCATTCAGCGTGACGGTGAGCTTATTCCCATTGAGGTCAAGTCTGCCGATAATACACGGGCAAAGAGCTTAAAGGTTTATATGGAAACCTACAAGCCTGCTTACGCCATCAAACTCTCTGCAAAAAACTTTGGCTTCGAGGATAATAAAAAGACTGTTCCTCTTTACGCCGCATTTTGTATCTAAAATCACTCCTATTGCAAGGATAACGCTCACAGATAATGTGGACGTTATTTCGTAACCGTTAAATCCTCCCGCCGGATAAAAAGACCGCCACCTCAGTGTACAGGCAATGAGATGACGGCCAGCATTTTCATTATGTTATGGTTTAGGAGTTTTGCATTCCTTTGGCACATTCACCGGGAGAAAAGATCCAGGCCAGCCCCTATTCTTCTGGCTCTGTTTAGGATAAAACCGGAAATATTTTGGCAGCGCTTCGTGTTCGGCCGCAGAGCAGATCAGCACAGAACAGGCTTGGTATCTGCGCGAGAAATATTTGAGAATGGAAGGGACATGGGGCCATGCCGGAGATTGATTTTATCCATATGCCGCAGCGCAATAAAACGTATGCAGGAGCGAATGGAAACAAAATTTCCGTTATCTATCAGGGCGAACAGTATATGCTGAAATTCCCGCCCGTACATACCAAAAACAAGGACATGAGCTACTTCAAACCGGCTGGATCAATCAATCCAACCGGTTTTATTTCATCCAAAGTCCGCCAATAGTTACTTGTTCAGGTACAAAAAGCGGCAACATTGCCGCTTTTTGTAAGAGCGGGCCTCCTGTCGGCATTCTCAGGTACGCCGAAAACCGGCAACATTGCCGCTTTTTCGTAAGTGCAGGCTTCTGTCAGCATTCTCAGGCATGCCGAAAACCGGCAACATTGCCGCTCTTTATAGAGGCGGCCTCTTGCCGGTATTTAAAGTGCTACACTAAAGTTGTAACGGGAGTGGCTAATAAGATATAATGAATCTTATATAGGGATGAGCAAAACCTATGTTTTGCTCATCCCTAATGCTTTATCTTAATTATGAATTGCTCCCCTTAAAAACAGGTCTATTTTAAGGGAATAACTTTAAGAGTAAGGGAATGTGTCCCTTGTACTCAGGATAGTAGCCAATCAATCAGGTATAAGGATTTGATGCCATCGTAGGAATTGATATAGTTTCTATCCATCGACAGTACGATCTTCTCGTAGTTGTCCGGTATCATGCGCAGCGGCCTTAACTCACGTTCACGGGTTTCTGGCGACTGCATGCTTTCTGTTACTTGGATATACAGCTTATCATTTGGCTTTTCCGCAACAAAGTCGATTTCTGTCTCTCCGACCTTGCCAATATAGACACGGTAGTCACGACGAATCAGCTCCAAGAACACGATGTTTTCAATAATGTGGCCTCGGTCTACATCACGGTAACCGAGCAGCATATTGCGGAAACCCATATCGATGATGTAATTCTTACCTAATGTTTTCAGCAGCTGCTTGCCCTTGACATCATATCTGCCTACAGAGTAGAAAATAAAAGCACTGCGAAGCATGGCAATGTATTTGTCCACCGTTTTCCCGGCGACATTTTTTCCTTTCCCGGTTTGAATATCGCCTTCATTGGAGAGAACATTACCAATGCTGTTGGGAGAAGTAATGCTACCAATGTTGGAGCAAAGGAACAGCATGATTTTCTGAAGCATTCCCTGATCAGCCTGATTGTTGCGCTGAAGAATATCACGCAGTACAACAGTGGAATAGATGCCCTCCAAGGCCTGATTGCTTCTTGCCTCGTTAAACTGATATTCTCTCAGAATTGGCATACCTCCGAATTGCAGGTAACGCTGGAACTTTTCTTCTATAGTGACTGAAGGCTCAAATTCGTAAAAAGTCAGAAACTCCTTAAATGACAACGGTAGCATACGGATTTCTACATATCTGCCGGAAAGCAGAGTAGAAAATTCTGTGGAAAGCAAGTAGGCATTGGAGCCGGTGATGTAGATATCCACATCAAAGTCGAGACGGAAAGACTCGATGGCTTTTTCCCAATGCTCTACAGCTTGGAGTTCATCAAATATAAGATAGGTCTTTCCAGACTTCTCTATGCGTTCACTGACATAGTCATAGAAAGCAAGATAGTTAGAAAGATTTCGATAACGCAGTGACTCCATATTCATGTGAATGATGTTTGCCTCGGATACTCCGTTATCGGACAGATATTGATGAAACAGGTCCAGCAGGGATGATTTTCCGCATCGGCGGATGCCGGTGACGATTTTAACCAGATCCACATCTTTATTTTGAATGAGCTGTTCTAAATACTCAGGGCGATTTATAAGTTCAGCCATGACGCACCTCCTAAATTTCTTATCTTTATTATACTCAGAAATCGGAAAAAATCAATAGTTTCAGACTTGAAAGTCCGAAAGTTTGTAAATTATTTTAGTTTTCGACATTAAACGCCCGAAACTTTATTGGCAAATTAACTTTTCCATCTATACGTCAAAAATACTTATTTTAAGTTAATTACTGAATTTGAAATAAGAGAGCCAGATTTGTATTCTTATTTCAGTTTACGCAATTCATATGAAGCACGAACGGCAGCATAGCCGAAAAACGATATTTTTTAGTCACTGGTGTTACAAAAATGCTTGACCACAACAACCACAACAGAGCGAACCTCTTGCCGGCGTTCTTCAGGCCACGCCGAAAACCGGCAACATTGCCGCTTTTTTCATAAATTCCCTTTAATGCTAGAATTTACTTTACCGGATATATGTCCGGCAAATTTCTATTAGGGGGTTTACCTATGAAAAAGCCGAAAAAAGAATACACAATAGGAGAATGGGTTACAAATTGGCTCGAGAACTATGCGCAGCCATCCCGAAAAGACAGCACCATGAAAATATATCGGGACGCATTGCGCAGGTTATACCTCGAATATCCCGATGTTATGCAGCGTAGGCTAACTGATCTAACTGCGTTAGAATTTGAAAGTATGTTGAACAGCCTGATTGACAAATATGCTAAATCCACACTTCGGCATATGCGGATACTGATGAATCAAAGCTATAAAGCAGCCAAAAAGGCGGGTATCACCTTTGCAAATCCGATTCAGGGCACAGAGCTTCCCAAGAATGCCAGGGAAAAAGAGATTACGCCTTTGACCGCAGAAGAACAGTCTGCTTTTGAAGCACATCTTTCTGTTCTCCCCCTCATCGATGATTACGCTTTGAGAATTCTTCTCCTGACCGGATTAAGACGCGACGAGCTTCGTCTTCTTCAGTGGAGTGATTGGAATCAGAAAAACAGAATCCTCACGATTCGGACAAGTAAAACGGTTGCCGGTATCCGACAATTACCGCTTATTCCGGAAGTACAAAGCATGCTTTGTATCCTGCACGTTCGCTCCGCGCACCGACCAGACGACTATATTATCAGCCAACACGACGGAAATCCTGTATGTAAAACGCATTTCCGACACATTTGCAATAAGGTTGCCCGTGCAGCTGGCCTCCGGCATATAACCCCGCATATGCTCCGGCATACCTTTGCAACGCGCTTGATTGAAAACGGCGCTGATCCTAAAAGCGTTTCTCTTTTACTTGGACACACAACCGTGCAATTTACACTTCAGCACTACGTGCATCCGGACTTTGAATACCTGCAACGTCAAATTTATAAAATCTCTCTGCAACACAGAGCCTAAAAAACCGGCAACATTGCCGCTTTTGGTATTGGCGGGCGTTCCTGCCGGTGTTTTGAGGCTACATTGTAAAAACCGGCAACATTGCCGCTTTTTGAATGTTTTCTTCCTTTTATCGACTGCGGCCGCTGCCGCCGCATGAAAATTTTTGTGAACGGCATATTGACACCAAAAAAGAGACCCGCTATAATAGAGACAAATGAAAATCGTCCGACATATCCGGACGAGGCTAGGCCGCTTGCTGATTTGGCGATCAAACAGGCGGTTCCAGATGAAATCGGCATCTGAAAACTTCCATAGTCAGTCGTGCGATATATCGGACGATTGGATTTACGTGGCTATTGTACCACATAAATTGCGACTTTGCAAGGCTTTTCGGATTGCACAATCTGGAAAGCCTTTTCATTTTGTTCCTTGAAAACTACATGAGCCTTCGATGGGTATACTCACAGCAAATCAGTGCCGCAGCCGCGCATCTCTGCTTGTGAGAAATACGAGGACTTACACAGGCGGACAAAACTGGCTGTGCCTCAGGAACCGACATCGACGCAAGGACAAAATAAACTCAGAAATAATCAATACGGACTCCTACTCCGTACTGGTTTTTTCTTAATCGATGCGCACAGCAGTATATCCTACTGTGCGCATACATTAAGAAAAAATTTTGGAGGTGACACCCGGATTTGAACCGGGGAATCAGGGTTTTGCAGACCCACGCCTTACCACTTGGCTATGTCACCAGATTTTGAAAAAGGCGCTCTAGGGGCGCCTTTTTCTTTTTGGAGCGGACGACGAGGCTCGAACTCGCTACCTCCACCTTGGCAAGGTGGCGCTCTACCAGAT
>OLPX01001207.1_pt1 | contig 19321 bp, 10 predicted proteins | sample 1672491 | NCBI WGS metagenome assembly OLPX01 (sample SAMEA3136692, study PRJEB25190) | human gut metagenome | biome: human gut; feature: human-associated habitat; material: faeces | place: Austria | collected 2013 | reverse complement strand
CTAATTACAAAATTTGGGATCATGTCTGGTTATCCTCTATCAAGACATGATCCCAAATTTTGTAATTAGGCCCCTGCTCACGAATGAACCCACGTACCAGACGCTTGAAAGTACAATTTTTCACCACAAAACTTTCCAAATGTACAGCCATACCATTAGAAAACATATTAATGAAATAATTACCTGTAGCCGAACCCAAACCGGCAACATTATCACCATAAGTAAGAGCCATTGGACAATCGAAATCAATATCATAAAATTCGAGCATCTTCATATAAATTTCTCCTCCTTCTCCAGCTTGTGGCTGGCGCCCGAACATCAAATTCATAGAATTAACATTAGTACCTGTCATATGCATACCACCTAACAATACTTTAGCACGTTTACCTGCTGCTACATCCTCAGGACGAGTACGAAGAACAAAACCTTTGCAGGTAGTTAAATTATCAAACATACAATAAGTCTTTCCACCTTCCAAATAATAAGTCTGTCCTTCGGCTAAATTTACATCGGAAATGAAGTCTGTTAAAAGGAAATCAATACGCATTGCATTGTATTTCAGAGCAGCCTCGTGCTGTATCAAAGCATTTTGATAAGCTTCATCTGAATCAAACCGGTCACGACTTGGAGCACTTAAGTCATGAGTTACTAAAATAGGCTCTCCCGGTTCTCCGTCTGAGCGGGCAGAACAAGTATTGTAATATGCATCCCATTTTACCTTCACATTCTCGTTGCGAACATTAATCACATAAACAGAGTTTTTCTGAAGTCCGTCAATATCTACATATCCCTTTTCAAAATCCTCATCGGTTAATTTATATTTTCTCCATTTTTCATTCACTGTTGATTCAGGATTATTAGGAGACGGATCTACTTCCAACCACTGATAAACAAAATTATCGTTAGCATCAAGCTGAAATTTTTCACGATAAATAGCCTTATCATCGTCTGATACCCCTTCTGTTACAGTTTTGAAAGCACGATTCAACATCACACGCATAGTAGTCTGTGTAGTCTTAGAAGCATCTACATAGACACAGAATGGAGTTGCATATCGATCAGAAGTGGTAATGCCCATCCATTCTGCCCACTGTCTGCCATCACCATGTCCATACCATTTGGATGCATGTGAAAAATCAGTCACATTATCATCTTTTGTTGATAACACGCGAATAGCAAAACGATAATCAGTGGAATACTGTTGATCTTTAATAACTAAATCAAGGACCTCCGGTCCTACAATGGTATCTAGTAACAAAAGACCGTTTTCGGCAGATGTACCCCAAGCATCTGCACCACCCGAAACATTTGGCTGTAGTGCCTGACGAATCTGGTAGCCCGCACAGTTATTCACTCCATACCAATAAAGATGAATATCATTGCCATTCGGTCCCTCTGCTTTACAATTATAAGCATAGTCATCCCCTTTTCCTCTATTATTATCACAAATGAACATAGTCATCCATTCTCTATCTATATTTGCCATTCCTTTCTCATCATCAGAACACGAAATACATGAGAAACCTGAAAATAACATTAATGCATATAAAAATATTTTTTTCATCATTCTGTCCTTTTATAAATTATTTATAGCCATAATAGTTCTTGTATACACCTGCTGAGCGTTGGATAGCCGCATTAGGATAAGGTAAAATATAACGTACAGGAGGTAAATCATTCACCTCAGGAACAGAATTACCATCCAGTGGTGATTCTGTTCCATCTTTGACCAACACAATCATTCCTTGTTCTGTATGACGAATATATCCATAGAATGAATATTTACATTGGTTAGTAGGCTCCGAATCATTGCTCCACTGATAAAATTCCGCCATCTTCCAAGTTGCTCCATCAACAGCTACCAAAGCTGTCGCTGGTTGATTAGCTGATTTGTAAGGATTATAAATATAGAGCATATCCAATATCTTATTGGGATAAGGATAGCCATAAACTTGATTTACATCCACACGCCATTCAACCGTTTGTGGAAGAACATGGTAATACATAGATTCGGGAAGATCATCCAAATAAGCACTACCATCATGTTCAGCTATATCATCTTCGAAGCCAGTAGAAGAACCGGCATTAGACATTCCTACAGAAAGATAGCGCAAAAAACTATAAACAATTTCCTGTCCATAAAGATTATTACGGACAAGATCTCTCCAGCGCATATTCTCACCCGCAAACTCCCATTTACGTTCATCAAGCACGGCTTTCAAAAAAGTTTCTTTAGAAGAAGCCACCTGAGCAATATAGGCAGAAACAACACTTTGGTCATCGAATGCCCGTGCATGGACTTGACGAAGTGACTCCTGAGCAGTGGCAGTAGGTCCTTCCAACTCATTAACAGCTTCGGCATTCATCAACAAAACATCCGTATAACGCATATAAGGGAAGTTAATACCTGTATTACTGGCACTCAAATTGGTAAACTGTCCCGCATTCGCCCATAATTTAGACCATTTATTATTATGGACAGTATAATCCGCACGAATCATACAAGAATCCTGAGTAGCATTATTAGCACTGTTACCATAATACCAAAGTCCATTAATAAAATCTCGACGCTTATCATTCTCATCGAATGAATAACGGTAAAAAGCACTCAAACGTATATCACCTTTAGATTCTCCCCATACATTCTTACCCAATGTCTTTCCTTCATTAACGGTTGATGTAGGTCCTTGGGAATACCCTGTATTACCTGTAGACTCCTTAGCAAAAGGAATCTCAAAAATAGGATCACCTTTAGCAATAATTTCAAAATTGCTTTCCTTGGTAAAAATATCTTGATAAGAAGTGCCTACAGAGTGTGTCCCCGAAGCAATAACCAGGCTAGTATATTCTTTTACGATTTGATAATACTTCTGATAATCTTCCGGACGTTTCATCACACCATAACTATTTGCATTATTTTTATCCGGATGAAGTGAATAACCTCCGGCAGTCAATGCAATACGTGCAATTAATGCCCAAGCAAACTCCTTAGACGCACGTTCTACTGTTGTTGTTGTAGTAGAAGACATCTTAGGAGCAATATCCTGCAAATCTTCAATAAGTTTATTTTGGATTTCTTCGCGATTCATTACAGGAATCACATAATTATCACCTAATTGTGAGGCTGGCAGGAAAGTGAAAGGAATATCCCCGAACATCACTACCAGATCATGATAAACCATAGCACGAAGACACTTGGCTTCGCCCAACATCTGCATAACAGCGGTATTCTCTTCATTATAAAGCGGACCAGTTTCTACACCCCGGATAAAACGGTTAGCATCTTCAATAGCTTTATAAGAAGCTCTCCAATATTTATCAATTTCGCCACCTTGATCGTCACAATCAAAACGTGCATAGCTATTATGGGTTGCTACATTACCTGTATACATCTGCATATCAACATCACTGTTCAAATTAAAAGTTTTCTGATAGGCACTGCCATAAAGATCACCTACCAAGATAGAAGCATAAACACCGTTCAACGCACGGCTAATTTCTGTTTCTTGGCTGAACACAAAGTCCTCATTGTAACTTGATGGAGAATCCACGTCAAGGAAATCATTGCATGATATTAGAGTCAAAGTTGCTAATCCTATTATTAAAGTATTTTTTAATTTCATGTGCTTTCAAATTTAGAATGTAATATTAGTACCTAGTACAAAACTGCGACTACGTGGGTAACGGTTATAGTCCATACCACAAGTTAATCCTGTCTGAATATCCACTTCAGGATCATAACCCGAATACCCAGTAATAATAAACAAATTAGAGGCTGACACATAAAAACGAGCTTTCGAAATCCCCCATTTAGAAGTCAGATTTCCAGGTAACGTATAGCCAACAGTCAAATCCTGACAACGCAGAAACGATCCATCCTCGATAAAATAGGAATGAGTTATTTTTTTTGTCACATCCGTCGGATTCCAAAGTGTCCTACCTTCGTTTAATTCACGGTACATATCCAACGAACCATCAATATAGTAACATTTGTACAAGCATTCGCCATCACCATCACGGGTATAACGCCAACCTTTGTCGGCAAATGTGGAAAGCACATTGTAGAACTTATTCTTATTGCTTTCGGATGAGGAAAGCTGGTAAGCTGTCGCATTATTCACATCAAAATCAAGCATAAAGTTGAAGTTCATGGCAAAATCAAAACCCTTCCATTGTCCGCTTAATCCAAAACCTCCCTGCACTTTTGGATTGGTATTACCTATAACAGTACGGTCATCTTCTGTGATATATCCGTCACCATTCAAATCCTTGAACTTGACTTTGCCCGGCAGAGTAGCTATGCCTGAATTAGAATCTCCTGAAATCTGATTGATTATTGTTTTTGGATGTTCCACACCGTCTGCATCCATAATAGGTGCATCTTTCGAAGTTCCGTTTTCAGCGGCCGTTGATCCCCAAGGTACTGCTTGCAAGTTATTAGTGGGATCAAAATAGAATTCATCCATTGAATATAAACCATCATATACAAAACCATAAATAAGTCCTACTTGGTCACCCACCTTCAAACAATAATCATTGTAACTTGATTTCCAACGGTTATTCTGATCCCAAATCACATTGTCTGTACCATTTAATTTATCAACTTTCATTTTATTCATACCTAAAGAAAGATTTGCGGAAAGCACATAATCCCTGCCACTGAGAATATCTCCTGATATAGTTAATTCAACCCCTTTATTAGTTACTTGTCCAATATTTTGCATCTGACTTACATAACCAGTTGCTGAAGGAATGTCCGATTTATAAAGTAAATCTTTCGTCGTATTCCAATAAATCTCCGGAGTAACAGTGAGACGACCATTAAAAAGCGTGATATCAGCAGCAAGATTACGAGTTAATGTAGTTTCCCATTTAATATTTTTATTGGCAAAAGTAGTACCCCCTTGATTACCATACCATTGCTCTCCAAACTGAGTTGCTTCTCCAAATCCAGGTCCGCCGGTAGAATTAACAGTATATAAATAACGCCACATATCATCACTGATACGATTATTTCCTGCCAACCCTATAGCTGCACGAAGTTTTAACTGATCAATCCATTTTATATCTTCCATAAACTTTTCTTCTGAAAGCACCCAAGCACCTGATACTGAAGGGAAATATCCCCATTGATTACCTGGAGCAAATTTAGTGGAACCATCAGCACGCATAGTTACAGAGAGTAAGTATTTGTGGTTATAGTTATAACTTGCCTGCCCAAAGAAAGAAGCAGTGCGATCTGGAGACGAAAGTGATGAAGTTGAATCCTGCGGTGTACCGAATCCCATATTATCCCAAGCCTGTCCAGCCTCAAATGCACGTGGGAAATAACGATTCTTTTGGAAGTTCTTCTTATTTTGGCTATGATAAATTTCTTGCCCCAATAACATGGAAAAATTATGCTTATCTTTAATAGAAAAGCCATAAGATGCCGTGTTAGTCCAAATATATTTAAAAGACTGATCTTTCTGAATACTTGCTACAGGCAACGAATTATTTTTTGTACCTTCACCTGTCAAGGCACCCCAAAAACGATATTGATCTTTCCAGTTTAAACTAAGAGTGGCTTCTGTACGAAGCACCAATCCTTTAACAGGCTTCCATTCCAATGAAATAGCATTAGTATAGTTATAAGCATACTTATTCTGTTGATTAATGGCAATATCACTTTTCGGATTAGTATAAGTAAACAATGCTTCTTCATCAGGGTCAGCATAAGAAGGATCTATATATCCGAATTCACGTAATCCGTTAGTGGGTCTATAACGGAGTACATCAATAATACCGCCTGTACCAATATTATCACCTCCAGCTCCTTGATCACGGCGAAACGTAAATTTAGGATTGATATGCAATGTCAAATTTTTAGTTATATCAATAGCTGTCTTGATATTCAAATTGGTACGGCGCACACCCGACCCCATAATAATACCTTTATCTTCGCTTTGAGTAAGAGAAGCAGTGAAGCGCATCTTATCTGTACCTCCACCAATAGTTACATTAGTAGAATAATTGATAGGATTCTCTCCCATTACCTCATCCTGCCAGTCATGAGTAGGCAAAGAATAATACATATCCAAATCTTGCGGATTGCCAAAATTAGCACGGAAAAATTTGGCATTGCTAGAACGGCTACCATTACACGCCGACCATTCATATTGATAACGTGCAAACTCTGCTGAATTCATTAAATCTAATTTTTTAGACAAATGACTAGTAGACAAATGGGCATTGAAACTTACCTGTATTTTTCCAGCTTTGGCCGATTTAGTAGTAACAACCACTACACCATTACCGCCCTTAGCTCCATAGATTGCCGTGATAGAAGCATCTTTCAATACATCAATAGAAGCAATGTCTGTAGGAGGAATATCATTGATGTTATCCACCTGAAAACCATCGACAATGTAAAGAGGATCATTGCTCTGGGTCACAGACGTACCTCCACGAACACGAATGTTAATATCTGCCCCTGGAGCACCATCGACCGTAGTTACTTGCACACCAGCTATTTTTCCCTGCAAAGCCACAGCGGCTGAAGTAACTGGTACAGCAGCAATCTTCACACCAGACACGGAACCTACTGAGCCAGTCAGATCTTTACGAGCTCTGCTACTGTAACCCAGCACTACTACCTCTTCAAGCGCTTGTGAATCATCTTGCAGCGTAATTGTCAGTTCTTTTCCGGTAACCGCATCCACTTCTTGCGTTTCGTAACCTACAAAAGAAATAACAATTCTTTTTCCTTTAGACACGGCCAAAGTAAACTTTCCGTCAAAATCAGTTATGGTTCCGTTGGAAGGATTTCCCTTCTCCACAACGGAAGCTCCAATAACGGCTTCACCTGCCGAATCAAGTACAGTACCTTTTACGGTAATGCTCTGAGCAAACATCATCACCGGTATCAGTAACAGCACTGAAAACAGAAGAAGTCTGCTTTTCACTCCTCTTAATTCATTTGTAAATTTCATAATAAAATATTAAGTTAAACAAAAATTTAAAGTCCATTTTTTCCGTGAATGTGAAATAATATAAATCACTATTGTTATTTATATTCTATTCTAAAAGGAAACAATTATAATTTTTATGAGAATAATAGATACTTATTAAAATAGCACACGCATTCTTATAATTTCCGTGTACGCACACAAAACGAGTGAAAAATATTAGATATACAAATTCCCATGCTAAATAAAGCACATCATCAAATACATTAACAGTAATGTTTTCCATTATAATTTAATGTTAGTATTAGAAAATTGGTTTATTTTTATACTATATACGCCACAAATAAAAATAATATTGTTGACTGAACCTAATTTTTGTATTGAAAAAAATTAGTTCAACCAATAATTACAACATAATGAACAAAAAAGACACATTCATCAATGAAAACACGGAATTACATAAAAAAGCAGTGCTATGGACTTGTCCTCCATAACACTGCCACCTCTATTTATCATAACTGACAAACTCCTACAGCTACAAACCTCACTCCTCCTATTTTATCTCATCCCACTTCGGTGGATTCACCTGCATCAAATGACGGACAAAGAAATCATACCGCTTATGTTCGCCAAAATCTTCCCCCATTGTATGATGCGCTCCGGGAATCACGACCAATTCAAAATCTTTATTCGCCTTTATCAATGCATTGACCACCTGCATGGTAGAGGCAGGATCTACATTATCATCCAGTTCTCCCACCACTAACATCAAAGGACGACTCAACAGATGTGCATTTTCCACATTAGACCCTTCCTTATATTGATCTCCTACCGGATAGCCCAACCAAAGTTCATTCCACCAAATCTTATCCATACGGTTATCATGACAACCACAAGCCGAATAAGCCGCTTTATAGAAATCAGGATAAAGCAAAACTGCATTTGTAGATTCCTGACCACCGGCAGAACAACCGTAAATACCTACCCTGTCCACATCCATATAAGGATATTTCCGTGCAGCCGCCTTAATCCAAGCAATATGGTCCGGCAGACCGGCATCTTTCAAATTCTTATAACATACATTCTCAAAAGCACGCGAACGGAAAGAAGTTCCCATTCCATCGACCATTACGACGATAAAACCAAGTTCGGCCAAGGAAGTCATATTCCAGTCATAAGGACGGAAAGTCTTCGGAACATACTGGTCTCCGGGACCCTGATAAATGTATTCGATAACCGGATATTTCTTGTTCGGGTCAAAGTTGGTGGGGCGGGCAATCAATCCCCACATATCCGTCTTGCCGTCCCGCCCTTTGGCAACAAACACCTCCGGAGCTTTCCAGCCTTCGGCCTCCAAAAGAGTTATATCGGCTGTTTCCAACGGCATCACCACTTTGCCATCCCTGGCACTACGTAACACAGCGACGGGAACCTTGTCCACCATAGAATAAACATCTACCAAATACTTCATATCTCCCGAAAACCAGGCACGGTGCATCCCTTCTTCGGGAGTAAGACAGGTAAGACCTTTGCCATCAAAACCGATGCGGTAATAACGGATGAGATAGGGGTCTTCACCGGCTTCCATACCATTTGCCGAGAAATAGATCTGACGGTTATCCTCATCTACCCGAAGCACTTCGCGTACATACCACTCTCCTTTAGTAATTTGATAATCGGGCTGTGCGGTAATACGGTTGTACATATAAAGATGATTCCAATTGTCACGCTCACTCATCCATATCATCTGCTTGCCGTCTTTTAAGTCATGACGGAAATGACGGGTATAATTCACATATGTATCGCTGGTTTCTTCTACCAACGGGCGCACTTTTCCCGTTTCGGCAGAAAGTTCAAGTACTCTGTACACCTGATGTCCGCGCTGGTTATATTCAAAAGTCACGGCACGGCTGTCGGGATTCCATTCGGGACCATATACTTCATATTGCCGGTCGAACAATTCGGTAGAAGGAATAATGCTTCGTCCGCTTTCCACTTCATAGATGCAGGGCACTTTAAAAGGAAGTTCGTCTCCCGGCTTCGCATACTCCTGTTTGTGAAGCTTGGGCTGAAGCTGATCAGCCGGAGAAGATTCCACATAATAAACATAGCGCTTTTCCACCGGACGGATCTTGCAGGAAGCCACCTTCTTACTGTCCGGTGACCAGCGGATGTAGGCTGAATAATAATTACCCAGTGTCCCGTCCAAGCTCAGTTGCTTTTCTTTTCCGGTAGCCACCTCCTTTACGTAGATATTCTGATTTTTAATAAATGCTATCCATTTACCATCAGGAGACGGAACCGGCGATGCTGTCTTCTCATCATCCACCTCCATCCAATGCTTTTGCTTGGGAGGGAGAGGAAGCGCCCCTTCATTGACCAGCTGATTTTTCCGGGATGCATACATCCAACGTTGATTATTAAACACAAAGTGTAGCGTATCCAATCCCTTACTGACCGACAAATGCCCCAATGCAAGAGCTTCCGGCTTGACCTCTTTTCCGGATGCAGCACCCAGCGCCTTTGCCAGACGATGAGAATCAAACAATTCTTTTCTAGCTTTCTTATCCGCATCTACAGATACATACAGGCGGCCGTCCGGCGTATTCCGCACATACCAGAATTGATGCGTACCCTCTATCCATTGCGGATTGACATTGGAATAGAAAACTTTATCCGCACTGAACTTCTCTTTCAATGCATAAGCACGCCGATAATCATCAGCCGTACCTTGAGCGACAGCCATGCCCCCACTAAGGAACATGGCTACCAGCCAACCTAACTTACCAACCTTCATTTTGAATTATTCTATTTCACTTCCCATTCAAACAAACCCGATGAATTATCGGCCGGCTGAACAATCTCCAGTTTTACCGCTTTTGTCTTTACCGGGTCAAAATTGACTGTATTCCCCGTACCTTTTTCCACTCCATACTTATCCGCTCCACTCACCGGTTGCCACTGGCCTTGTGCATCTTTATAGTACATCTTCCAACTTTGCGGTATGCGGCATCCTCCCCAAGGAGCATCATCATACCAATATACGGTAGCACTGGAAACAGTCGCTTCGGACGGGAACTCGTAGGATATCCATTCAGTAGTTCCCTGTTTGGGCCACCAATGGTAATAGGGTACGGAACGGTCATTCTCATCTTTCGGCACCAGACGGTCATTAATGGCGGAGATGGATTTCACCTTATGCGAAGCATCCACTTTGCTTTCCGATGCCAGCGTAGCAGGCATAGTCGGACGGGAAGCACTTAATTCCTGCGGCAACCACACTGCCATAGCACCTGCACCGCGGTGTGCCCAAGCATAGTAAGGGATCAACGTCAGCTTTACATCAGTAGCCGTCAGACGACCTCTGTCGTCATAGCCCAGAATCTGCGCATCCGTCTTCAACTGGTTAATGCCATAGAGCAAATCCGGTTTTTCAACCACCTCGAATTGAGGAGTGCGGTTCATAAACACGCTCAGCACATCAAAATCATTATCCGGCCATTCCGCACAATAAACGATCGGGCCACGCTCCACGGCTATACGTCCACGATCTGCCTCCACTTTATTATTGGCTTTCACCGTACGAGGCTCCATATCGAAATGAACGGCTACTTTATCTCCTTTTTTCCAACGGCGGTCTATGCAGAAATAACCGTCCTTCAGTTCACTCTGTACCGGTTCTCCATTTACTTTCACTGTATAGCTCAAACGCTTTCCATCCGAATAAGTGTACAGGTCACTGGGAACTACCTGATTACGCACCCATCCCGGAATACGGATTTTCATTGTAAACTGTCCGGCATTGTTCTTGTTGACACCGATAGTGACATCACCGTTCCAAGGATAATGAGTAGCCTGCTCCAAAGAAACAGCCTTGCCCTCTACCTTCAAGTTCGAAGTATTGGACATGAACAGATTAACATACACGTCCTTACCTTTCACCGCATACACATATCCCGGCAAGGAAGGAATGAAACGACAGATATTGGACGGACAACAGGCACAGCCGAACCAAGGCTGGCGCTGGTGCTGCCCGATGCTTTCCAACGGATTAGGATAGAAGAACCCGCCACCATCCAGGGACACGCCCGAAATAAGACCATTATATAAAGTACGTTCCAGCACATCATAATATTTTGCCTCACCATGAAGCAGGAACAAGCGGTAGTTGACATACACATTACCGATAGCCGCGCAAGTCTCGCAATAAGCTGACATATTGGGCAGTTCATAGTTCTTGCCAAAAGCCTCCCCATTGCTGGTGGCGCCGATGCCGCCGGTAATATAATATTTCTTGCCCACAATGTTGTCCCAAATACGGTCTATGGCATGGATATAAGCCGTATCCCCTGTCAGTGCGGCCACATCTGCCATGCCTGCATACATATAAGCGGCACGGACAGCATGTCCCACGGCCTCATCCTGCTCCACTACCGGCTTGTGCGCCTGACTGTATTCATCCGTACGGGTAGTATGTCCGCGCTGGTCCAAAAAGAATTTGGCTTGATCCAAATATTTCTGTTGCCCTGTTACCAAGCACAGTTTGGCAAGGGCCATTTCGGCAATCTGATGTCCCGGCACACGGATTTGTTGCCCTTCGCCCGTACCTATCTCCCGGCATACACAGTCGGCATAACGGATAGCGATATCAAGGAAATTACGTTTTCCGGTAGCCTGGTAATGCGCAATAGCACCTTCTACCATGTGTCCCAAATTATAAAACTCATGACTCAGTTCCTCCACCTTCTCCCACCGTTTGCTTCCTGCCCACTCATGCGGATGTTTGGGATTCATGGTACGCGAAGTATAGAGATAACCATCCGGTTCCTGTGCCGCAGCGACAATAACCAGCACACTATCAATATACTTAGCCAGTTTTTTGTCCGGATAGGTCTGTAACAGATAACTGGCACCTTCTATCGTTTTGTACACATCAGTATCGTCAAAAGCCAGACCGCCTACTTTAATGGTATCACTGGGATGGGCGGCATTGACAAAGTTAGTATAACGTCCTGTTTCCTCACATTTACTGAACGCCAGAGGAATCGTTACTTCACGGCTGGCATTCAGCCGTTGCCCCCAGAATGAATCGGTTACTTTCACCGAAGTGAAAGGTACGGGGTCGATGGGATAGCCGTGCGACTGATTTTTTACTTGCGCTGTTCCGCCTGCTACGGTAGCAGTCAACAGAGCAGTGACTAAAAGTTTCTTCATGGTTCTATCATTTAATTGTTTATCATAGTTTTTGCAAAAATACATATTCCGGTCATAGGAAAAGGGTGAATCACTCTTTCAATGGTAGATATTCATCCCATAATTTCAATGAGTGCAGATAACCGGTAAAGGGCCAGTCTCCTTCGGCATTGCGTCCCAATGTGATGAATTGTGACGATTTCACCAGTAACTGGATATCTTTCTCACTGACTAATTTTCCATTGATATAAACCTGTTCCATCCGCCCATCAAAGCAGATATAGATGTGCTGCCACTTTCCTGCCAATTCCTTCATGTCCTTATATCCTGCATCTTCATACCAGCCATAGTGATTGATTACTCCACAACGAGGCTCCGTGCCGTTGACCAACATGATTTTCTCCAATTCATCATGCGAGGTAGTAAAATCGGCCACACATTCATTTTCACTAATGGAATCATTCAGTACCCACGCCTCCAAGGTATAAGGAGCATTATCCTGCAAAGTGGCAGGAAGCATAAAACTGGAAGTATAGACCTGAGTACCCTCAAAATGAAATGCCTTTTTCCCTTTCACTTCTTTCACAACGAGAGGTAATTTCCGGGCTTCAAAATACCCTTTTACTCCTCGGTTTTCCAGATAAGGAACCGTATCGTTTACGGTAAAATCATCGGCAGAAAGACTGACCACCAGCCCATGTTTCTGCTGATCGGCTACAGGCAGACGCACGATATCCGTTTCCGCATCGTATGCCTTTTCCGCCGCTTCCTGTTTCCAATTGTAGTAACGGAAATTGGTAATGACCAAAGGTTCGGTGGAACTATGCAGCGTAATCGCTCCTGATGAAAGACACGACCCCGCTTCATAACTCTGCCATTTACCTGACCTGTAAACCAACCCACTAACGGTATGCTCTTTGGACGAGGAGAGTAACGGATGACTATACTCCAATGTAGTTCCCGGTTCCAGTACCAACGCATCACGCCCACCGATGCGCTGTATGCGTGCCGAACCTTCCTTCAAAGTAAAAGCCCCTCCCAGCATCCCTTCATTGTTCTGCCATTCACGACCATTCCAATCGGCAGCGGTAAGTCCCAGCCATTGTTGCGGAGCCGATGCTTCCACACCCTCAAAGATTTTCAAGTTCCAGACCGCCCCGCCAAATCCGTTCTTCTGTCCTCCGGTAAAGGTAAGGCGGACATAACGAGCCTTCACCTTGCCAAAATCGACCATCGGGCTGCCTGCCAGACGATTATTCCGCTTATCAGCGAAAACAGACCAATGCTTGCCATCGACAGAAGTTTCAATTAAATATTGATAAAATTGTGTGCCATACTCAAATTGAGTCCAGATAGTTTGTATCTGCCGGGCAACACCCAAATCCATTTCTATCCACTCCTGTCCCATTCCACGAGGACGCCATAAAGTTCCGTTATTATCATCTACAGCATATTCGGGACGGAAATCGGCATCATAAAAAGAAGAAGCCCTCACCTTAGCACCCAATGCCAGATTTTTTGATTTCACTACAGAAGATGCCAATGCACCTATTCCGTCATGAGTGGGAATAAGGGGTTTAATACTTCCATCTTCGGCAAACTCCATACGGTCCACACAAAGCTGACGATGAAATCCGCGGTTGGAATGCGGATTATCATGACGGTGATAGACCATATAATATTCATTGCCTTCTTTCAAAACGCTATGATGTCCCGGCCCATGAATTGTTCCGTCGGTATTGGTTTCAAGAATACATCCCCGATAGGTGTACGGCCCCATGGGCTTGTCCGAAGTGGCATACTGCACCCGATAGGTGTGGTCGTGACAGGAACCCGAAGAATACATAAAATAATAGATCCCCTTTCGTTTCATCACAAAGGGCGCTTCAAAAAAATCCGTGGCTTCCGTATTCGGAATCAGACGCGTTTCAGTAAAACTCTTCATATCGGAAGCCAGTTTTCCGGCTCCGCAACCGAAACCTTTATAAATTCCCCAAGTCCCCCAATACAAATATACAGAACCATCATCATCCACAAAGGTCTGCCCGTCCAATGTAATGGCATTCGTCACAAAACGGTCGGGTACAAGAACAGCCTCACTTTCGCCCAATATATTTTTCCAAGGACCGCGCGGCGTTTCACTGACCCCGCAATGAATCATACAGGGCTGACAATAAAAATAATAATAATTCCCATCCGTATGTTTCATCACATCGGGAGCCCATATCCAATGACTGTCCGGCCAGTTCATGGGCATTAACGTCCAGTTTACAAAATCCTTGCTGGTCCACACCTGTGCAGGACCGAAACCGGCCCCACTGCCATCCGTAGTGGCATACATATAATACGTATCGCCAAACTTCTTCACCGTGGGATCGGCAAAATATCCGGGAATAATGGGATTCCCCGTACCCGAAGCATTAAAAGGCTTCTGAGCAAAACCTGTAGCAGCTCCCAACAATAAGGAAGCAACAACCAATCGTATCTTATTCATCTCTATATAGCAAAATTCTATTTGTCCCTGCGACGCTTATTCATGCACCACATTATGAATGGGAATTTCTATCTCATAAAAATATTCCTGCAACAACCGGTACATATCCGGATCATACGTCTTCAGTTTCGTGCGGCGGTTCACCCAGTTATGAACTCCGTTTGCAGGTTCGGCATAGCGGTTACAGTTAAAGAAAGACTGTACGCACTCGGCAAAGTATTCCTCTTTATTGCTCACCGCATACGTCTTTTCCCACAGCCCTTTCCGGATTGCATTCTGACGAAGTGCCTCCAAACGCTCATTAAAGTCTGGCTCCACTCCCACTATACCTACCGTATGAATAAGGTGAGCGAACTCATGAATCAGGATATTCTCACCTACATATTTATCCTGCGGCAATGCCAGCAGATTCTCTTCTCCGCAACTGGATGAAAATTCATCTTCCGGTGCTCCGCCAAAACCACGGGCACGCCAGTTCCAATATTTAATGCTGTCCTCACAATTGCAGATATGGGCAAACTCCGGCAAATCGCAAGTTTCCTCATCTTTACCGATTATCATGACGTGGCAGCCTTTCTTCACCATGTGCGCCTTCACATCCGGACGTTTTGCCAACATCAAACTGATGATATCACAGGCTTTCAATAAGGCCTCATCGCTCACCTTTCCGGAAGAGGTGACATACAGACCTTCTGTTTCTATGTATTTCTGATAGAAAGAAGGAATATTTTTCCCTTCAGGAATACCGGTAACCTGCCCGTGAACCGGACAAAGCTCCAACTTCATGGCAAATCCGCCACCCGATGCCAGATGCAAAGTCAACCGGCTGTCCTTATCAATCCGGATGGTTTCCTTCCGATAATCCTCGGCCTGCTTGTTGGCATTCACACCGTCTTTAAACAAAACAGCCGTATAAGACATTCCTTCGGGAAGGAAAGAGAAATCGAGCTGCACATCACGTTCATCCCAATTGGTCATACCGCCGATATACCAGTTCACATCCTTCTTACGCACCGTTACAATATATTTTCCCAACTCGCCCGAAGCAATAAAAGTAGAATCCACCTCCACAGGCAGAGAAGCTATGAAATCCACACATTCCTGCTCATTCAGATAGTTGGTAGGCGCATCACACAACATGGTAAAAGGAGAATCGTGTACAATATAGGCAGCCAGCTGATGACACCGGGTTCCCATGCTGGCCGGTGTGTAATACATGGCGCGCCAATCTGCCTTCGTGGCATTGCGCATAGCTCCCGGCGTATAATCCACCGGTCCCGCCATCATACGGATATAGGGGAAAGTAACATCATAAAGAGGCATATTATTCTTGATATCCGTCCATTTCACCTCTTCCATGCCGAACACGCTTTCAAAATTGATAATATGAGGGTAGGTACGGTTGATACCTGTCGGTTTGTAAATGCCGTGCAGATCAAGGGTTAATTTATACCGGGCCGTCATCTCAGCGATGCGATACACCATTTCGACGGCAGTCTGATCATCACGATCCAGGAAATCCACCTTAAAACCTTTGATTCCCATATCCGCATATTTCTTACAAGCTGCTTCCAACTGGCTGTCGAGTACATTAAACACCGTCCAAAGCACTATTTCCACCCCTTTGGATTTGCCGTATGCTATCAGCTCCGTCAAATCAAGTTCGGGAATAACGGTCAGCATATCCCCGCTCTTCGGATCATACCATCCTTCATCCAACACAATAAACTCCAATCCGTTCCGGCTGGCGAAATCGATATAATATTTATACGTATCCATGTTGATACCGGCTTTAAACGGCACTCCTTTCAGATTCCAGTCATTCCACCAATCCCATGCCACTTTGCCTGTCTTTATCCATGAGGTATCACCGATACGGTTGGGAGAAGCCAGAGCATAGACCAGGTTGTTGACCGGCATATCCGTATCCTTCTCCGTAATGGCCAACACACGCCACGGATAGGAACGGGAGCCACGGCTACGGGATATAAAATCGGTAGTTTCAGTTACATATTCCTGCTTCCGCCAAGGATAAAAGTCTGTTTTAGCCGGATAAGGAGCAAAGACACCTTTCAATCCATACTTTCCCTGCTGTGACTGCACAAACATGCCCGGATAAGCTTCGAGGTCGGACTCCAACAGGGTCAGTTTTACGCTGCCGCAATCCACGGTAACCGGAAGAAAAGCCAGTTTAGGCTGTGCTTTTGACAGAGGAGTGATGTCATATACATTCTGATAAGCCATCGCCATCGGTTTTTTATCATTGGTGGTATAAGGAAGATAAGCCGTATAATCTTCCTTAAAATTAAACTCGGCCTGTTCCTCCTTTATAATGATATCCGAAGATTGTGTGGTATAGAATCGATAGGCGACTCCCTCATTGTATGCACGGAAGATGATTCCGAACCCACCTTTCAGCTTCAAGTCGAGTTCGTTGCCTGTTGCAACGAACTCCTTGAAACGGTAAAAAGGTGATTCTATGTTATCCTTTATCTTTCTCCTTCTTTCCCCTGTGATACGGGGAGTTTTACCTACTATAGTTCCGTTTTCCAGAACCAAACCTATATTAGAGTGTGAGAGAATTGTATCATTTCCATGCATCACTTGGTAGGCCAGTTCGTTTCCGGCGCTGATTTCCACTTTCAATGTTCCATCGGGTGAAGAGAGTACATATTTCTTTTCCTTGGCTGCAAATGAAGCATTTCCAATCAATAAAAGCAAAGATAAAATTGCAAGACAGAGTTTCTTGTTGTTTTTCATAATCTATCGGTTATATACGTTGTTCACTTGCAAAGTAAAATAAAAAAATTACAAGAAAGGGAAGATATAATATAATGTAATGGCAGAATCGTCCAATAAATCTCATTTTATGGATTTGACAGTTAGGCGGTTGTACTATTCTTCCATTTGTTTAGACTATTTTTTTATCGGGTGGAAGAGCGAATAGGAATACCTATTTTCAGTGTCTACCCTAAATACCCGGTACCATATTATCCAAAGTCCTCCTGACTTAATACTATTAATGGAACCTGTTCCAATGAAGAACAGATTCCATTGTTTACCAAGTATATTATTCCATTGTTCCCGAGACAATAAATTCAACATATCGGCTATGATCCTCTATCATCGCATATACAAAATGCGCCTTTATAGTGGTTCCTGAGGCAATATTAACATAACGTCCCACAAAAACACTTCCTTCACCAGATTCAATAAAGTAGACACAATTATCTCCATACGATGAAACATTCGATTTTCCGTCAAACCAATAACCAAGACCATTGGCTGTATACTCGCTAGTATCATCCCAAGTCCCGTCTTCCTTAACGGGGTACATAGCAATTGTAGGAGTTATGGAAGAGTCACCTCTAGCATCTCCGCTGTTCTTTACTTGTTTTGAAAATTCGTCTACGGATAATCCGATACATGGTTCTATAGCATCGGCATAATCTGCAAAGTTGATTGAAAATCCCGCATAATCTCCTGCTGCCAATGTACCACTTATTACAATCTTAGAAGGGTCAGTAACGGTCACATCAAAAGAAAAACGAATATAATCATCAAAGTCGGCACCATTGTTTATAGCAAATCCGACATTAATCGACATAATTGTACCTACAGAAGCGGTTTCGAGCACATTAAGAACCAGCTCCTTCTTTGTTGCATCCAGTTCAATACTAGCTATACCAGAAGTTGCATCACAAACACCGCCTGCCGTATTATAGTACCAACCGTTGGTACCCTTGGTAGGAGCTGTTCTATTCCAACAGTTTTTCGAAATATTGATAGGATAAAACACCACACTCCCATTAGACAATGCAGCCAACGTCTCATCTACCGTCATCCCCAAATACGTATGAAACTTTTCTGCATAATCAGTCAGTTTAACCGTCTTCGCTTCCAAACGGCTGATGGGAAACTCTGCTTTGGTAGAAACCACAGCATCCGCATTCGTCTTCAGATAGGGATTTTCATTCTCCCCGTACACATGCTTGCTGGTAGCATCCTCCGGATCCGTACTGCATGCAGCCAGTGACAGAGTGAAACAAGCAATTAAAGCATATATAAAATTCTTTTTCATCGTACTTTTCTTTTTTTAATTAATGAATTCATTATTCGGCACCACCATATCCCGGATTCTGCTTCAACTTAATGTTGCCATCCAATGCAGACTTAGGTAACGGAAAAATATCACAATGCCTGTCTGTCTTATCCGTCTTCGCATCTTTGCAAAACCATGACTTGCCATTATATACATTCTGATTGGTTCCGTTTATACGGAAACGGATCAAGTCCTGACGACGGTGATGCTCTGCCACAAACTCCCAGGCCAGTTCGTCCAACAAACCACCCAGTTCAATATCATCGCCCCCTTCTTCTGTGATAATCCAGTTATCGGCTTCTCCCATGATTCCCTGATTCTCCCGATGTCCGTAGTTATAACGGCTACCACCCTTCAATTGAGCTACAGTAACCGTTGCTTTACCGGGATCGGACTTGAAGGCACGTTGGCGTACAGCTGTTACCAAATCGGCCGCCACTTGCTCGCTTTCTCCCTTATAACCACCCAAACGAAGCAAGCACTCCGCTTTAATAAAATAACGTGAGTTCGAAATAAAATCAAAAAATAGCAAGTTGTCCGTCATTGACAAACTTTACGTCAATGGCGGGCTTCTTTTCAAAAAAG
>OLPX01001206.1_pt1 | contig 19332 bp, 14 predicted proteins | sample 1672491 | NCBI WGS metagenome assembly OLPX01 (sample SAMEA3136692, study PRJEB25190) | human gut metagenome | biome: human gut; feature: human-associated habitat; material: faeces | place: Austria | collected 2013 | reverse complement strand
ATGCCCGTACAAACGCCTGATCTATAACATTTGGAAGCTGCTCCGGAATTTCCATGGATTCATAAACTTTTTTCGCCTTTTCAAAATTTGTCATCATTGGTATCCTCCTAAACATATATATAAAAGTTTGTTCCTACGGCATTCCCGGGTGACCGTAGACCAAGCTCAGAGCTATCATGGTTTTTATAGGACACTATGTTGTGACCACCTCCCCTTGAAGGTCGACCTTTAAAAGCTTGAGTGCTTTATATAAACGCGACTTCACCGTACTGAGCGGTGCTCCAGTGATAGCCGCAATATCTTCCAGCTTCATATCCTCAAAAAAGCGTAAAATCACAATGGTTCGCAATATGGGCTCCAGGCCCTGAACCGCACGATAAAGATCTACATTCTGTGCGACATCCTGTTCCTCTGCGGCTGGGCAGGTGGATTCCGTATATTCTTCGAGGGAGACAACCTTTTTTCCTCGCAAGTAAGTAAGGGCCTGATTTACCAGAATCCGATAGAACCATGTCTTCATATAAGCGGGATTTCGAAGCGTATGCAGCTTTTCTATCCCCTTGACGACTGCATCCTGCACCACATCCAATGCCGCATCACTGTTTTTGGTATAACTATAAGCCAGGCGATAAAAAGCCTGCTGATTCTGTGTGATATACTCCCGAAAATCCTGGGTTGTTGCCATAATCCAGCCCCACCAATCTGTTCTATATTTCTTATTCTGTCTATTAGACGCTTCCCAGCCCAAAAAAGTTGATACAAATGTGAAAAGCTGTCTATGGAGAAAACCTCCGACCACTTTTTGAATCCTGTATTCTCCCCTCCCATTCCCCAGGGGTAATGGCAATTCCTGTGGGTCCCGCTTCATCATGAGGCTTTCCATCTTCTTTTTTGTTTCCGGAGTTGGATGTACCCAACTAAATCTGTATTCATTGCGGGAGGGTATAAGCAAGGAGCTGCCTTAAAAGAAAGGCAACTCCTTCGTTAATCCATTATGGTTCCTGAGCGAATGGTTTTTGTATCCAAATCCCGCCGCCCCTGGCCGTGTTTCGCTCTACCAATTGGGATCGTGCTCCATCCTATCTTTTATATTCTCACTCACATAAGGATCCTGTGCGGGGTAGTTTTTGCATCCATATTCGAGATAATTTCCAGAGAATTCCATACTACTATATTGGTTATATTTATCCAGTCATCCCTTCGAATGAATGCCTCGACCCATTCACTTACACCTTCTCGTACAGCTTTTCTCTCTAATCGATTCAGTAACGTATTCTTTATCAATTGCTTCGTGGATTGTTCCATATTGGATGCTCTTTGTCGCTTTAATATTTGATAAAACAGTATCCGTTGGCTTAATAGCAACAAGGATGCCCTACCTTTGCGGCGACTGTCCCTATAAAAACGTTCATTAGCTTAATGGCGATAGGGGCCCCGCCTTTTGTGGCCGTCGTTTTACCACTTCTATTCCTATTACAAATATCCGTTCGTTTAATAGCGATAGGGGCCCCGCCTTTTGTGGCTGTCGCTTTACCACTTCTATCCCTATTACAAATATCCGTTCGTTTAATAGCGATAGGGATACCCCGCCTTTTGCGGTGGCTGTCCCTGTTAAAAATATTGATTTCGATATATTGAGATGTTTGTTCCTGAAACAATTTGCCAAATCAACATGGCATTCTTCCAAAAACGCCTACATTATAATATTGTATTCCTCTGTTTATTTCGAAGTGGGGCCGTAACCAAATGGCGCTCGATTACGCCTCCGCCAGCCTGCACAGAAGGATTCCTTCCCGGTGCCGCTTTATAAGCATAAAGAGTTCACTGAAATATCTTTTGTTTCTAACCGAAACATAAAACCGAATGGGATCTTATAAAAGAGAAAAAGCCCCCGGCAAACGGGACGCTAAAAGGCGGTATGAACCGCCTTCCCGGACGCTTTGCGGCCGGAGCCAGCACGCCGCAGCGTGCTGGCAAGCGTCCCGCCCATCTGCGGGAGCTTTGAACATTTTTTATATTACTCTCTCAATCAGGCTTGCCGGACTATCTGGCAACCCGATTGTCCAATTATTTGCAGGCCTCATATACGGCAACTGCACATGCCACAGTCGCACCAACCATCGGGTTGTTGCCTGCGCCGATCAGGCCCATCATCTCCACGTGCGCGGGCACGCTGGAGGAGCCGGCGAACTGTGCGTCGCCGTGCATACGGCCCATGGAGTCCGTCAGGCCGTAGGAAGCCGGGCCCGCGGCCACGTTGTCCGGGTGCAGCGTGCGGCCCGTGCCGCCGCCGGAGGCCACGGAGAAGTATTTTTTGCCGTTCTCCATCGCCCATTTTTTATAGGTGCCGGCAACCAGGTGCTGGAAGCGGGTGGGGTTGGTAGAGTTGCCCGTGATGGACACCTCAACGCCCTCCTTCTTCATAATGGCAACGCCCTCGAGCACGTCGTTGGCGCCGTAGCACTTCACCGCGGCGCGTTCGCCGTCGGAAAAAGCCTTCTCGCGCACGACCTTCAGCTCGCCGGTCTTGAAGTCGTAATCCGTCTCCACATAGGTGAAGCCGTTGATGCGGCTGATGATATAGGCGGCGTCCTTGCCCAGGCCGTTCAGGATAACGCGCAGCGGCTCCTTGCGGGCCTTGTTGGCGGTGCGGGCGATGCCGATGGCGCCCTCGGCGGCGGCAAAGCTCTCGTGGCCGGCCAGGAAGGCGAAGCACTTGGTCTCGTCGCGCAGAAGCATGGCGCCCAGGTTGCCGTGGCCAAGGCCCACGGCGCGCTGTTCGGCCACCGAGCCGGGAATGGTGAAGGCCTCCAGGCCCTCGCCGATGGCGGCGGCACAGTCGGCGGCGCTCTTCAGGCCGCGCTTCACGGCGATGGCCGTGCCCAGCGTGTACGCCCAGACGGCGTTCTCAAAGCAGATGGGCTGCACACCCTTGACGATCGCGTCAACGTCGATGCCCTTGGAGAGGAGCATCTCGCGGCAGGCGTCCAGAGACTCCAGGCCGTTTGCTTTCAGGCATTCCTCGATTTTCGGCATGCGGCGTTCTTGACTTTCAAATTTAGCCATTGTTCTTCTCCTCCTCTCTTACTCTTCGCGCGGGTCGATATACTTCGGCGCGTCCGCAAAGCGGCCGTAGGTGCCGATGTTCTTCTCGTAAGCGGTCTTCGGGTCCACACCGTGGCGGATGTCCTCCATCATTTTGCCCAGACGGACGAACTGGTAGCCGATGGCCTCGCCGTTCTCGTCGACGGCGACCTTTGTGATATACCCCTCGGTCAGCTCCAGGTAGCGCACGCCCTTCGCCTTGGTGGAGAAAATGGTGCCCGTCATGCTGCGCAGGCCCTTGCCCAGGTCCTCCAGGCCGGCGCCGACAGGCAGGCCGTCGTCGGAAAACGCGGTCTGGCTGCGGCCGTAGACGATCTGCAGGAACAGCTCGCGCATGGCCACGTTGATGGCGTCGCACACAAGGTCTGTGTTCAGCGCCTCCAGAATGGTCTTGCCGGGCAGGATCTCGCCCGCCATGGCGGCGGAATGGGTCATGCCGGAGCAGCCGATGGTCTCCACCAGCGCTTCCTCGATAACGCCCTTTTTCACGTTCAGCGTCAGCTTGCAGGTGCCTTGCTGCGGCGCGCACCAGCCAACGCCGTGCGTCAGGCCGCTGATATCAGAGATCTGATATGCCTTTACCCACTGGCCCTCCTCCGGGATGGGGGCCGGCCCATGGTTCGGGCCTTTCGTGAGCGGACACATACGTTCTACTTCATGAGAATAAGTCATAGTGATGCTCCTTTGTGATGTTCTTTTGTGTTTCTCTTTTGACAGTTATTTCACATTTGCGCTATCTTATATTATAAAGAAAGCGCTGCTGCATTGCAAGTGCGTGGGGCCGAAAATCAAAACTTTTTCCCCCATTGTGCGCTTTTGCCCGGTTGCCGCTGTCTTCGCTTCCGTTTTGTATAATATTACAAAAAATTTTCTATAAATTTGTTGACATTAACGATTCACATGCTATACTGTGGTTGACAGGGGAACGTCGGCCTGTCAAACGGAAGTTGTGGAAAATAGAATTGTGAGAGGAGATATGCGGTCATGGCATCTGTTGATATGCATGATATCGACCTGAAAGAATTCAACGAGGTTCTTGCCGCCTGCAAGGGCGATGTGTTTATGGTAACGCCCGAAGGCGACCGCCTGAACCTGAAAAGCAGGCTGTGCCAGCTCATCGGCTTTACCAAGCTGATCGAGGGCGGCAGCATCGCGGAGGCGAAGCTGGAGTGCTCCGACCCCGAGGACCAGCGCAGGCTGTTCCGCTTTAATATGTTCGGCGAAAAGTGAACCGTTTCACCTTTCGGCGCGCCCGCATCCGCGGGCGCTTTTTTGTGTCCGAACGCGCGGATGCGCACGGTTTTTGCAGCTTCACCGTTTGTTTGTACGAAGTTGGACGGTTTGGTTTGACACCGTATTCTATAAAGTAGTATTATAAAGTGGAATTGTGCGGCGGCGCGCCGCGCGGAAGGTGAGTGAAAAATTTGTCTTTTTTTGAAAAACTGTTCGGCTCCTTTTCCACGAAGGAGCTCAAGAAGATACAGCCCATCGCGGACAGGGTGCTGGCGCTGGAGGCCCGGTACCAGGCCATGACCGACCGCGAGCTGCAGGCGATGACGCCCGCGCTCCGGGAGCGTCTGGCAGGGGGCGAAACGCTGGACGACATTCTGCCCGACGCCTTTGCCGTATGCCGCGAGGCAAGCTGGCGCGTGCTGGGCATGAAACACTTTCCCGTACAGGTGGTGGGCGGCATCGTGCTGCACCGCGCCTGCATCGCCGAGATGAAAACCGGCGAGGGCAAAACGCTTGTCGCCACGCTGCCCGTATATCTGAACGCGCTCACCGGCAAGGGCGTGCACGTCGTCACCGTGAACGATTACCTGGCCAAACGCGACAGCGAGTGGATGGGAAAGCTGTATAAATTTCTGGGTCTTTCGGTGGGGCTCATCATCCACGGCGTCACAGGCGAGGAACGCCGCGCCGCCTACAATGCCGACATTACCTACGGCACCAACAATGAATTCGGCTTCGATTACCTGCGCGACAACATGGTCACCTACAAAGAGCAGATGGTGCAGCGCGGGCATTATTACGCCATCGTGGACGAGGTGGACTCCATCCTCATCGACGAAGCACGCACGCCGCTCATCATCAGCGGCGAGGGCGATAAAAGCACCGATCTGTACAAGCTGGCCGATAATTTTGCCAAGGGCCTGAAGGCCACCGTCGTGGCCGAGCTGGACGACAAAGAGGACCAGGACGAGCAGGTGGACGGCGATTATGTTGTGGACGAGAAAAAAAAGACGGCCACGCTTACCGCCAGCGGCATTGCCAAGGCTGAAAAGTACTTCAATGTTGAAAATCTGGCCGACGGAGCGAACATGACGCTGCAGCATCACATCAACCAGGCCATCAAGGCGCGGGGCGTGATGAAGCGGGACGTGGATTATGTGGTGCGCGACGGCGAGGTCATCATCGTGGACGAATTCACCGGCCGCCTGATGCTGGGCCGCCGCTACAATGAGGGGCTGCACCAGGCCATCGAGGCCAAGGAGGGCGTCACCGTCGCCCGCGAGAGCCGCACGCTGGCCACCATCACGTTCCAGAACTATTTCCGCATGTACGAAAAGCTCTCCGGCATGACGGGCACCGCACAGACGGAGGCCGCCGAGTTTGAGGAGATCTACGGCCTGCAGGTGGTGGAGGTGCCCACGAACAAGCCCGTGGCCCGCACCGACTACAACGACGTGGTGTACAAAACCGAACCGGCCAAGTTCAACGCCGTTATCGAGCAGATCATCGAGTGCCATGAAAAGGGCCAGCCCGTGCTGGTGGGCACCATTTCCATTGAAAAGAGCGAGCTGCTGAGCAAGCTGCTGAGCCGCCGCGGCGTGAAGCACGAGGTTCTGAACGCCAAGCACCACGAAAAGGAAGCCGAGATCGTAGCGCAGGCGGGCAAAAAGGGCGCGGTCACCATCGCCACAAATATGGCCGGCCGCGGCACCGACATCATGCTGGGCGGCAACGCCGAGCACATGGCCAAAGCCGACCTGCGCAGGGAGGGCTTCTCCGAGGAACTGATCGTGGAGAGCACCGGCCACGCCGATACCACCGACCCGGAAATTTTAAAGGTGCGCGCGCGCTATGCCGAGCTGGAGGCCGCGCACAAAAAAGTCATCGCGGAAGAAGCCGCCGGGGTGTGCGCCGCGGGCGGCCTGTTCATCATCGGCACGGAACGCCACGAGAGCCGCCGCATCGACAACCAGCTGCGCGGCCGTGCCGGCCGCCAGGGCGACCCCGGCGCCAGCCGCTTCTTCATCAGCTTGGAGGACGACCTCATGCGCCTGTTCGGCGGCGAGCGCGTCAGCACCATCATGGATTCCCTGGGCGTCGAGGAAGACATGCCCATTGAGAACAAGATGATCTCCGGCACCATCGAGAACGCCCAGAAAAAGCTGGAGGCCCGCAACTTCTCCATCCGCAAAAACGTGCTGCAGTTCGACGACGTGATGAACAGCCAGCGCGAGATCATCTACGGCCAGCGCGGCAAGGTACTGCGCGGCGAGGATGTATCCGAAAATGTTCACACCATGATCCACGAGTCCATTGCGGCCAATGCCCAGCTGTTCCTGGCGGGCGAAGTTGCCGACGACTGGGATTTCGACGGCCTGCGCAGCCACTACCGCGGCTGGCTGGCCAAGGACGGCGATTTCCGCTACACGCCCGAAGCTCTGGGCGAGCTGAAGCAGGAGGACGTTGTGAAGGTCCTGACGGACCGGGCCGACGCCATCTGCGCGGACAAGGAAAAACGCTACGGCTCGCCTTTGATGCGCGAGTTTGAACGCGTCGTGCTGCTGCGCACCGTGGACACCAAGTGGATGGAGCACATCGACGCCATGGAGGAGCTGCGCAAGGGCATCTATCTGCGCAGCTACGGCCAGCGCGACCCTGTGGTGGAATACCGTATCGAGGGCTTCAACATGTTCGACGAGATGGTGGCGTCCATCCGCGAGGACACCTCCCGCATGCTGCTCACCATGGAGCTGCGCACCGAGCAGCCTCTCCAGCGCGAACAGGTGGCAAAGCCCACGGGTGAATCCGGCGCGGACGACGGCAGCGTGAAAAAGCAGCCGGCCAAGAAGATCGCCAAGCCGGGACGCAATGACCCCTGTCCCTGCGGCAGCGGCAAAAAGTTTAAAAAATGTACCTGTGAGCAGTATAAAGACCTGCGCTCGTGACCGGTGAGCGGGCCGCCCTTTTGGGCGGACGTGTTCCGGGGACTTACAACTGAATCGTTACGCTTGGGAGTGGCGCCCGGGCGTGCGCTGCGTTGCCCTGCTGTTCCGCAGGGCAGGCGGCGCCGTCCCGCGCCGCTCCCCCTTTTCTGTACTTTTTGTCGAATTAAATCACTTTATTACAAATTGTATCGCAGATGCAGCAGCCGGAGGCGCTGTCCGGCGGCCTTTTGCACCAGACCCGGTGCAAAAGCGCTGTAAAGGCGTGCCGCTTGCCGGCCTGTTTATATAAATGCGCGCGGAGTGCCGTTACCTTCCGCGCGCCTGAACGCATTATCCACCGGGCGTGCGGCTGCGCCCCAGCACCGGCGCTTTCTCCCTCCCGCGCACCGTGAGCGGCGGAGCGGGGAACGCCAAAGGAGTAATCATGCAACCCGAACAGACCCATCCCCGGCCCCGCGGCTTCCGGCGAAGGCTGCTGGGCGACATTTTTCACGGCGTGAAGCGGTATCTTATCCTGGGCGTGGCGGCGACGCTGTGCGCCACGTTTCTCACCTACGTCACGCCGCTCGTCGTTTCCTTCACGGTGGACAGCGTCATCGGCGACAAAACGCCGGAGCTGCCCGCCGCTCTGTCCGCTCTGTTCCAGCGCATGGGCGGGCGGGCGTATTTCTCGAGCCACATCTGGGTGCTGGCCTCGCTTGTGGTTCTGGTGACGCTGCTGGGCGGCGTATTCACCTATCTGCGCGGCCACTGCATCGCCTTTGCGGGCGAGGGACTGGCCAAGCGCCTGCGCGACAGGCTGTTCACGCATCTGGAGGCCGTGCCATACAGCTATCATGTGGGCGTGCAGACGGGTGACCTTGTCCAGCGCTGCACCAGCGACGTGGAGACGGTTCGCCGCTTTGTGCAGATGCAGGCCATGGAGGTGGTGCGCACCGTGGTGATGGTGTGCACGGCCATTTCCATCATGCTGCCCATCAGCGGCGCGATGACGGCCGTATCCACCTGCCTGCTGCCCATTCTTGTGGTGTTCAGCTTCTTCTATTTCCGCGGCGTGCAGCGGCAGTTCACACGCTCGGATGAAGCCGAGGGCGCGCTTTCCACCACGCTGCAGGAAAACCTGACGGGCGTGCGCGTGGTGCGCGCGTTTGCACAGGAAAGCTCTGAGCTGGACAAATTCACCCGGCGCAACAAGGCTTACCACGATATCACGCTGCACCTCACCACCCTGATGGGCGCATACTGGGGCCTCTCCGACATGATCGGCTATCTTCAAATCGCGCTTTCCGGCGTGTGCGGCGTCTATTTCGCCGTGCACGGCGGGTTCAGCCTGGGCAACGTGCTGCTGTTCACCACCTACACCTCCATGCTCACGTTCCCCATGCGCCAGCTGGGCCGCATTCTGGCGGATCTGGGCAAGGCGGATATTTCCCTGTCCCGTTTGGAGGACATCCTTGCCGTGCCCGCCGAAGCGGAGCCGGGCAAAGCCCTTACGCCGCAGATCGACGGCAGCGTCGCTTTCGAGGACGTGTGCTTCGATTACGGCGACGGCGTGCCCGTGCTTTCCCATGTTTCGTTCACCGTACGGCCCGGCCAGACCATTGGCATCCTCGGCAGCACGGGCGCGGGCAAATCCAGCCTGGTGCAGCTTCTGCAGCGGCTGTACCCCGTCACCGCCGGACGCATCACGCTTTCCGGTGTTGACGTCAACGACATCGAACGCCATCACCTGCGCCGCAACGTGGGCATCGTTTTGCAGGAACCGTTCCTGTACAGCCGCACCATCGGCGAAAACATCGCCATCGCCCGGCCGGACGCGGATCTTTCGGACGTATATGCCGCCGCGCGCACGGCCTCGGTACATGACGTCATCGAGAGCTTCTCCGAGGGCTACGACACCGTGGTCGGCGAGCGCGGCGTGACGCTTTCCGGCGGACAAAAGCAGCGCGTGGCCATCGCCCGCATGCTGCTGCAGGATACCCCTGTCCTGATCTTTGACGATTCCCTTTCCGCCGTAGACGCTGAGACGGACGCCGCCATCCGCGACGCGCTGCATTCCCGCCGCCACGGCACCATGTTCCTCATCAGCCACCGCATCGCAACCATCCGTAAGTCGGACCTGATCCTCGTTCTGGACAAAGGCCGCGTGGTGCAGATGGGCACGCATGACACGCTGGCCGCGCAGGAGGGGCTGTACCGGCGCGTGTGCGCCATCCAGAACGAGCTGCCGCAGGCGGCGTCCCCGAAAGGAGGCGAGGCGTAATGGCACAGAATGATTTTGAAAACAAAAGAGACACTGCCGACCAGAAGATCGACCTGCGGCTGTGGAAACGCCTGATCGCCTATGCCATGCGCCACCGGCGCACGGTGGTCTCCGTGATGCTCGTGCTGCTGGTGGTGGCGGGGATCGACCTTGCCTATCCGCAGCTCTCCCGCTATGCCATCGACCATTTCATCGAGGGCGGCACCACTGAGGGGCTTTGGCTGTACGGCCTTGTATATGCCGCTCTGGTCGTCGTCCAGAGCCTGGGCGTGTTCCTGTTTGTGCGCGGCGCGGGCCGGCTGGAAATGGACATGAGCTACGACATCCGGCAGGATGCGTTTGCAAAGCTCCAGCAGCTTTCGTTCAGCTTTTACGACACCACCTCCGTTGGCTGGCTGATGGCCCGCATGGTGAGTGATATCGCCCGGCTGTCGGATATGATCGCCTGGAGCCTTGTGGACCTGATGTGGGCGGGCGTGTTCGCCGTGGGCATCGTGGTCGTGCTGCTTGCCATGAACTGGAAGCTGGGTCTGCTGGTGCTGTGCATCACGCCCGTTCTGGCCGCGCTGTGCGTGTTTTTCCAAAAGCGTATCCTCAAATACCAGCGCGCCGTGCGCAAAACGAACAGCCGCATCACAGGCGCGTTCAACGAGGGCATCATGGGCGCCATGACCACAAAGACCCTCGTGCGCGAGGAGGCCAGTGCCGCCGAGTTCCGGGAGCTGACGGGCGCCATGCGCACGGCCAGCATCCGCTCGGCTTTGCTGAGCGCGCTGTTCATGCCGCTCGTCATGGCGCTGGGCAGTATTTCCACAGCGCTGGCATTGAGCCGGGGCGGCAGCCTGGTGTTCGCCGGAGCCATGGGCTTCGGCACGCTGGCGGCCTTCATCAGCTATACGACGCAGCTGTTTGACCCTATCCAGCAGCTGGCGCGCATTCTGGCCGAGATGCAGTCCGCACAGGCCAGCGCCGAGCGCGTCATCGACCTGCTGGACACCCAGCCGGATATCGTAGACAGCCCCGAGGTGGAAGCCGAATACGGCACCGCTTTTGCGCCACGGCGCGGGAACTGGCCTCCCATCGCGGGCGGCGTGGAGTTCCGGGACGTCACGTTCGCCTACAAAACAGGCGAGACCGTGCTGCGCGATTTCAATTTAAAGGTAGAGCCGGGCCAGACCATCGCCTTGGTGGGCGAGACGGGCGCGGGCAAAAGCACCATCGTCAACCTTGTGTGCCGTTTTTACGAGCCGACCGCGGGCCAGGTACTCATCGACGGCGTGGACTACCGTGAGCGCAGCCAGCTCTGGCTGCACTCCGCGCTGGGCTATGTGCTGCAGACGCCGCACCTGTTCAGCGGCAGCATTGCGGACAACATCCGCTACGGCCGCAAGGACGCCACATTGGACGAGGTGAAGCGCGCCGCCGCCATGGTGCGGGCGGACCGCTTCATCGAAGCCCTGCCCGACGGCTACGGCACAGAGGTGGGCGAGGGCGGCGGCCGCCTTTCCACAGGGCAAAAGCAGCTTGTGTGCTTCGCCCGCGTGGTCCTCTCCGACCCGCGCATTTTCGTTCTGGACGAGGCTACCAGCAGCATCGACACCGAGACGGAACAGCTCATCCAGAACGCCATCCAGACGGTGCTGACAGGGCGCACCAGCTTCATCGTGGCGCACCGCCTGTCCACCATCCGCAGCGCGGACAAGATCCTTGTCATCCGCGGCGGGCGCATCACCGAGGCAGGCACCCACGACGAGCTGCTGGCGCTGGGCGGATATTATTACAGCCTGTACACCCATCAGTACCGCGCAGAAGCCACACGGAACGCCTTCGAGGCATAAACCGCCGCGGCGCCCCTTTTCGGGGCGCCGCGGCCCATCCTTCCAACCGGCAAAGGGGGAAATTTGAAATGAAGCTTCAAGGCACCGTGCCGCTGGAGACCGGACGCCTTGTCCTGCGGCGTTTTTTGCCCGGCGACGCCCCCGCTGTCTTTCACGGCTGGGCCGGCCGGGAGGATTGCTGCCGGTATCTGCCCTGGGAGCCCTGCGCTGCTCTGCAGGAAACGCAGGTGCGGCTGGAAAACTGGCTGGGACGTTACGCGGAGCCGGATTTTCTCCAGTGGGCCGTCACGCTGCGCGAAAGCGGCACGCTGGCCGGCGTCGTCAATCTGCACGGCGTGGATGAGGCGCACTGCTGCGCCGAGACCTCCTATGCTCTTTCACCCGCGTACCGCGGCGCCGGGCTGATGCCTGAAGCCCTGGGGGCCGTTCTGCGCTTTGGCTTCGCACAGGCGGGGTTCAACCGCATCTGTGCAGAAGTACTGGCGGGCAATGCGGCCTCTGTGCGCGTGCTGGAAAAATGCGGATTCCGCCGGGAGGGCATACTGCGCCGACGCTACCGGAAAGACGGGTGCTTTGTGGACGCCTGGCTGTACGCCGTCCTTTCGTCGGAATTCTCCGACCAAAGCAAATGAAAACAACAAAAAGGCCTCCGTCGGAGGAGAAGGCCTCATAAAGAAGTTAAGGGCAAGACAGACCGCAATGGTTTGCCTTGTCCTTTTTTATTGTGTAACCCACTATGACACTTTCGGGGAAAATGCCAGCGGGGAGAACGATAAAGCTGTTATCTATCCCAATTTGTTCTTTTCGCCCCAGATGCACAGCTGGTCCAGAACGGCCATCAGGGATTTTCCTCGGTCGCTGAGGCTGTATTCTACCTTTGGTGGAATTTGCGGATACTCTCTTCTTATAATCAGCCGGTCTGATTCTAACTCTTTTAGGTTTGTACTGAGAGTTTTATCAGATATGTTTTTCAAATACCGTTTCAGTTCATTGAACCGCACGACTTCATACTCCATAAGGCAGTACAGAATGACCATTTTATATTTGCCGGATATGAGAGACAGCGTATAACTGAACCCGGTATCCTCAAAATTCGCGTTCTCAATAAAATTCTTTATCATCGTACACTATCCTTTTAAGTAGTACCTATCCAAAATGACAGTACTTGAATTGTTGACAACAAACACTATAATTATATATAGGATAGCTGATCCTGTCAATTCTAACGATGAAGTGAGGTAATGATGATGCGGACAAAGCTAAGCATCACAGAGGGTATTTTCCCGATGCCTGTTCTGATGGTCGCCACCTACAATGAAGATGGCAGCGTTAACGTGATGAACGCCGCTTGGGGCACCATGCAGGAGCGGGAAACCGTGGTTCTCAATTTAACCGAAACCCATAAAACTGTGAAAAATATTAAGGCACGCGGCGCCTTTACTGTCAGTATAGCCGATGCCGCTCACGTGATAGAAGCGGATTATTTCGGCGTGGAATCCGGGAACAGGACTGCCGACAAGTTTACCCGCAGCGGCCTTACCGTCAGCAAAGCCCAAATGGTAGACGCCCCTGTTATCAACGAGTTCCCACTTTGTCTCGAATGTGAATTTGTTGAATATCAGGATGGCAAATATGGCTGTGGAGTGATTGGAAAGGTCGTCAATGTCACTGCGGATGAAAGCGTTATGGAAAACGGCAAGCTTAATATGTCGTTGGTAAACGCCATCGCCTTTGATCCGTACACTCATGGGTATTACAAGGTGACGGAGCGTGTTGGTGAAGCATTCAAAGATGGTCTGAAACTGAAAAAATAAAGTTAACGCCCGCTGGAAAGCAAACACTTTTCAGCGGGCGCTAATTTCCTTATGGGAGTTCTTCCGACAGCGGAAGCCTTTTTGTTCTATATTCTTCGCACACAGCACGGCAAAGGCGGCACGCCCGGCCTATCCCCCCTGCTTTTGCCTGGCACGCGCGGCATAACGGCCGGGCGGCATGCCGTATTTGCGCCGGAACATGCGCGAAAAGGAAAACACATCCGGATATCCCGCCTGACGCGCCGCTTCTTCCTGAGACATGCCGTGCTCCGTCATGAACTGCGCCGCTTTTGCCAGACGGCAGGACACGATGTACTCCTGCGGAGAAAGGCCCGTCTGCTGCCGGAAGAGCCTGCAAAAATAACTGCGGTTCAGGCCCAGCCCCGCGGCGATATCCTGTACCCGCATAGGCTGGGAATAATTCGATTCGATGTAGTTCACAGCCTGTCCCACATAGTTGCCGCCGTGCCCCTGCGCCGGGCCGCGGGCCGCGTCCAGCTCCGCAAACAGCTCATAGAGCTGCGCGCAGATGCGCCACTCCTTTGCAGGCATATCTCCGCAGCCTGCAATGCGCGAAAAATTTTGCAGCGCGCCGGGCAGGCGCAGCACGTCCTGCTCCAGCAGCGCCGCAAAGGGCGGCGCGCAGTCAAACCCGGCCCACATGTATTCCCACGGGTCGCGCATATCCGCTTCGTAATATGTCACCTCGCCGGGGCGTATCACGAATATTTCGCCCGCCTGCAGTGTGTACTCCCGTTTCCCGCGGCGGAATATCCCCTTCCCGCGCACAACATAATGCAAAAGAAAGTATTCCCGCACCGCCGGGCCGAAGGAATGCCCCGGCGCACACGCCTCCACTCCGCATATCCTCGGATTGATGTCTGCCATGTGCAGATTGTCCAGAAGCGTATCCTTCATTTCTCCCGCCGCCCTTCCATCAGTCACATTATGCTAAAAATACAGCGCAGTTTGCAATACCCTTTCCCGTATTTTTTTGCTAGACTGGGTGCAAGGAGGCGGTACAATGATAAAGATCACATTTATGGGCGCAGGCAGCACGGTCTTTCTGCGCAACGTTTTGGGAGACTGCATCTACACGGATGCGCTCAAGGGCATGGAGATCGCCCTGTATGACATCGACGGCCAGCGTCTGGAACAGAGCGCAGCCATTCTGGAGGCCATCAACAAGGGCAACGGCTGCCCTGCTTCGATCCGCTCTTATCTGGGTGCAGAGAACCGCCGGAAAGCGCTTTCCGGCGCGGATTTCGTCATCAACGCAATCCAGGTGGGCGGCTACGATCCCTGCACCATCACAGATTTCGAGATCCCTAAAAAATACGGCCTGCGCCAGACCATCGGCGATACGCTTGGCATCGGCGGCATCATGCGCGCACTGCGCACCATCCCCGTGCTGGAGGATTTCGCCCGTGATATGGAGGCGGTATGCCCCAACGCATGGTTTCTGAACTATACCAACCCCATGTCCATGCTCACGGGATATATGCTGCGTTATACAGGTGTGAAAACGCTGGGCCTGTGTCACAGCGTACAGACGTGCAGCAAAACCCTGATGGACGCCATCGGCATGAGCGACCGTCTGGAGGGACGCCGGGAGCTGATCGCCGGCATCAATCACATGGGCTGGCTGCTGGATATCCGCGACCGGGACGGCAACGATCTGTACCCTGAGATCCGCCGGCGTGCAAAGGAGAAAAACGCCTCCGAGAAGCACCATGATATGGTCCGCTTCGATTACATTGAAAAACTGGGTTATTACTGTACGGAGTCCAGCGAACACAACGCCGAATACAACCCATTTTATATCAAGGCGCGTTATCCGGAGCTGATCGACCGCTTCAACATCCCACTGGACGAGTATCCCCGCCGCTGCATCCGGCAGATTGCCGAGTGGGATAAGGAATACGCGGACCTCAGCAGCAAGGGCGTGCTGCCCCACGAGCGTTCAAAGGAATACGCATCACGCATTATCGAGGCTATGGTTACGGGCCGCCCCTATAAGCTGGGCGGCAACGTGCTCAACACAGGCGGACTGATTGAAAATCTTCCCCGTGAGGCCTGCGTGGAAGTGCCCTGTCTGGTGGACGGCGCCGGCGTAGCCCCGTGTTATGTGGGCAGGCTGCCCGTACAGCTCGCGGCCATGAACCAGACGCATGTCAATGTACATCTGCTCACCATTGAGGCCGCCGCGACGAAAAAGCGCGAGCACATCTATCATGCCGCCATGCTGGAGCCGCACACCGCCGCCGAGCTCTCCCTGGACGACATCATCCGCTTGGTCGATGACCTGATCGAGGCCCACGGCAGCTGGCTGCCGCAATACCGGTAACGCCGTCTGCTGTCCCGGCGAAGCCCCCCCGGCAAAGTCTGGGGGCATATCCGGGCAAAGCCCTATATTGCCAGCATACGCGCCAGATGGCGCAGGCAGGGTCCGCCGGCCACGGAAATTTTACTGCCGGCGGCCCGCAAGCGGGCTTATTTCAGCATCGTCGGCGGCTCTCCTGCTCTGCCTTTCTTCATCTGATGTTCGACGCGCTCCACGATTTTTATCGCATTCTTTCCTGCTGTGTTTGCGTAATATCCTCTGCGCCAGAATTCCCGCCTTTTTTCTCCGCAAAAGGCTTTCCTGCGATATTTTGACGCAACCGTAATATGATATTTGCAATTCCAGCCTGTATCCGATAAATTATTCATCTGAACGGCCCGCCCTGTTTTTTCGTTTGTGCAGTTGGCCGGTCGCACTTCCCTATCCTGTCACAGGGATTTTTCATCGTCAGCATTATCCTTCTTTTGTATCGCTCGCCCAGCGAGTGGTTTTCTGCATGCAAAAAGGGAGGGGGCTTAGGCCCTCCCCTTTTTTATTTTCTCCCTTATTCCGCCGCCGGCAGCTCCCGCGTAGCCACGACGTCCACGCCCGTGCCGCACACGTCCGCCAGCACCACGTCTCCGCAATGCACAGGCGCGTGCAGGCATACGCCGTCCAGTGCGTCCATCACGGCAAACATTTTCTCCTTGGGCACGCTGCCCGCGGTTTTCACCGGGCAGCGGCAGATATCCGCGCCCTCCACACGCACGGTGCTCGTCACCACACGCACCGGGTGCGTCAGCTCGTTTTTGCCGTACTCCGCGCCCCGCGGGCAGCCGTTCCCCGTCACAGCCAGCGTGTTTTCATCCACCGTCAGGCGGCAGCCCTTGGGGCACACGATACAAATGATATTCGCCATTTCTCATGCCTCCTCCACGCTGACGGTGATGCAGCCGTCCGCCTTTTCCAGCAGTGCCCTCGGCACGCTGATGCGCTCCATCTCGCCGGGGGCCAGATGCTCGCGCTTGTATGCCGCCAGCTGTTCGCTGCCTGCCGTCACGCGGATGACGGAATTGCCGCACACGCGGTTCACACGGAAAAATATCTCCACGGCTTTATCCACATTGGCCAGGCGGATCTTTCCGGGCACCGTATAGGTGACGGACGCACCGTTTTCCACCTCCAGCACGCGCCCCTCAGGCGCAGGACCCTGCCGTGCGAACCGGGCCGCGGCCGCGCCCGCGCGCTGGCTCTCGCCCGTGACAAAATCCACAAGGTCATGTACATGCACCACGTTGCCCGCCGCGAAGATGCCCGGCACGCTGGTCTCCATGTTTTCATACACCATGGGGCCGTTGTGGCGCCGGTCCATCTCCACGCCCGCGCCGCCCGAAAGCTCGTTTTCCGGAATGAGCCCCACGCTCAAAAGCAGCGTGTCGCAGTCGAAATGCATCTCCGTGCCGGGGACGGGAGCGCGGTTTTCATCCACCTTCTGCACGGTCACGCCCGTCAGGCGGCCCTCCCCCTCGATCTTCGTCACCGTGTGGGACAAATACAGCGGGATATTATAATCGTGCAGGCACTGCACGATGTTGCGCGTCAAACCGCCGGAATAAGGCATCACCTCAACGCAGGCCAGCACCTTCGCGCCCTCCAGCGTCATGCGGCGGGCCATGATAAGGCCGATATCGCCCGAGCCCAAAATCACCACGCGGCGGCCCACCATGTAGCCCTCAATGTTCAGATACCGCTGGGCCGCGCCCGCGGTGAATACGCCAGCCGGGCGCGCGCCCGGGATGGAAATGGCGCCGCGCGTGCGTTCGCGGCAGCCCATGCACAGCACGATGGACGCGGCCTCCAGCACAATGTAGCCATCCTTTTCATTGACGGCGTGGACGCGTTTTTCCGGCGTGACGGCCAGCACCATCGTGTCCGTCTTTACCTCTATGTTCGTCTTGCGCACCAGCTCGATGAAGCGGCCCGCGTACTCGGGGCCCGTGAGCTCTTCTTTAAAATAATGCAGGCCGAAGCCGTTGTGGATGCACTGGTTGAGGATGCCGCCCAGCGTGTTGTCGCGCTCCAGGAGCAGGATGCGGCCCGCGCCGCCCTTGTGCGCGGCCTCGGCCGCCGCCAGCCCGGCGGGGCCTGCGCCGATGACGATGACGTCGTACCGGTTATTCTCCATGATGCAGGCCCCCTTCCTTCGTGGTGCCGGTGATGATATAGCTGCCGGCCCTGTCCTTCAGGACGTCCTGCTGGGGGATGCCAAGCTCCCGCGCAATGATCTCATGCACCCGGGGGCCGCAGAAGCCGCCCTGGCAGCGGCCCATGCCCGCGGTGCAGCGGCGTTTTACGCCGTCGATGGTGCGCGGCGGGATGGGGCGGTGCAGCGCGTCCACGATCTCGCCCTCCGTCACGGTTTCGCACCGGCAGATGACACGGCCGTACAGCGGATTTTCCCGGATGGCCTCCGCCTTCTGCTGCGGCGTCATTTCGTTGAATCGTTTTTTGGTGCGGGTGTGGACGAAGCTCTCCTTTTTCTCCAGCGTCACGCCCGCGCCCGCAACCAGCGCCAGCGCGTCCTCCGCAATCGCCGGCGCGCTGGAAAGGCCCGGGCTTTTGATGCCGCCCAGCGTGATGAAGCCGGGCGCGGTCTCCCCAATGATAAAATCGCTTTGGTCGGTATTGGCGCGCACGCCCGCAAAATTGCGGATATTTTCCCGGAAGTTTACGCCCGGCACGCTCTTGACGGCCTTTTCCCGCACGAATGCCAGCGCGTCCGCCTGTGTGGAAACGTCCTCGCGGCCGCTGGGCTCCGCATTGGGGCCGACGATAAGGTTGTAGTGAACCGTAGGCGAAACGAGCACACCCTTGCCGTCGCGGTTGGGACACTGGAAAACAACGTGGTTCACCACATAGCCCTGGCTTTTGTCCAGAAGGTAGTATTCACCCCGGCTGGGAATCGTGGTAAAGCCCGGTTCACCCGCCATCGCGGCCACCAGATCCGCCTCCACACCCGCCGCGTTCACCACGGCACGGGCTTCAAAATCGCCTTTTGCAGTATGCAGCCGCCAGCCGCCGCTGATTTTCTCCGCGCCTGTCACAGCTGTTTCCAAATGGAGTTCCACGCCGTTTTCTACGGCGGCCTCGGCCAGCGCCAGCGCCAGATCCCACGGCTCCACAATGGCCGCACTGGGCGCATACAGCGCGCCGCACACCGCATCGGAAAGATTCGGCTCCATGGCCAGCGTTTCCTCCCGCGTCAGCACGCGCACGCCGGGCACGCCGTTCGCCACACCGTTTTCGTACAGGCGGCGCACGGTTGCCATTTCCTCATCGGAAAAAGCCAGCACCAGGCTGCCGATCTGGCGGTATTTGACGTCGAACGCAGCGCACTGCTCTTTCGTCAGCGCACTTCCCCGCACATTCAGCCGCGCCATGGCGGTGCCCGGTTCAGGGTCGTACCCCGCGTGCACGATGGCGCTGTTGGCGCGTGTGGTGCCCATGGAGACGTCGTTCTCCTTTTCAAACACCGCCGCGCGCAGCTTGTGCTGCGACAGCAAATAGGCCACGTTTGCGCCCACGATGCCGCAGCCGATGACGGCCACATCCAGCATATCGTTTCCCTCCGCAGCGGCCCGCCGGCGGCACAGCGGACCAAAACCGCCCGCACCGGGGGACACGCCTTTATTTGCCGCACGCGCTTTGAGGCGCGCCGGATTTTCCGTTGCTCCAGACAAACTATGTTTCCCATCGCGCACTTCGCGTACCGCTCGTGTTCACTAAGAAACATGGTATCTATGCCGCCAGG
>OLPX01001189.1_pt1 | contig 19547 bp, 18 predicted proteins | sample 1672491 | NCBI WGS metagenome assembly OLPX01 (sample SAMEA3136692, study PRJEB25190) | human gut metagenome | biome: human gut; feature: human-associated habitat; material: faeces | place: Austria | collected 2013 | reverse complement strand
ACGTAGATACTGTAGGGAAAAATGCAAAGAAGATACAAGAATATATTCAAAATCAATTACAAAATGATTTAGAGTATGATCAGATGACACTAAAAGAATATATTGACCCGTTTACGGGTGAGCCAGTAAACCAAAATAAATAAAATAAGCCCCATAGGGCTTAATAAGTAAATGACGGTACAGTTGGCGAACCAAATTCGATGAGTCTTTAGACTTAGCGTCGGTAATAAGCCCTTATAGGGCTAGTACAAACCACCGGCTAAGCCGGTGGTTTTGATTTTTATATAGAATGATGAGAAGAGGAACAATATATGTCAAAAGAGATATCAAAACAGGAAAAAGAAGATTATCTAAGTCTTATGTATGAAATGAAGCGAAAAGAGAATCAGATTGTAAAATCCGACTTATCCAGGGAACTTGAAGTGCCGTTATCAAGAGTTACCAGAGTTACAGATGGATTGTTAGAAGAAGGATATCTGTTAAAGGACGAAGGAAGAAGAATGTTTTTAACACCAATGGGGCTATCCAAAGGGCAGCAATGTCTGGAAAGAAAACGATGTCTTACAGAATTTCTGCGTTTGGTTTCTGGTGTTGATGGAAGCATTGCAAAAGAAAATGCATGTGCGATCGAACATATTCTGGATGAACGCATTTTAACCGGGATCCGTATGTTTATGGAAAGCCGTCATACATATTCATATATGACTAGAGGAAATGATTTAAATCTGATGTTTCCAGAAGGAAAGAGGATCATGCCGATCGCATTTTTTGAAAAAGGAACATCACATCCAAGAATTCTTTCGAAAGAATACCAGCAGTTTGAGAAACGAGCGGAAGTAGTGATCAGCAAAGAAAGTTACTTGTATTTAAAACCGATAGATTCAGATCTGCTGAAAAAAGAAATTCGCTACTGTTATGGAAATCAGTGGATGTATGCAAAAAAAGAAAATGGAAAGTTTGGAATTTTGACAGAGGCATTGGACTGTACGATTCGAAGAAACGACAAATTATCCGAAGGAATTGTAGAAATAGTAGTGTGTGATCATCATGAAGAAGAGATTAAAGAAGAATCGGTTCGTATTTTAACCGTATCATTAATTTAGGAGTTTGACAATGTGTGATAAAACAATGGAAAATTATAAACCGAATATGTTTCAGTTACAATGCTTAAAAGCATTAGAGATACAGATTGAGGAAGGAAAAGGATACAACGAAGCAGAGATCGGAAGAAAGATGCAGGTAAACAGATCAACAATCTCCCGATGCTTCAAAAGATACCGAGAAGAATGATTCCTGGAAGATAAAGGATTTACCAGAAAAGGAGCGGAATTCTTAGAATATTACAAAATGATCGAATCAGATCTTTACCATTACTTTGCATCTATCGGAATTAACGAACAACAGCAAAGACAGGCAGTTACAGGAGTGTTTGATACTGCAGATATCGATACGATCCAGAAATTATGCCAGAAAGAGAAAATGCATCTAAGGTATGAAAGTATCGGAAAAAATGAAAGTAAAGAAATTACCAAGTTAACCTACGAACAATTATGCAATAGTTTAAAAAAAGGCATATATCAAGTCGCATTTTCCATTTATCGACAAGGAAAAGACTGGAAAAGTCTTTCTATGGCAGACCAAGGATTTGAAAAACCAGCATATCTGCATTTAAAGGGGGATAAAAACTATTTAGAACTAGCCGCCAGAGAAATGAAGGCAATGACAAAAGGTGGAGCGATGCTGTCTGGACATATTCAGACAGTCAAATGTAGAAGCAGCAAAGACGTTTTAACAGATTTTCCGATCCAAGATAAGAAAATACAGATTCCATTTGAAGATTTTGAGTTTGAGCAGTTGTCAGAAACAGAAATCACCGGGCAGATCCAACTGTTTATGACAAGCAGCGTTGGGAAGAAGAGAATGCCAGAGAGTATGGCGACACTGATTTTGAAAATTTAAATTGTATAAGTTGAAGGTCATCGAGTATTTAGAGAAAAAATGAAAGATAGCATGTGAGCAACACGAATTCCATTGACGGAGTTTTGACAGAACGCCTATCCGCTGGATCTCCTGCGAAAACTCGCGTTGAAAGTTACTGAAACCAGTAGTCTTTGACGCTCAAACAATCGTCCGATCCAGCTGTGATTCTATCAAAACTCCTATGGAATTCGATTGTTGCTCACATGCTATCTTTCTTTTATTTCTGCCACATACAGGCAAGTCTACTCTACAAATTCCACAATTCAATCGTTTTCAGTAGTTTTTCTTTCGTATCCACATCAAGTTGCATGATCGCATTATAAAGTTTACGATCAAGCGCAGTTTCTGAATATTCCGGATCCAGAGTACCAACGAGAGAATCCAGAGAGCAGCCACAAAGCTTCGCATAATATGTTAAAATACGCAGAGACATAGCAGTACGGTTATTTTCTACATTGCTGATATAACCAGGCGTTACACCAAGAGCTTCAGCAACTTGATTTTGTGTTAAACCCATTTTTTGACGGATATGTTTGATATGAGTACCATAATTTTCAGAGTTCATATGATAGAGTCCTTTCTATATTATTCATAACAAAATTATATAATAAATGATGATGAAAATGTAGCTACTAATAGAATAGAATCTGTGGAATAGATATAAATGGAAGCTGATGGAAGCTGATGATATAAGTGTCAAAAGTATAAATTGCATTCTCTTCAAAGAAAAGCATATCTATCAAAAAAATAAAAGACCTGAATCGCATGGAAGCTATGCAAAGAGCTGTCACAGACCTTGTAATCCTTTGTTGTTCGTTTGGAATGTTCTTTTTAATGTATCATTTATATCAGGCAGGAAATGTTACATTTGATGCTATGCTGCTTGCAACGATCGCTATGATGGGTTCTTTTGGTCCAGTAACTGCATTGTCAAACCTGTCAAACAATTTAAATCAGACATTAGCAAGTGGAGAAAGAGTGTTATCCTTACTCGAAGAAGAACCAATGGTAGAAGAATCAGAAGGAGAAGCTGATATAAGTTTTGAAGGTGCATCCGTAGAAGATGTAACCTTTGCCTATGATGAAGAAGTCATCCTAAAAGACTGCAACATCAATATGAAACAAGGAAAAGTCATCGGAATCTGTGGAAAAAGCGGCTGCGGAAAGTCCACACTGTTGAAACTTCTGATGCGCTTCTGGGATGTAAACAAAGGAAACATAAAGATTTCAGAAGAAAACGTGAAAGAAATCCCAACTAAGACACTAAGAAACACACAATCCTACGTAACTCAGGAAACCGAACTCTTCCACGACTCCATCGCCAACAACATAGCGATCGGAAAACCAGGCGCAGCAAGAGAAGAAATCATAAAAGCCTCCATCCATGACATGATCATGTCCCTGCCAAATGGCTACGACACCGAAGTCGGAGAACTCGGAGACACCCTGTCTGGTGGAGAAAAACAAAGAATCGGAATCGCCAGAGCCTTCTTACACGACAGCCCGATGTTATTACTAGACGAACCAACAAGTAACTTGGATTCATTAAATGAAGGAATTATTCTAAAATCGTTAAAGGAAGAAAGTCAAGGAAGAACCGTGGTACTAGTATCTCATAGAGAATCCACGATGGGAATTGCAGACGAAGTGTATCATATGGATGCAGAAAGAGTTTCGTAAAGAAGTGAAAAGTGAAGAATGAAGTATCTTATCTGTAAGTAGTGTATACTGAAAGATTTGAGTGTATAAATAGAGAAAGAACAATGTATTAGGGTCAGAAATGATAGAATTTCATAGGCTTTTTTGCAAAATCGCAGCCAATACGGGGCACTGTTTGAGCGAAGCGAGTTGTGCCAGGAGTATTGGCGAATCAGCGTTTTGCAAAAAAGCCGTCAATGAAATTCGTTTTTCTGACCCTAATACATTGTTCTTTCTCTATTTATACATCAACAACCTTCAGTATACAATTTAATCAATTCCACAATAACATCAACACATATATCCATTCCTTCAACGCTAATATGTTCATAAGGTCCATGATAAGCATGTCCACCAGTTCCAAGATTCGGACAAGGAAGTCCTCGAAAACTTAACTGACATCCATCTGTACCTCCGCGAATTGGCAGAACCAACGGAGCCACACCAGCATTTTCACAAGCCTTCTTTGCATTTTTGATCAAATGAGGACAATCCTTAATAATCTCGGCCATATTTTGATACTGATCCGTAATGGTTAAAGTAACACAACCATTACCCCATTTTTCGTTCATATTTTTCGCAATCAAACGTAATGTCTGTTTCTTCGCCTCAAACAACCCCCGATCATGATCTCTCACAATGTAATGTAATGTTGCATGACTCACATCACCATTCATATTGATCAAATGATAGAATCCCTCATAATCTTCCGTGTTTCTAGGAGTCTCCATAGAAGGTAGACAAGAGTTGATCTCCATAGCTACAAGTGAGGCATTGATCATCGTATCCTTCGAAGAACCAGGATGTACATTAAAACCAGTGATTTTAAACTCAGCTTTACAGGCATTAAAATTTTCAAACTGGATCTCACCCTCGGTATCGCCATCCAAAGTATAAGCAAAATCAGCATCAAACCGCTTGATATCAAAATACTCAGCACCACTTCCAATTTCTTCATCTGGAGTAAATGCAATGCTGATCGGACCATGAGGAATCTCTTTATTGATCAGACGTTCTACCATCGTAAGAATCTCAGCAATCCCAGCCTTATCATCTGCACCAAGGATCGTTGTACCATCCGATGTGATCAAAGTACGACCCTTGAGAGAAGAAAGATGAGGGAAAACTTTCGGATCAAGAACCAGACTACTATCTCCAAGAGGAAGAGCTTCTCCATTATAATTCTTCGTAAGGATCGGACGGATCGGGTGATCACAGAAATCAGAAACAGTATCCATATGTGCGATAAATCCGATCGCAGGACAGTTTTCATAACCCTTTGTGGCAAGCAGCTTACCATACAGATAGCATTTATCATCAAGATAGATATCGGTAAGACCAAGTTTATTCATTTCTTTTTCCAAGACCCTGGCAAGATTAAACTGACAATCAGAAGAAGGGACAGTTTGGCTGTTTTCATTGCTTGGAGTTAAAATTTTGACATAATTTAGTAAACGTTCGTAAGCTTTCATGATTATTTATTCACCTCGTGATAATTTCTTTTGCGTTTTATAAAGTATATAGATAATATAACACATATCTAGTGTATCAACCATCGTATTAAACTAGATTCTCGTAGTCTATGGGAATGGTCAAAGGAGTTTGGCTGATCCCGTTATTGTATCTTTTAAATGCGGTTGACGGAGTCATATATGGGCAGGCATTGACAGACTATATTGCAGTGATATTGTCCATGATCATATGGAAGCAATATCAAAATAGTATAACGAAAGAAAAAGACTCCGTAAAATAGTTTGAAATACGAAATTTGTGGAAATTGATGAAAAATTAACAAATAAATAAAAAACAGTATTTATACAAATGGCTTAAAATGGTTGGATTGAAAATAGTATGTTTGTAAAAATGCTGCTTTTTTTGTGCAATTTCTACAAAAAAGAAAAGAAAATAGAAAAAGAATAAATCGTTTTGCAAAAAAAATCCCTTGACTTTTTGTCGGATTGGTCCTACCATATAAGTACAGTAACTGGTAGGACCAATCTTACTATGTCGCGTATACGCTGAAAAATAGGATATCGGAACCCGCTCATATTTGAAAAGAAAGGAGAGAACTTAAGATGTTCATTCACTTTTTATTAGCGATGCTTCCTATCATCTGGCTGATCATTGCATTAAGCGGATTAAAGATGGCAGGACATGTAGCCTGTCCGATCGCTTTGATCATTACAGTCATTGAAGCACTTTTTTTATGGAAGCAGAAAATTATTGATGTCCTCACAGGAGGGTTAGAAGGATTTGCAATGGCAATCTGGCCAATCTGTCTGGTTATCGTGGCAGCAGTGTTTACTTACAACTTGGTCGTACATACGAAAAACATGGAACTTATTAAAAAAATGCTTACTTCTGTATCAAGAGATAAACGAGTTCTTGTGCTGATCATCGCATGGGGATTTGGAGGATTTATGGAAGGTATGGCAGGATTCGGAACAGCTGTAGCGATTCCAGCAGGAATCCTTTGCGGATTAGGATTTGAACCAATTTTTGCAGCAACTGTTTGCCTGGTAGCCAATACGACACCAGTAGCATTTGGATCCATCGGAATTCCAACGGTTACAGCAGCAAATGTAACAGGATTTAGTCCACATATGACAGCATCTTATGTTGTATTACAACTTGCGATCATGGTAATTCTCGTTCCTTTCCTTGTTGTTTTCATCACAGGAAAACATGAAGGAGCTAAAGGAATCGGTGATTATAAAGAAATTTTATTTATTACATTGATGTCAGGTCTTTCATTCTTAGTACCACAATATCTGACAGCGAAATTTGTAGGAGCTGAACTTCCAGCAGTTATCGGATCTGTATGCAGTATGGCAGTAACGATCATCCTTGCAAAAGTAATGCTGAAAGGTAAGGCAAGTAAATTTGATGTAGAAATCGAAGATAATGATGATACTACGATGACAGTAAAAGATGCATTTGTTGCATGGAGCCCATTCATTCTTGTATTACTGTTCTTACTTCTGACTTCAACATTAGTACCAGCGATTCATGATCCATTATCAGCGATCAAATCAAATGTACCAATTTATAGTGGAGAGGGAGCAAGCCCATATACATTTACATGGGTATCAACACCAGGAGTGCTGATCTTGATCGCAGCATTTATTGGAGGACTGATTCAGGGATGTCCAGTTGGTGAGATCTTTGTTGTTTTAGGCAAGACAGTGATTCAGATGTTTAAGACGATCATTACGATCATGGCAGTGCTTGCGACAGCTAAGATCATGGGATACAGTGGAATGACACAGTCTATCGCAGATTTTATCGTACGTGTAACAGGAAGTTTTTATCCATTAGTTGCACCACTGATCGGATCTATCGGAACATTCGTAACAGGAAGTTCTACATCAAGCAGCGTACTATTCTCCAAGTTACAGGCAAGTACAGGAGCAGAATTAAATATCAACCAGATTTGGCTGGTGGCTGCAAATACAGTTGGTAGTACCGCAGGAAAGATTATTTCTCCACAGAGTATCGCAGTAGCGACAGCGGCAACAGCAACGGTAGGAAAAGAAAGTGAAATCTTAACAAAGGTTATCAAATATTTCGTATTATTCGTTATCATCTATGGATTAGTTTGCTACTTTGGAGTCAAATTGATCTGAAAATGATAAAGATAAAAGATATTAAAAAGCTATAAACTTTTAAGGAGGAAGATAAATGAGTGAGTATCAGTATAACAAAGTGACACCAGAGATGATCGAGAAATTCAAAGAGATCGCTCCAAAACGTGTCTTAGTGGGTGATGAAATCAATGAGGATTTCACCCATGATGAGATGGCAATCTACGGAAAAGCTAGACCAGAAGTTTTAGTAGAAGCAACATCAACAGAAGAAGTTGCAGCTGTCGTTAAACTTTGTAATGAAAACAAGGTTCCTGTAACACCAAGTGGTGCAAGAACAGGATTAGTAGGAGGAGCCGTAAGTATCGGTGGCGGTGTTATGATCTCTCTTACAAAGATGAACAAGATCCTTGGATATGACAAAGAAAACTTTGTAGTGAAGATTCAATCAGGAGTCCTTTTAAATGATCTTGCACAGGATGCAGAAAAACAAGGATTATTATATCCACCAGATCCAGGTGAGAAATTCGCAACAGTCGGTGGAAACGTAGCAACCAACGCTGGTGGTATGAGAGCTGTTAAGTACGGATGTACAAGAGATTATGTACGTGCCATGACAGTTGTATTACCAACAGGTGAGATTGTAAAACTTGGAGCTACTGTATCAAAGACAAGTTCAGGATACAGCTTATTAAACTTAATGATCGGTTCTGAAGGTACTTTGGGTATTATCACAGAACTTACATTAAAAGTAATTCCAGCACCAAAATCAGTGATTAGTCTGATTATTCCTTATGAAAACTTAGAGGATTGTATTGCAACAGTACCACAGTTCTTTATGCATCATCTGGCACCACAGGCTCTGGAATTTATGGAAAAAGAAGTTGTTATGGATACTGAGAAGTTCTTAGGAAAACAGGTATATCCAAAAGAATTAGAAGGAACAGAGATTGGAGCATATTTATTAGCAACATTTGATGGAAATTCTGAAGAACAACTGGAAGATATCATTGAACAGGCATCTGAAGTAGTATTAGAAGCAGGAGCAATTGATGTATTAGTTGCTGATACACCAGCCTTAAAGAAAGATGCATGGGCTGTCCGCGGAGCATTACTTGAGGCAATTGAAGCAGATACTGTACTGTTAGATGAATGTGATGTTGTAGTTCCAACAAATAAGATTGCAGAATTCCTGACATATACAAAATCATTAGAAGCAGAAGCTGATTTCAGAGTGAAGAGCTTTGGACATGCTGGAGACGGTAACTTACATATCTATACATGCAGTAATGACATGGAAGAAGGAGAGTTTAAGAAACAGGTTGCAGTCTTTATGGATAAAGTATATGCAAAAGCAACAGAATTCGGTGGAATGATCTCTGGAGAACATGGAATCGGACATGGAAAGATGGACTACCTAGCAGAGTCTCTCGGACCAGTTCAGATGAGGATCATGGAAGGTGTCAAAGAAGTCTTTGATCCAAATATGATCTTAAATCCAGGTAAGATCTGCTACAAATTATAATTTTAATAGGAAACGATCAATCAAACATAAACAAGTAACATAAAACATATACAAAGCTTTTTTAAGGTTATTTTAGGAGGATATCAAGATGGCATATTTAATTTCAGAGGAAGCAAAAGACTTATTACAGGATGTACACGAGTTCTGTGAAAACGAAGTAAAAGAACAGTGTAAAGCATACGACGTCAGTGGAGAATGGCCAAAAGAAATTTATGACAAAGCCATTGAAATGCAGTTACATTCATTAGAAGTACCAGAAGAATACGGTGGACCAGGATTATCAAGAGTAGACGTTGCGGCACTGATCGAAGAAATGGCTATCGCAGATGCAGGATTTGCAACAACAATTTCTGCCAGTGGATTAGGAACAAAACCAGTACTGATCGCAGGAAATGAAGAACAGAAAAAACATGTATGCCAGAAGATCATTGATGGTGGATTTGGAGCTTTCTGTTTAACAGAACCAGGAGCAGGATCTGATGCCAGTGCAGGAACAACAACAGCTGTCAAAGACGGAGATGAGTGGGTATTAAATGGAAGAAAATGCTTCATTACAAATGGAGGAATCGCTTCTTTCTACTGTATCACAGCTATGACAGATAAAACAAAAGGTGTTAAAGGAATCTCTATGTTCTTAGTTGATGCTGGAACACCAGGATTAAGCACAGGTAATGAAGAAAATAAAATGGGTATCCGTACATCAAACACATGTGATGTTGTATTAGAAGACTGTCGTATTCCAGCTGCAAACTTAGTTGGAGAAGAAGGAAGAGGATTCTCAATCGCAATGAAGACATTAGACCAGGCAAGAGCTTGGATGGGATGTGTTGCAACAGGTATCGCACAGCGTGGTATCAATGAAGGTATTGCATATGCCAAAGAAAGAGTTCAGTTTGGTAAACCAGTCATCAAAAATCAGGCAATGCAGTTTAAAGTAGCTGATATGGAAATCAAAACAGAAACAGCTCGTCAGATGGTTGCACATGCTTTAACAAAGATGGATATGGGATTACCACATTCCAAAGAAGCAGCGATCGCAAAATGCTATGCATCTGATATCGCAATGGAAGTAGCTTCTGAAGCAATTCAGATGTTCGGTGGATATGGATACAGCAGAGAATATCCAGTTGAGAAATTATTAAGAGATGCTAAGATCTTCCAGATTTTCGAAGGAAGTAACGAAATTCAGAGAATCGTTGTAGCAAATAACACAATCGGAAGATAGAACATAAGAAGGAGTAAGACTATGAACATTTTAGTATGTATCAAACAGGTTCCGGATGATTCTGTAGAAATCCATTTAAATGCAGAAGGAACACCGGATTTAGCAAACGTAACACCTGTTGTAAATGCATTTGACACCTATGCTCTCGAAATGGCAGCACGATTAAAAGAATCCTCTGAAGGAGAAGTAACAGTTGTATGTGTCGGAGAAGATAGTGCAAAGAACTCTCTGAAAAACTGTCTTGCAGTTGGTGCAGATCATGCATTTTTAGTAAGTGATGATGCATTCAAAGGATCTGACACAACAGGAATCGCAAATATCCTAAAAAATGTGATCGCAAAATTAGAAGCGGACAATGGTCAGAAATTTGATCTTGTATTCTGTGGAAAAGAAGCAACAGATGCCGCACTTGGACAGGGTGGCTTAATGTTAGCTGAAGAACTTGGAACAAGTGTGATCACAAATATTACAGAAATCGCTTTAGATGGCGATAAAGTGACAGCAAAACAGGAAACAGAAGAAGGATACCGTACAGTAGAAGCTTCTGCACCATGTGTTGTAACAGTCACAAAACCAGAATATGACCCACGTTACCCAACGATCAAGAATAAAATGGCAGCAAGAAAGAAACCAATCGGCGATATTAAAGAAGCTGATCTTGCTGATCTTGAAAAAGAAAAAGTCGGAGAATCTAATGCAAAGGTTCAGATCGTTAAATTATATGAACCAGCGAAGAAAGAAGCCGGAATCAAGATTCAGGAAGAAACACCAGAAGATTCAGCAATAAAAGCAGTCGCTATGATGGCAGATGCCAAAGTATTCTAGGAAGGGAGAACAAAGGACATGGCAGAATGTAAGAATATCATGGTATATGTAGAAACTGCAGAAGGAAATCCAGTCAAAGTTGGATTGGAAATGTTATCTCCAGCCAAGAAACTTGCCGATAAAGTTACGGCAGTTGTTATTGGAGGTGGAGTAGCAGATGCAGCAAAAGAAGTAGCAAAGGCCGGAGCCGATCAGGTCATCTGTGTCGACAGCGAAGATTACAAAGAGTTTAATCTCGATGCATATGCTCAGGTTTTAGTAGAATTAGTAAAAGAAGAAAATCCAGAAGCTGTATTTGTAGGTGGAACACAGGATGGAAAAGATATCGCACCAGTTGTTGCAGCAAAATGTAACACAGGATGTGCATCCGATGTATTAGATATCAAAGCAGAAGATGGAGAAGTTATCTATACATGCCCACTTTATGGTGGAACTGTATTGGAAGATGTAAAAATCAAGACAACACCACAGATAGCAACATTACGTTCCGGAGCATTCCAGAAAGTGGAAGACCCAACTGAGGGTGAAGTTGTAGCCAAAGAAGTAAAAGTAGCTGATGATGTGATCAAAGCAAAGGTCACAGAAAGTGTAAAAGAAATCGCAGAGATGATCAACCTGGAAGAAGCAGAAGTTATCGTATCTGGTGGACGTGGAATGGGAAGCAAAGAAAACTTCGCATTAGTTGACGATCTTGCAAAACTCTTAGGAGGAGTTGTAGGAGCAACAAGACCAGCCATTGAAGACGGATGGGTATCAAAGATTCATCAGGTTGGACAGTCTGGAAAGATTGTTGCACCAAAATTATATATTGCATGCGGAATCTCTGGAGCTACACAGCACGTATCAGGAATCATGAATTCTGGATACATTGTAGCAATCAACAAAGATGAAGATGCACCAATCTTTGACGTAGCCAATGTAGGAATCGTTGGAGACGTTATGAAAGTGCTTCCTGTTATGATCGAAGAAATCAAGAAGATCAAGGATGCACAGTAATAAATATCTATTTTTAAAATAGCTTGTTTCTATACTTAATGTATATTCACCATTTATAAAAGGTCAGATTATGGCGTATGCCATAGCCTGGCCTTTCTTTCCGTGTATAATTAATAAGAAGAAACTTTTATATATCACGTCCACAATGCCGGTAAAATGCCAGCATATACAATCCACATAATCCAACAAGTGCATACACAACTCGTGACAGCCAGCTCATATCTCCAAACAAAAATGCAACAAGATCAAATCGGAAGAATCCGATCAATCCCCAATTTATAGCACCAATGATCGTAAGCGTTAAAGCTGTACAATCCAAACATTTATTTCCCATAATAAAATCAAACCTCCTTGATGTGAAATGTAAAGAATTCCAGTATAGTATTTACAAAAAAAAGGATTTTATGTACAAGGTATTAAAAACCTTAAAATACATTTACGTTTAAAAAAAAAGAGAGTATAATACTCATCAAAGACCATGTCTGACTACCGTGAAGGTAAAGGAGGAACAAAGGCATGAAAGTTATTTTTTTAGACGTAGACGGAGTATTGAATTCACAGCAATTATTCGAGAAATGCGAAGATGATCAGCTGATTTCTGTAGATGAGGATAACATTAAGAATTTAAAAACAATCGTAGATGCAACAGGAGCAAAGATCGTATTATCATCATCCTGGAGATACGGATGGGCAGAACACAGTGATGCTGTGCAGGACTGGTGTCAGATTCTAGTTGACATCTTAGCGAAATACGACCTAAAGATCATAGATAAGACAGAATACCTAAGCAGTGGAAGAAGAGAAGATGAGATCAAAGATTGGCTGGATAAGTGTGAAGAGAAGATTGAAGGTTTTGTCATATTAGATGATGGTGCATATGAATGGCATAGACACGGATTTGACAAACATCTGGTTAAGACAGATTTTTGTACAGGCGGATTAAGAGAAGAAGATGCAGACAAAGCAATTAAGATTTTAAATAAGAAAAGATTATTCAGCTTTTTCAAAAAATACTAAAGGAGAGTTAACAGATGGATATAAATAAAGTGACAACAGCAATGATCGATTACTATCAAGGTCAGCCAAAGAGAATCCAGCATTTCTTGAAAGTACATGCGTATGCAAAGCTGATCGGAGAACAGGAAGGATTAGATAAGGAAATTTTAGACATTCTGGAAGTGGCTGCATTAACACATGATATCGGTATCAAAATAAGCGAAGAAAAATACAACAGTAGTGCAGGAAAATACCAAGAGGTTGAAGGACCGGCAGTTGCACAGCAGATGCTGGAAGACTTACAATATGACAAAGCAAAAACAGACAGAGTCTGCTATTTGATCGGACATCACCATACATATGATCAGATTGACGGTATTGATTATCAGATTCTTGTAGAAGCAGATTTTTTAGTAAATCTTGCAGAAGAACAAAGTTCCAGAGAGACAATTGAGTCCGTAAAAGGCAAGATTTTTAAGACAAAAACAGGAATCTGGCTGATAAATAAAATTTTTTGAAAAAAAAGCTTGCCAAGAGTCGAGGAATATGATAAAGTATAGAAGTCGCAGAAATGAGACAACAACTTAACTGCCCAGATAGCTCAGTCGGTAGAGCAGAGGACTGAAAATCCTCGTGTCGCTGGTTCGATTCCGGCTCTGGGCATTGTATGCGGGTGTAGTTCAATGGTAGAACTCCAGCCTTCCAAGCTGATCACGTGGGTTCGATTCCCATCACCCGCTCTTTTATTAAGAAGAATGTTATGCATTCTTCTTTTTTGTTGTAATTTTTTATTATATCGTTTTTTTCAACCATAGTCAATCGAATTATGTTATGATACAATGATAAAAGAACAAAAATCTGAAACACTATACCATAAAGGAGATACAAAAATGGATTACAACAAACTGGCATTAGAAATGCACGAACAAAACAAAGGTAAGATCGCAGTACGTTCTAAAGTAACAGTAAAGACAAGAGATGACTTAAGTACAGCTTATACACCAGGAGTCGCAGAACCTTGTCGTAAGATCCGTGATAATAAAGAAGAAGTATATCGTTATACAGCAAAAGGTAATTTAGTAGCTGTCGTATCTGACGGAACAGCTGTATTAGGACTTGGAGATATCGGACCAGAAGCAGCAATGCCTGTTATGGAAGGAAAAGCCCTTTTATTTAAAGAATTTGCAGATATCGATGCATTCCCAATCTGTCTTGATACAAAAGATACAGAAGATATCATCAAAACAGTCAAGAATATCGCACCATGTTTCGGTGGTATCAATTTAGAAGATATTTCCGCACCAAGATGTTTTGAGATTGAAAAACGTTTAAAAGAAGAATTAGATATTCCAGTATTCCATGATGATCAGCATGGAACAGCCATCGTTGTAGCAGCAGGATTATTAAATGCCTTAAAATTTGTCGGAAAGAAAATGGAAGATGCAAACATTGTGATCAATGGAGCAGGATCTGCTGGAATCTCTATCTGTAAACTATTATTACAGTTTGGCGCAGGAAATGTTGTCTTAGTTGACCAGAAAGGTGCATTATGTCCAGGAGAAGACTGGATGAATCCAGCACAGAAAGATATGGCAGAGATCACAAACAAAGAGAAACAGACTGGAACATTAACAGAGATCATCAAAGATAAAGACGTATTTATCGGAGTTTCTGCACCAAATATCGTGACAGCCGAAATGGTATCTACTATGGCAGACGATGCGATCATTTTTGCCATGGCAAATCCAACACCAGAGATCATGCCAGATGAAGCGAAGAAAGGTGGAGCAAGAGTTATCGCAACAGGAAGATCCGATTTCCCTAATCAGATCAATAACGTATTAGTATTCCCAGGAATCTTCAGAGGAGCTCTGGATGCAAGAGCTGGACAGATCACAGAAGAGATGAAGATGGCAGCAGCAAGAGCGATCGCAAGTATCATCAGTGATGATGAGTTAAATGAAGAGTATATCATTCCAGGTGCATTTGATGAAAGAGTCTGCAAAGCAGTAGCCAAAGCTGTTGCAGAAGAAAGCCAGAAATAAATGATAGAATTAAATTAAGTACAAGAGCACTTCTGTTCAAGAAGTATGTTTTATGATATACTATATTGAGTTGTGAGAAAATTTTAGGAGATTTTAGGAGAATTCGTTCAATGAAAACAAGCGGAATATTATTGCCAATTTTTAGTTTACCATCAGATTATGGAATTGGATGCTTTTCAAAGGAAGCATACAAATTTGTAGATTTTTTAGAAGAAGCAGGCCAGAAGTACTGGCAGATCCTTCCATTAGGAACGATCGGTGCGGGAAATTCTCCTTATCTTTCGTTTTCAAGTTTTGCAGGAAGTGCATATTATATCGACTTAGAACAGTTACTGGAAGAAGGACTTCTTAAGAAAAAAGAACTCGAATCAATTAAGGAAGAAAACAAGGGCAAAGTTGACTATGAGAAAATCAGAGAAGATCACAGAAAGCTTTTAAGAAAAGCTTATTTCAGATTTCATCCAGATGAAGATTATAAGAAATTTATCAAAGACAATGAATACTGGATCGGGGAATATGCAGAATATATGAGTGAGAAGAAAAGTAAATTCCCAGAAAGTTATTTCTGCTTCTGCCAGTATTATTTCCATAAACAGTGGCTTGCGCTGAAGAAATATGCGAATGACAAAGGAATTCAGATCGTAGGAGATCTTCCATTTTATGTAGCCTTAGATGGAACAGCATTTACATACCACAAAGAATTATTTAAAGTCGATGAAGAAGGAAAGGCAACGGTTGTAGGTGGATGTCCTCCAGATGCATTTGCAGAAGATGGACAGGTATGGTCCAATCCTGTATATGACTGGGAATATCATAAGAAAACAGATTACGAATGGTGGATGAAACGTTTACGTCATAATTTTATGTTATATGATATTTTAAGATTAGACCATTTCAGAGGATTCGATGAATACTTTGAGATTCCAGCAGAAGACGAGACAGCTGTTAATGGAGAATGGGTCAAAGGTCCAGGAATGGATTTCTTTGAAGCAATGAAGAAAGAACTTGGTGAGAAGAAAGTTATCGCAGAGAACTTAGGATTCTTAACAGACAGCGTGCATAAACTTCTAGATGATACAGGATTCCCAGGAATGAATGTTCTGGAATTTGCATTTGGAGCATATGATGACAGCATCTATCTTCCACATAAATACAAAGAAAATAGTGTTGTATACACAGGAACACATGACAATGATACGGTTGTTGGATGGTACGAAACATTATCAGAAGATGATAAGAAATTCTTAGAGCATTATTTAAAATACAGTACGATCGAGAGAACAGGAACTGTACATTTAGACTTGATTTCTCTTGCATTAGAGAGTCGAAGCGATATGGTGATCATCCCACTTCAGGATTATCTTGGATTAGGAAATGAAGCAAGGATCAACACACCATCTACGGTAGGTGGTAACTGGGAGTGGAGAGTGAAAGAAGAGCAGTTAACAGATGAGTTAAAAGAACTGATCAGAACACTGACAATAAAATATCGTACAGTTGCAGAAGAGAATGCGAAGAAAGCAGCCGAAGAAGCACAGCAATAGAAGAAATTGATAGAAGAAAAAGGATGAAAGAATTTGGGAAATCTTTCATCCTTTTTTGCATAGAAATATGCGTATAAAATAATTGATATTAGATTGTATGGAATATGATGTACCATATAAAGCAATAAAATTAGCTTGACGACACAAAATCATAGTGTTACAATTTAGTACATAAAAGCATTGAAGCTTTAAAGTTCAGAAGTTTAAAGCCAAGGAATGCAATCGGGAACGATATTAAGGAGGAGAAAAATATGAGATTAAAGAAAGTCATGGCAACAGGATTAGTTGCTGCATTAGCATTATCCACAATGGTTGGTTGCTCAAGCAAGAAAGACAGTTCAGACCAGAAGAAGATCGGAGTCGTTCAGTTAGTAGAACATGATGCTTTAGATGCATCTTACAAAGGGTTTAAGGATGGTCTTGAGAAAGCTGGATATAAAGACGGAGACAAGATCAAGATTGAATATAAGAACGCACAGAATGAACAGTCAAATTGCCAGACAATTGCCAAACAATTTGTCACAGATAAGTGCGATCTTGTATTAGCGATCGCAACACCAGCAGCACAGGCAATGGCCAATGAATCAAAAGATATTCCGATTTTAGTAACAGCTGTTACAGATCCAGCCGATGCCAAACTGGTGAAATCAAATAAAAAACCAGGAACAAACGTATCTGGAACATCAGATTTAACACCAGTAGCAAAACAGATGAATCTATTAAAAGAATTAATTCCAAATGCAAAGAAAGTTGCAATGTTATATTGTTCTGCAGAAGCAAACTCCAAATTCCAGGTAGGACTTGCGAAGAAAGAAGCAAAGAAATTAGGATTAACAACAGTCGATGCAACAGTATCAGAATCCAGTGAGATCCGTCAGGTTGTAGAATCCTTAAAAGGTAAAGTTGATGCAATCTATTCACCAACAGACAACATGATCGCAGCAGGAATCAATACAGTATCCATGGTAGCAAATGAAGCTAAGATTCCATTTATCGTAGCTGAAGAAGGAATGTGTACAGGTGGAGGACTTGCAACATACGGAGTTAATTACTACAAGTTAGGACAGCAGACAGCAAAGCAGGCAGTAAAGATCTTAGAAGGAAAAGCTGAACCAAAAGATATGCCAATTGAATATCAGGAAAATGCGGATCTGATCATCAATAAAGACACAGTAAAGACATTAGGAATTAAGATTCCAGAGAAGTTAAAAAAAGAAGCTAAGATGGTAACAACACAGAAAAAGACAGATAAAGAATAATAAATAAGATTTTCTTGCATATAAGATTACAAGAAGATCAGGAAGTGTCTTCCGATTTGCGGGAGGCACTTCTGTGCATTTAGAAAAGAGGTAGAAAATGGCATTAATTACAAATCTTTATAGTGCATTAGCCCAAGGAACATTATGGGGAATCATGGCACTGGGAGTTTATATTACATTTAGGATCTTAGATATCGCAGACTTATCCTGCGATGGAACATTTGCACTCGGTGGATGTATCAGTGCAATCCTTATTACAAGGGGAGTCAATCCATTTGTAACATTATTATTTGCACTTGTAGGAGGAATGTTAGCAGGACTTGTTACAGGCTGGCTGCACACGAAACTTATGATCCCTGCGATCTTAGCAGGTATTTTAACAATGATCGCATTATGGTCCGTTAATATCAGAGTTATGGGAGGGCCAAATGTTTCATTACTTGGAGAAGACACTGCATTTACAAAGGTAATGGATCTGTTAGGAGTAGATCAGACACTGGCAACATTGGTAGTTGGAGTCATTATTGGAATCATTGTGATCGCAGCTCTGTACTGGTTTTTTGGAACAGAGATCGGATGTGCACTTAGGGCAACAGGAAACAATGAATTTATGGTACGTGCTTTAGGGGGAAATACAGATACATCCAAAGTGTTAGGATTGGTGATTTCTAATGGACTGATCTCAGTATCTGGAGCTTTAGTAGCCCAGAACCAAGGATACGGAGATATCAAAATGGGAACAGGATCTATTGTAATTGGTCTTGCATCCATTGTAATCGGAGAAGTTATCTTTGGAAAACGTTTTAACTTTGCTTATATCCTTGCATCACTGATCGGAGGAGCAATGGTATATCGCATGATCATCTCACTTGTTTTACATTTCGGATTAAGTACCGATGATATGAAATTATTCACAGCGATCATCGTAGCATTAGCACTCGGTATTCCTGCTCTCAAATCAAAATATTCACACCGCAGGACACCAGCATAGAAAGAGGGGCAAAGTTATGTTAGAAATTAAAAATGTACATAAAACATTTAATAAAGGAACGATCAATGAGAAAAAAGCATTAAATGGAGTCAATCTTCACTTAGATCCTGGGGACTTCGTAACGATCATCGGAGGAAATGGGGCCGGAAAATCTACAACTCTCAACATGGTAGCAGGAGTCTATCCGATCGATCAAGGAACGATCATTCTAGATGGCAAGGATATCTCAGATCTTCCAGAATACAAACGTGCCTACATGTTAGGAAGAGTATTCCAGGACCCAATGATGGGAACGGCAGCAGGTATGCAGATTGAAGAAAACATGGCAATGGCAAACCGTAGAGGAAAGAAAAGAGGCCTAAGCTGGGGAATCACAAAAAAAGAAAAAGAAATGTTTAAAGAAAAATTACAAATGCTCGACTTAGGATTAGAAGATCGAATGACATCCAAAGTAGGACTATTATCCGGAGGTCAGAGACAGGCATTGACACTGCTTATGGCAACACTGAAGAAACCAAGCCTGCTATTATTAGACGAACACACAGCAGCCCTTGATCCAAAGACTGCGAAGAAAGTACTAGACATCACAGAGAAGATCGTAGCCAGAGATAATCTTACAACAATGATGGTAACACATAATATGAAAGATGCGATCAATATCGGAAACCGCCTAATCATGATGAGTGATGGAAAGATCATTTATGATGTGAAAGGGGAAGAAAAGAAGAAGCTTAAGGTAGCAGATTTATTGCAGAAATTCGAAGAAGCCAGCGGCGGAGAATTCGCAAACGATAGAATGTTGTTGTCTTAAAATTTTAATTTGTAGTTGGCCAACTGTAGATTTCGAGTATATGATAAAAAATAAATAAACGATCGGAA
>OLPX01001187.1_pt1 | contig 19585 bp, 15 predicted proteins | sample 1672491 | NCBI WGS metagenome assembly OLPX01 (sample SAMEA3136692, study PRJEB25190) | human gut metagenome | biome: human gut; feature: human-associated habitat; material: faeces | place: Austria | collected 2013 | reverse complement strand
GGCATCAATTTCATCGTCCCAAAACATAACCCGGAGGAGATTGTCGCTATATGCCAGGTAAATGTCTACCGTGTCACCTTTTACGCGGAAGTTTCCGCGGTTCAGTTCTATGTCGTTACGCACATACAGGCTGTCCACCAAGCGGCGTAAAAATACATTCCTGTCCAGCAGTTTGCCTTTTTTTATCTCGATTACGTTATTATAGAAATCCGACGGGTTCCCCATACCGTAGATGCAGGACACGGAAGACACCACCACCACGTCCTTCCGTCCCGACAGCAGGGCAGAGGTGGCAGCCAGCCGCAATTTGTCAATCTCTTCATTAATGGCCAGATCCTTTTCTATATAGGTGTCGCTGGACGGCAAATATGCTTCCGGCTGGTAATAGTCATAATAAGATACATAGTATTCCACAGCATTATTGGGAAAGAAACTCTTGAACTCTCCGTATAACTGGGCTGCCAATGTTTTGTTATGGCTTAATATCAAGGTGGGCTTATTGATGTTTTTAATTACATTTGCAATCGTGAAAGTCTTGCCGGACCCGGTGACCCCCAATAAAGTTTGTGCGGGGACTCCTTCCAGCACCCCTTCGGTCAGCTGGGCGATAGCTTCCGGTTGGTCACCGGTGGGTTGGTATTCGGAAATCAATTCAAAATTCATAATAGCATGTTTGGTTTAATGAGATGTAAAAATACAGTTATTTCCTTAGATATTATCTATTCATCTCTAAAAAATAGACTCTTGTCGACTTTTTAGCATTTAAAAACATGGAAATATTGCATTATTCGGTGGAAAGGCGTAAATTTGCGCAATTATTTGAATAAGATGAAAAAATATATCATTATAGCTCTTGTCTCCGGTACGGTTCTAACGTCTTGTGGAGAGTATAACAAAGTTTTAAAAAGCACGGACTACGAATACAAGTACGAAGCGGCCAAAAGTTACTTTGGCAAAGGGCAGAATACTAAGGCGGCCACCATTCTGGAGGAATTGATTACCATCATGAAGGGAACGGATAAGGCTGAGGAATCACTTTATATGTTGGGTATGACCTACTATAATCAGGGTGACTTCATCACAGCTTCGCATTATTTCACCACTTATTATAATACTTATCCGCGTGGGGTCTATACGGAACAGGCCAGATATTTTTCAGGAAAAGCATTGTTCCTGGATACTCCGGAACCTCGTTTGGACCAGTCGAGCACCTATAAGGCTATTCAGGAGTTGCAGATGTTTATGGAATATTTCCCTACCAGTAGCCGTCGGCAGGATGCACAGCAAATGATTTTTGATTTGCAGGACAAGCTGGTGATGAAAGACTATCTGGCTGCGAAATTGTATTATGATTTGGGCTCTTATACAGGAAACAGTACTTATAGCACTACCGGTAACAACTATTTGTCTTGCATCGTTACCGCCCAGAATGCTTTGAAAGACTATCCCTATACCAAGATGCGCGAAGATCTTTCTATCCTGGTCTTGCGTGCCAAATATGATATGGCGAAAGCGAGCGTGGAAGAAAAGAAAGAAGAGCGTATGCGTGAAACGATAGATGAATATTATTCTTTCAAGAACGAGTTTCCCGACAGCAAGTATACTAAAGAAGTGGAGAGCATCTACAAGGATGCCAATAAGTACGTAAAAGAATTTAATGAATAAAACTAAATAAGAAATTATGGATTACAAAAAGACAAACGCTCCAAGTAATACTGTTACCCGTGACATGATGGATTTATGTGCAGACACAGGTAACATTTATGAAACTGTTGCTATCATTGGCAAACGTGCCAACCAGATTAGTGTTGAGATGAAGAATGATCTTTCAAAGAAATTGCAGGAGTTTGCCTCATACAACGATAACCTGGAAGAAGTCTTTGAAAATAGAGAGCAGATCGAAATCTCACGTTATTACGAAAAACTTCCGAAACCGACATTGATCGCTGCTCAGGAATATGAAGAAGGCAAGGTTTATTTCCGTAATCCTGCTAAAGAAAAAGAGAAACTACAGTGATTTTTCATTTGGGGCTGTGCAAAAGGTCTTTACCGCAGGTTACACGGATCGTTCTATTTTGAAACATGAGTCGTTTCGTGTGGAAACTGTATCAATCTGAGTAATCTGTGGTACATTTTGATGCACCTCACATTATATTAGCCCTGTTATGCTGAACGCAGTGAGGAATCTGATAACCATTCACTTTGTGTTTTCAGGTTTTTCACTGCGTTTAGAATGACGGGTTGTATGATTAAAATTAAAGAGACTATGATACAACGCATTCAATCTGTTTATTTACTTGTTGTTACCATTTTGATTATTATTTGCCTGTGTAGTCCTGTAGGCTCATACATAGGAAGTGATTATAGTGTTTCCGCTTTAACAAATCTGTGTCTTACTATGGCGGATGGTACTAAAGATTATGCTCCATGGGCCTTGTTTGTGATTTTGCTGGTTGTTGCGGTTCTTGCTTTCGGCACTATCTTCTTGTTCAAAAAACGCATGTTGCAAATCCGTCTGACTATTTTCAGCACCATTTTGTTGATCGGGTATTATGCCACATTGGTCACTTTTATTTTTATGTTGAAAGAAGAGTCTATGACATTTTCTCCTTCATGGACTGTGTGTCTGCCGTTGGTTGCCATCATTTTGAATTGGCTTGCCATCCGCGCCATTGGTAAGGATGAGGTATTGGTTAAAGCATACGACCGTTTGAGATAAGCTGAGGGAATTATTATGTATGATATAAAAAGCCTGCAAGATTCATCTTGCAGGCTTTTGTATTATGAGAGAGAGTCCTTTTTTTATTTAGTAATATCTATCAGATAACTCAGCCGTATGCCTATGAATGAATGGGCTGATCTTTCGAAGAAATCTCTTTTCGAGTTCTTGTAAAAGTCGCTCAATCCCATGTAGTAACGTCCTTCCAGCAGGAAATGTCCGATACCGGTACTTACTTCCAGACCGGCGCCGGCTGTGATACCATAATCAAATTTATTCTCCACCTCTTTACCGTGTTCCGGTCTTGTTGTAGAAGTAGTCCAGTTTATCTTTTCGTTGTCACCCAGGAAAAAGCCGATTTGTGGTCCTGCATTGAAAAAGACCTTCACTCCCCGGTTCAATGCATCCTTGCCGAATGCCAGATGTGCCATGAAAGGGATTTCCAGATAATTCATGGTGCGGCTGTAAGAATTGCCGGAATCATCTTCTATCTTTTCGTCCCATCCGCGTTGTGAATAGTTTATTTCCATTTGCACGCCACACATCATCTTGAAATATTTCTCGGACATATATCTCATGGTAACCCCCATAGACATGGTGTTCAAGGTGTTCAGTTTGATTTTCGGGTTGAAGCTGACGGAACTCATGTTCAGACCACCATTGATGCCGACGGCAAAATTATGACGTTCTTCACCCAACTGTGCAGCTGCCGGCAATGCAAAGAGCAATGCCAGTACAAGCAGCCCGAAGTTCTTATACTTTTTCATTATTCAAAATCAAGTTTAATCAGTTCAAAGTCCTTGGTAAAATGAACGAAGAACACTTTACGATTGATAAATCCACCCCAGTTGTTTACGCGTTCAAATTTAAATCCGGTCTGGATAGGGGTGACAGCCACCTTGTCCAGTTTGTCTTCCAGTTTGTTGCCGTATTGGGACAGGCCCTTCAGGAAGAAATATCCTGTATCGAATCCCAGCATACCATATTTAGGGAATGAGTTGAGCATATCCTTGCTGTACCATTTGCGGTAAGCCGATGAGAACTGAACGGCTTCCGGAAATAAATTGTTTGTGTAAAACGAAGAATAGAAATAGGTGTCCAGTTCATAGAAACTGGCCAGATGGTCGTTGGTATAGGTCTGCCATTCCGGATAGCCGAATAACTGCATACGGTAGTCGGGATTGTCACGGGAGGTCACAATCAGTTGTGGTAACAGTTTTATCAATGCCACGTTGGTGCCGGAAGTCGGGATGAATACATTATCCATACTATGGTTCATCGCGCCTTTCAATGATTCCGGAGTAATATTTTCCCCTTTTAATTCGGTAAAAGGAATGCGTTTGGTTTTTAACTCCTCTTTCAGTCCTTTTATAAAATCCACTTTGTCTTTGTCACCATCTTCTGCATCCAGGAAGATAACATTGGCGGTTGTAAACTTGCGGGTAAAATGCTCGTAAACTTCCGAGTACAGATAAGATTGGGGAGTATTTATCTGATAGATGGCGGGATTGCTGAAAACTTCATTCCCTTTGGAGGTAAAAGGTACTACCAGCCGGATATTGTTTTTCTTGGCGAATTCCGCAACCGGTTTCACCTGGTCGGGATAAGCCGGGCCGAAGATAATATCCATGCTCTTCAATTCACTTCTATCCAGAATGTTCTTGATGGAAGAAGTATTGTTATGGGTATCGTATGAGTACAGGTCGATGGATACTCCTTTTTCCTTCAAGCTGTCTACTGCCATCAGGAAGCCTTCATAGTATTCCACCATACGTGTCTGTTCGTCACGGTTGCCCTTGCCGTCTGTCATGAATGGCAGCATTACGGCAGCTTTGATGGTAGATATTTTGCGTGCCTCCTTCTTGCTTTCATTAAACAGCTGGTCGTCCGTGGGGATTACGGCAGGCGTATTATCCACAGGCGTTTCAGTCTTTGTATCCTTAGGATATGGAATACAAAGGAACCTTCCTTTTTTCAGTTTTTCGGTACGCAGTTCAGGATTGGCGGCAATCAGTTCGGCTTCTGTAATGCCATACAGGCGGCTGATGCTGAATATCGTTTCCTTGCGTTCCACTTTATGCATATCCCTGCAATTGGGTTTCAGTGGGGTGGAAGTGGTGACCGGCTTGGTAGTCTGTGCGGCTTTCACCTCGTTCATGATTATCTCCTCGCTGTCCGTCACTTTGGCGGGAATTACGATAACCTGTCCGATACGGAAATTCTCCGCGCTCAGTCCGGGATTTGCCTGGCAGATGCGTTGTGCGGTTACTCCATAGCGTTGTGTCAGCTTGTACAAGGTTTCACCCGACTGGATGGTATGGAACATCTGCTGTTCCGTTCCGATGTTCTTTTGTGGAATCTTCAATGTTTCACCGGTTTTAATTTTCTGGTCGCTGCCGGGGTTCATTTTAACGATATCACCGGTAGTGACATTATACATGCTGGCTATGGAATAAAGACTTTGCCCTTTGGTGATGGTGTGCAGGAAATAGCCGGAAGACTGTGTTTGAGCCATCATTCCGGTGCTGCTGGCAGACAAGGCTGCGATAAGATATAATGCTCGAATAAATTTCATTTGCAGTGTGTTGATTAAACTGAGTGGCAAAAGTACAAAAAAAACTGTTTTATTCACATTATATAGAAAGAATAGAAAATATTATTAGGCTTTTTAATTAAATATTTCGTCGGGAAGCATTAATTTTGCAAAGATTACGCAGAGTAAGAAGATTATGAGTGAAGAAAAAGAACTGATTAATGTATACGGTGCCCGTGTACATAACTTGAAAGATATAGATGTTGAAATTCCACGGAACAGCCTGACGGTGATAACCGGATTGAGCGGAAGCGGTAAATCGTCTTTGGCATTCGATACCATCTTCGCCGAAGGGCAGCGGAGATACATTGAGACCTTTTCCGCATATGCCCGTAATTTCCTGGGAGGGTTGGAGCGCCCGGATGTGGATAAGATTACAGGACTCAGCCCGGTAATTTCCATCGAACAGAAAACGACAAACAAGAATCCCCGCTCTACCGTGGGAACTACGACAGAGATATACGATTATCTCCGTTTGCTCTATGCCCGTGCAGGAGTTGCTTATTCTTATCTTTCGGGAGAGAAAATGGTGAAATATACCGAGGAACAGATCATCGGCCTGATTCACCGGGATTATCAGGGTAAGAAGATATTCATGCTTGCCCCGTTGGTACGTACCCGCAAGGGGCATTACAAAGAACTTTTCGAACAAGTGCGCAAGAAAGGTTATCTGTATGTCCGCGTGGACGGCGAGGTGCGCGAAATTGTACACGGCATGAAGCTGGACCGTTACAAGAACCACGATATCGAAGTCGTGATAGACAAGCTGGTCGTATCGGAAAAGGACGACAAACGGCTGAAACAGAGCGTTGCCACTGCCATGCAGCAGGGTGAGGGGCTGATTATGATTTATGATGCCGATACCCGGGAGGTGCGCCATTACAGTAAGCGGTTGATGTGTCCTGTTACCGGACTGTCTTATAAAGAACCTGCTCCTCATAATTTTTCGTTTAACTCTCCGCAGGGAGCTTGCCCCCGTTGTAAGGGGCTGGGGTATGTGAATCTGATTGATGTGGACAAAGTGATTCCCGACAGGAATCTTTCCATTCACGAAGGAGCCATCGCTCCTTTGGGCAAATATAAAAATGCCATGATTTTCTGGCAGATAGAGGCCCTGCTTGAAAAATATGATTTTACGATCAAGACACCGGTCAAGGATATGCCGGATGATGCGATAGACGAAATACTCTATGGCTCGGATGAGCGTATCAAGATAAAGAGCACCTTGATTCATACCTCTTCCGATTACTTTGTAACTTATGAAGGGATTGTGAAGTACATCCAGATGATGCAGGAGAAAGATGCGTCGGCCACTGCCCAGAAGTGGGCGGAACAGTTTGCCAAGACTGATGTTTGTCCCGAATGCAAGGGCGCGCGCCTGAACAAGGAGGCGTTGCATTTCCGTATCCATGACAAGAACATTTATGAACTGGCAAGCATGGATATCAACGAACTGTATGACTGGCTGCAACAGGTCGATCCTTTTCTGGAAGACAAGCAGCGCATGATTGCCGCCGAGATTTTGAAGGAGATCCGTACCCGTCTTAAGTTTTTGTTGGATGTGGGACTGGATTATCTTTCACTGAATCGCACCTCGGTATCCCTTTCGGGAGGCGAGAGCCAGCGCATCCGTCTGGCAACTCAAATCGGCTCCCAGCTGGTGAACGTGCTTTATATTCTGGATGAACCGAGTATCGGATTGCACCAACGGGACAACCTCCGCCTTATCAACTCCTTGAAGAAGTTGCGTGACACAGGTAACTCTGTCATCGTGGTGGAGCATGACAAGGATATGATGCTGGCGGCAGACTATGTGGTTGATATGGGACCGAAGGCAGGCCGTTTGGGTGGGGAAGTAGTATTCCAAGGAACTCCGAAACAAATGCTTCAGACAGAAACACTTACCTCTAAGTACTTAAACGGACAGATGAAGATAGAGATACCGGCCGAACGCCGTCCCGGTAACGGGAAATCCTTATGGCTGAGAGGGGCGAAGGGGAACAACCTGAAGAATGTGGATGTGGAATTTCCTTTGGGAAAACTCATTTGCGTCACAGGGGTGTCCGGCAGTGGCAAATCCACGCTGATAAACGATACCTTGCAGCCCATCCTGTCACAGCATTTCTACCGTTCTTTGCAGGAACCTCTGCCCTATGACAGTGTGGAAGGACTGGACTATATAGATAAGGTGGTGAATGTGGACCAGTCGCCGCTGGGCAGGACACCGCGTTCCAATCCGGCCACCTATACAGGAGTATTCTCGGATATCCGGAATCTGTTTGTCGGTCTGCCCGAAGCGAAGATCCGTGGCTATAAGCCGGGGCGTTTCTCGTTCAATGTAACCGGAGGACGCTGCGAGGCTTGCGGCGGTAACGGATACAAGACCATCGAAATGAATTTCCTGCCCGATGTGCTGGTACCTTGCGAGGTTTGTCACGGTAAACGATATAACCGCGAGACGCTGGAAGTGCGCTATAAGGGTAAATCCATAGCCGATGTACTGGACATGACCATCAATCGTGCTGTAGAGTTCTTTGAGAATGTGCCTCAGATTCTGAATAAAATCAAAGTGCTGCAAGAGGTGGGGTTAGGATATATTAAACTGGGACAGCCCTCCACCACCTTGTCGGGCGGAGAGAGCCAGCGTGTGAAACTGGCTACGGAACTGTCCAAGCGTGATACCGGCAAAACGATGTATATTCTGGATGAGCCTACTACCGGGCTTCATTTCGAAGATATCCGTGTGCTGATGAATGTACTGAACAAACTGGTGGAGAAAGGCAATACCGTTCTGGTTATCGAACATAACCTGGACGTGATCAAACTGGCGGATTACATCATCGATATGGGTCCCGAAGGCGGAAGGGGCGGAGGACAGGTGCTTGCTGCCGGAACTCCTGAGGAAGTGGCCGGAAGCAAGAAAGGATATACCCCGAAATTTATAAAAGAAGAATTGGAAAATTAACCGGCATACCAGCAATGAAAGAGAAAATAGCTAAAACCAACGTAGCCCGTCTGCTTGATAAGGCCAAGATAGCATACGAGCTTATTCCATACGAAGTAGACGAGAACGACCTCAGCGCTGTTCACGTTGCCGCCAGTTTGGGCGAGAACATAGAACAAGTCTTCAAGACTTTGGTGCTTCATGGGGATAAATCCGGATATTTTGTCTGTGTCATACCCGGCGAGCACGAGGTGGATTTAAAAATGGCGGCAAAAGTCTCAGGTAACAAGAAATGCGACCTGATTCCCATGAAAGAGCTGCTTCCCCTGACAGGATATATCCGGGGAGGATGTTCTCCCATCGGCATGAAAAAGCATTTCCCCACCTATATACACGAGACTTGCACCGCATTCCCGTACATTTATATCAGTGCCGGTATCCGCGGATTACAGATAAAAATAGCGGCCGATGACCTGATAAAAGAAACGAAAGCAGAGATTTGTTCCCTTTTCACCGAATAAATATGCCAAAAAGAGTCACATTTGTGGCTCTTTTTTTTTCAGATAGACTAAAAGTTATATCTTTGCAAAAAAAGAATACTAACTATTAATTAAATCTTTATCAACTATGTTTGAAGGACAGCCTAAAGGCTTATACGCATTAGCTCTCGCCAATACCGGCGAACGCTTTGGTTATTACACCATGCTTGCTATTTTCACTCTCTTCCTGCAAGCGAAATTCGGCTTTACAGCCGCCACGACGTCAACAATCTTTGCCAGTTTCCTGGCAGGAGTGTATTTCATGCCGCTTATCGGAGGTATCCTGGCCGATAAATTCGGTTATGGCAAGATGGTTACTACCGGTATCGTTATCATGTTTGCCGGTTATGTGCTGCTGGCTATCCCGATGGCAACCAATATCGGATTGTATTCCATGTTCGGCGCTCTTGCCCTGATTGCTTTGGGAACTGGACTTTTCAAGGGAAATCTGCAAGTAATGGTAGGTAATCTGTATGATGCTCCTGAGTATAGCGCGAAACGTGATACCGCTTTCAGTTTGTTCTATATGGCAATCAACATCGGTGCCCTGTTCGCTCCGACTGCCGCTACTGCCATGACCAACTATGTGTTGGGCAAAGCAGGCTTCAGCTATGTGCCCCAGATACCTTCTTTGGCACACCAGTTCCTGGACGGTACGATTACCGCCGAAGGTGAGGCCACACTGACTGCCATGCAGACCGCACAGAATTTCACAGGAAGTATGGCTGATTTCTGTACTACCTATATTGATAAATTGTCAGAAGCCTATAACTATGGTTTCGGTGTAGCTTGTATCTCACTGGTTGCCTCTATGGCTATTTATGTTATTTTCCGTTCTACATTCAAACATGCCGATTACAACTCCAAGCAGGCTAAACCGGCCAATGTACACGAAGAAGAGCTGACTCCCGCACAGACCAAAGAACGCATCGTCGCTTTGTTACTGGTATTCGCTGTGGTTATTTTCTTCTGGATGGCATTCCATCAGAACGGTCTTACCATGACCTTCTTCGCCCGTGACTACACGGCACATGAGGTAACCGGTCTGGATCGCCTTGGCTTCAGCGTATGGAATCTGGCTCTGCTTATTGTAACCGTTTATGCAGGTTTCTCACTGTTCCAGTCCAAGACAGGCAAGGGCAAATTGATTTCAGGCGTTATTGCTACCTTGGCTCTTGTGGTTTTAGGAGTCAATTATGGTACTATGGACCCTACATTGCCTATCCTTCCTCAGATTTTCCAACAGTTTAACCCCTTCTTCGTTGTCGCTCTGACTCCGGTATCACTGGCAGTATTCGGTTCATTGGCAAAGAAAGGAAAAGAGCCATCAGCTCCGCGTAAAATCGGTATCGGTATGGTGATTGCCGCAGTAGGTTTCATGTTGCTGGCATTCGGCTCATTCGGTCTGCCTACTCCTGCCGAAGTAGAAGCCAATGGTATTGCCGAGAGCGCGTTGGTTTCACCCAACTGGCTGATCTCGACTTATCTGGTATTGACTTTTGCCGAATTGTTCCTGTCACCGATGGGTATCTCATTTGTTTCCAAGGTAGCTCCTCCCAAGTATAAAGGCGCTATGATGGGACTTTGGTTTGTGGCTACTGCTATTGGTAACTATCTGGTAGCTATCATCGGTTATTTGTGGGGTGATATGCAGTTGTGGATGGTATGGAGTGTATTGATTGTGTGCTGCTTGCTTTCCGCATTGTTCATCTTCTCTATCATGAAGAAACTGGAAAAGTTTGCGAAATAATTCCCGCCTATATTATATATGAAAAAGAAGCCCGCTTAACCAATCAGCGGGCTTCTCTTTTTTTATAAATTACAGAAGAAGGATACGAAAACAGGAACACTCATATCAATCAGTATTCCGTGGAATATGGCCAGGGGAATCATGTCTTTTCCCGAATAACGTGTGATGGATGGCAGCAATACATCCATCGAGTTCACTCCGGCAGCCGAGATAGGAGCCAGCTGTCCGAAATATTTCCGTATGAGCGGAGCACCGAGCAATGCCATCATCTCCCGGAAAATATTGGCCAGTAACGCAATGGTTCCCAATTCGGTGGCCAGTTGTAATCCGATAGACGGTTCTTTGAACTGTGTGATCAGAATGGAGGACAGTGAATAATAGGCAAAGCCGCTGCCCACCGCCATACAGTCGAATACACTCCATTGGCTTAATAGCAGACTGGCCAGTGCCGAGAAAAGCAAGGTTCCCGCAATGGTAGCCATCGGTACCAGGAGCATTTTCAGCCGTAAGCTTTTAATCAGTTCTTTCAATTTCTTATTGCTGCCTATGCTGATTCCTACTTGGAGCATCAGTGCATAAAGCACATACATGGAAACAGAGTGCATGTCATACTGGAAATTATTGACAGCTCCAATCATACATCCTGCACAAAAAAATGCGACAACAACCAAACTGCCTTTCATTGTTTGCCTCCTTTCTTAAAAAACAGATGAAATACCAGGAAAGAAGCTAGCATACTGCCCAAAATGCTTAATGTAGCCAATATAGCCGCCTGCCATCCGAATCTGCCTAAATTGTTAATGATTAAGCTGTTGGAGCCGATAGAGATTCCCAAAACAAACAACAGCAGGAAGATAGTGAGTGATGTACTCTTTTCTATTTTCTGTAAAAACTGCAAGTTGCGCAATACATATCCTATACCGATACCAACAAACATAATAGATATAATAGTAAACATAGCAATCAATTTTTTTAGTAAAACATATACAACCCGACGGTTTCACCGAATGAGAACCATCATGCAATATATCTTTCATCGGGCACGTGTGTGGGTAGGATGAAAGTTGGGTAATAAATTACGTGTGAGTGGAAATCTAAACAAATCCGCTGAACCAATGTACATGCACAATGAAGTGATTACACAGGGGGGTATTTCCCGATGTAAGGTGATGTATGCTGTATGTAGTCTGTAATTGGTTCATATCATTGATTCATTTGCGGTGCAAAGATAATCCTTTTATGTATATTTTCAAAATAAATATTCATAAATCTTCTTCTGTTACCTTTGGACGGATATAGCGTGTGTTTTAACATAGGATCATTTATTGGGAATTTATCTCCGAATTCTGACGATAAAAAATATTCATTAATTGCAGGGGATAAGAACTTTATCTTTTCTGGAGAATTATACTTTTTTCTTGAATTGAATGTGCTGTGTAAGTGTTTGTGTACTAGTTGTTTATATTTGTTTGAGATAAAAATGAAGATAATGTCATAATTGGTGGCAATTATCTATACACCCTATTGATATTTTTTGTTTCTTTGTAATCTATTTATATACTAACACACCAAAGGAATGGATTACACCGAACAGTTTATCCGGCTGAATTGCAGCTTGATGTCGGATTACAAAATGATGAAGCTGAATGCCGAAATGAAATGCATGGGAATAGGATTATATATTCAAATGATATTGTTCCTGCGAAGGCAACAGGAATACAAACACGATTTTAACGAACTGGATTTGTTGGCTGAACAATGGGGGGCTACAGTGGAAGATCTGCAGCATCTCATTAAAGACTTTAACTTGTTTGTCATAACGGAGGACGGATATTTCCGATGCCTGTATCTGGATGAGGTGATGGGTTATCAGAATAAGCTTTCGGAGCAACGTGCCGCCGCCGGTAGCAAAGGCGGAAGAAGCAGCAAGAAAAAGACTGTGCAGACAGCTGAAAAAGTAATCACTTCTACTGTCCTCACGGCAGCGGATAAAGAAGCGAATGACGATGCAGACAATAAGGAAAACAACACGGAAAACAATGCGGAAAACAGTGTAAAATGCATGAAAAACACGATTGAAAAAAGTGATGATGAAAATGTAACCGAAAACACACTGCAATGCATTGATAATGAATGTGTTAATGGGGATTTGCAAGCAAGCTTTAAGCAAAACTTTATAAGAGAAGAAAAGAATAGAGAAGAGAAGAAAAACAACAGTAACAAAGAAAAAGAAATAACTGTTGTTGCTGTTGTTGAACTCTTCAAAAACATAGGATTTGCACCTCGACAGAAACGCTATATCAATGAGATTTTCCCTATCCGGGTTCGGGTGGATACACCACGCACGATTCCGGATTTGGAAGAAAGAGGAGTTGGACCGCCCATGGATAAATGCATATCGTATCTTTGTTGAATGCTATTTGCCCCCCCAGGTACGCGCCGTTAATCACGGAAGATATGGATCTTTCACGTGTAAGATGCTATATCTTACAGCTGTAAGATTATAAATCTTTCACCTTCATCGTCTGGACATTGCGAAAGAATTCAGCCGGTCTGTGCGTGGTGGAATATAACCGTCTGCCGCTTGTTTTCACGAATACCGTCTGGGGTATCTCAAGAAGATGCTCAGCAGGGCAAATATCCCGATGGCTACCGGATAGTACAAGTATTCGATAATGCTCAAAGGAGACAGGGAAGCCAGTTTGGCAGCAATCAGCATTTGTGCTCCGTAAGGGATGATTCCCTGGATGACACACGAGAAAGTATCCAGAATACTTGCACTCTTGCGTTTGTCCACCCTGTAGCGGGTAGCGATATCGTTGGCAAGCGGTCCCACTGTGATGATGGCTATCGTATTGTTGGCTGTGCAGAAATTGGCGATACTCACCAAAGCCGCGATGCAAAGTTCGGCTCCGCGTTTGCTGTTGACGTGTTTGGTCAGTTTTTGGATGATATAGTCCACTCCGCCATTAAAACGGATCAGTTCCAGCATACCGCCTGCCATCAAGGTGATGATGATGAGCTCACCCATCCCGGTGATCCCTGTGCCCATGGAGCCGAGCCAGTCGAACAGGCCGATGCTCCCCGTGAACAGGCCGATCACTCCCGTTGTGGCGATGCCCAGTATCAGTACGAGTGCCACATTCATACCTGCTATGGCGGTTCCCAACACAACCAGGTAGGGGAGGATTTTGATCCATTCCACCGACTGGATGTCGTGGGTGGTCATCACGTCCATCCCTCTGAAAATATAGTAGCCGAAAACCATCAGAGCGGCCGGAAGGGCTATCATGAAGTTTACCCGGAACTTGTCACGCATGGCGCATCCCTGGGTACGGGTGGCGGCGATGGTGGTATCCGAGATGAATGAAAGGTTGTCGCCGAAGAAGGCTCCTCCCACCACGATACCTGTCATGAAGGCCAGGTTCATGTCGGTTTTCTCTGCGATGCCTGCTGCCACGGGGACTAGTGCCACGATGGTTCCTACCGAGGTTCCGATGGAGAGTGAGATGAAACAGGCAGCCAGGAAGATGCCTGCCAGCAGCAGATTGTCCGGCAGCAGGAGAAGCGTAAGGTTGACGGTCGCGTCAATGGCCCCGATATCTTTGGCACTTTGGGCGAATGCGCCTGCCAGGATGAAAATCCAGATCATCAGCATGATGTTCTTGTTGGCTGCGCCGATGGAATATTGCAGCATTCGCTCATTCAGGCTCAGGCCTTTGGTGATGCATACCGCATAGACCGAGGATACCATGAAAGCAATCGTGATGGGGACTTTATAGAAGTCGTTTACAATGATGGAAGTCACCAGATACAGGCATAGAAATACCAGCAGTGGACTGAGTGCCCATAGACTGGGCTTATTGGTTATTGGAGTTAATTTTTCACCGTTCATGAATTTGTATTTTATAAAATGAGGTGCAAAGTTACAAAAAGACTTGCTGTATAACAATATATGGGGGAAAAAGGTCACAGCCCCACCTTCGTAACAGGGAAGGCAGGGCTGTAAGGGTATTGGGAAAGTTGGGGATAAAATTGGATTATAGTGTCACGCCTGTCTTGAAGATGGCGATTTCACGATAATTCTTCTTTTCATTGTTTACCGGTTCTCCGCTGGCAACACGGATGATATAGTCTATAAAGCGTTCGCAGGTCTTTTCCATCGGTTCGTTTTCTACGATGACTCCGGCATTGAAGTCAATCCATCCCGGTTTGTTTTTAGCCAGAGTGGAGTTGGTGGAAATCTTCATGGTAGGAACAAACGTACCGAACGGAGTACCGCGGCCGGTAGTGAAGAGCACCATGTGACAGCCGCAGGAGGCGAGGGCGGTGGCAGCTACCAAATCGTTGCCCGGTGCGGAAAGCAAGTTCAAACCTTTCACTTTCAGGCGGTCGCCATAGCCCATAACTCCGTCAACGTATGCTTTGCCGCATTTTTGGGTACATCCCAACGCTTTGTCTTCCAGGGTGGAGATACCACCTGCCTTGTTGCCCGGTGACGGATTTTCAGCTATAATTGTATGGAAGACAGGTATCTGCACATGGCTTACGGAACAGGAGGCCGTGTGGATAAACACGAACAGAAAGAAAAAGGTAAACAGACAGAGACAAAGAAAAGCCCGGAAAAAAGGGAACAAACCGGGGGAAAAGCAAAGGCCAGGGCGCGGGAACAGGCAGAGGTACAGGAAATCAACCACGAAGACCTGGCTTTGAAAACGGCCGCCCAGTACTTCGGAGAGGAACTGCTGCCCTTACTGGGAATAACGGAGGAGGTAAGATATGCGGCGCCTACCGAAAATGTCAGGCTTGAGGCAAGGCAGATGTACCAGGATTTCAATTATATTACTTCGGGAGGAACGTGGATACATCTGGAGTTTGAAAGTGATTCCGTCACAAGGGAAGATCTGAGACGTTTCCGGGAATATGAAGCGGCTACAAGCCGCACATTCCAGGTGGCAGTGATTACATATGTAATCTGTTCCTCAAATGTCAGGAAATTAATGAACAGACTGACGGAAGGAATCAATGTTTACCAGGTAAATATTATACGTCTGAAGGATAAAAATGCAGACAGTTTAATTTCCGGGCTGGAGAAAAAACAGAAGCAAGGGGAACCGTTGGGAAAAGAGGATCTGGTACCTTTGCTTTTAACCCCGCTCATGTCAGGCCGGCTGAATATCGGGGACAGGATTATCAGAAGCATTGAACTGCTGCAAGGTTCCAGAGCTTCCGTAACGGAAACCGAACTGGAAAAAATGTATGCAGTATTGTACACACTTGCGGATAAGTTTTTAGGTGTGGAAGATTTGAGTAAAGTAAAGGAGCGGATTGCGATGACTAAGTTAGGGACGATGCTGTTTAATGATGGGATTGAGAGAGGCAAGGCAGAAGGAAAAGCAGAAATAGTAGCTATCATCCGGAAAAAGGCAGAAAAAGGACTTGATGTACAAAAGATTGCGGAAGTCATGGAGCTGGATCCGGTTTATGTAAAAAGGATTACAGATCTGCTGACAGAAGCTCCTGCCAGAACTGATTTGCAGGTAGCAGAAATTCTTATTGGGCAGGAATAACCGTTGCAAAGACTTCTGACAGCGCAAATGGTTTTCTGCCACAAATGCGATGCAGTATAATGCGGAAGATTGATTTCACAGCGGTATCTGTAGTTTGATTTAATAGGGAAAATGAACAAAATTACAGCTCCTGTTTTGTAAAAAAAAGAGAAAGCGGAAGCGTTTCCCAAAAGGAGATTGACTTCCGCTTTTTATCGTGCTAAGCTGAATTTCAGAACAGGATAGCGATTGTGAAAGCATGCTAAACCTATATACAGAAATATGTTTGGAAGCAGGTGTTTCCGGATTTATTTGTGTATATAGGTTTTTTTGTATTCAAAACTTCAGAACTGTCAGGAGGATGGGGATATGCAGATATACAAGATTCTCAACAATAATGTGGCGGTGGTGCTGGATGAAAATGGCCGGGAAAAAGTCGTAATGGGAAGAGGAATCTGCTTCAAAAAGAAGGCGGGTGAATTAATTCCCGATGAAATAATCGATAAGACCTTCTTCCTTTCCGGTTCGGAGGCCAACAGCAAATTTCAGGCGCTGGTACAGGATATTCCCATGGAACACATTGCCATCGGGGAAGAAATAATTTCCCGTGCCAGGGAACAGCTGGGTAAAAAGCTCAGCGACATGCTGTACATATCCCTGATTGATCATGTCCATACCTCTATTGTCCGTTTCCTGGACGGGATAACGGTAAAAAATGTGCTTCTATGGGATATCCGGCGATTTTACAGGGATGAATTCCAAATCGGACTGTGGGCGCTTGAACTGATTGAAGAAAAATGCAAGGTACGCCTGCCAGAGGATGAAGCCGGATTTATTGCGCTCCATCTGGCAAACGCCCAGATGGACGAAGACGTGATGCATAATATGTATGAAATTACAAGGATAATGCAGGAAGTTGTCAATATAGTAAAATATTATTTCCATGTGGATTTTGACGAGGATGATGTGTATTATTACCGGTTTATCACGCATCTGAAATTTTTTGCCAAGCGTTTGATTGAACGGCGGACCTATGAGGATGAGGGCGATGATCTGCTGGAGGTAATCAGAAATAAATATCAGGATACATACCGCTGTGTGGAAAAAATCACGCAGTTTATCATGAAGAAATATGAGTACCGGCTTTCCAGGGAAGAGCAGCTTTATCTGACAATTCATATTGAACGGGTGATTCATAAAGCAAAGGGATAATACATAAGGCAAATGGATGATTGTGACAATAACAGTACATGGCAGGGCAGTTACTTAAAAGGACACGTACGCCGGGATGGTGACATTTGGTTGGCCAAACCTTCATCAATATAATTATTTATAAAATGGAGGAAAAAAGAATGGGCAAGTACGAAAATCTGGCAAAAGAAATCGTCAGGAATGTGGGCGGAAAAGAAAACGTCAGCAGTCTGACACATTGTATTACAAGGCTTCGCTTCAAACTGAAGGAGGAAAGCCTGGCAAAGGATGATGTCATCAAAAATATGGACGGGGTTGTGACCGTTATGAAAAGCGGCGGCCAGTATCAGGTAGTGATAGGGAATCATGTGCCTGAGGTATATGCGGAGGTAATGCCGTTGCTGGGGCTGGAGGAAGGCAGTGCAGATAAGGCGGATGAGACGCCGTCGGGAAATCTGTTTAACCGTGCAATTGATATTATTTCAGGAATTTTCCAGCCGATTCTGGGTATTATGGCGGCCTGTGGTATGGTGAAGGGGCTGAATGCCCTGTTTGTGGCGCTGGGGTGGTATCCGGAAACCTGCGGCGGATATCTTGTGTTAAATGCTATTGGTGACGGCCTGTTCCATTTCCTGCCGCTGTTTCTTGGGTATACTGCCGCGAAAAAATTCCGGTTGAAACCGATGATAGGGCTGGTAATCGGCGCGATTATGTGTTATCCCACCGTACAGGCCGGCACGCTTTCGGCAGGAGGGCAGGTGCTGTATACACTGTTTTCCGGAACGATGTTCGAATCCGCCGTATATACTGATTTTTTCGGCATTCCCATGATAGCCATGGATTACACAGGCACGGTGATTCCTGTTATTTTTATCGTATACTTTGCGTCGAAATGCGAGAAGCTGTTCAATAAGTTTGTACCCGATCTGGTCAAGTTTTTCTTTGTGCCGATGCTGACGCTTTTAGTGGCGCTTCCGGCGGGATTTCTGGTTATCGGTCCGGTTGCCACCTTTGCATCCACGATTATCGCGGAGACAGTACTTACAATCAGAAGCTTTTCACCTATGCTGGCAGGAGCCATCGTTGGATTTACCTGGCAGATCCTGGTTATCTTCGGCCTGCACTGGGGATTTATTCCGGTCTATATCAACAATATCATGACCATGGGCTACGACAACGTGATGATGCCGTTCTTTGCCTGTACCTTTGCGACATCGGCCGTGGTTCTGGCTATCTTCATCAAGACAAAGGACAGAAAACTGAAGGAAATGGCACTGCCCAACTTTATTTCCGGTATTTTCGGTGTGACGGAGCCTGCGATCTACGGAATTACACTGCCGCTTAAGAAGCCATTTATCATCAGCTGTATTGCAGGCGGAATCGGCGGAGGCTTCTACGGTTTCTTCAATTTTAGAAAATTTATGATGGGCGGAATGGGAATCTTCGAGTTTCCGGCGATGGTGGAGCCGGACGGTTCCATGGGCAACTTAATCGTGGCTGTGACCGGAGCCCTTCTGACCATGGTGATCGCGTTTGTTATGACGATGATTGTCTATAAAGATAAGAAGAAAGAGGATTCTGCTGAGGACGGCAGAACGGACAGTGGCAGTGCAGACCAGGGAACGGCTGACAACAACCCAGAGTTCGCATCTCATGAGTCCCTGACCATCATGAGTCCCATGAAGGGCGCTGTTATTGATTTAAAAGACGTAAAAGACAGCGCGTTCGCCTCCGGAATCCTTGGAAAGGGGATTGCTGTTCTTCCGGAGGAAGGTCTGGTGGTGTCACCGGTGGACGGAACGGTTGTGACCATTTTCCCGACGCTCCATGCGATTGGAATTCTGTCGGACGAAGGGACGGAGATTCTGATCCACATCGGACTGGATACGGTGCAGCTGGATGGAAAGGGCTTTGAGGCTGCAGCGAAGCAGGGCGACCATGTGAAGGCGGGGCAGCCGCTGATGCGGTTCGATATGGAGCTGATCCGGGAGGCTGGGTTCCTGCTGGAGACGCCGGTTCTGATCAGCAATTATGGGAATTACCAGTCGGTGGAAGCCGTTGTGAAGGCCGATGACGCGGTGGAGTATCAGGAACCGCTTTTGCGGATCGTTAAATAACCGGAAAGGAGATCGGAAAATGGGACTGAGTAAAGATTTCCTCTGGGGAGGCGCCACTGCGGCAAACCAGTGCGAGGGCGGCTGGCAGGAGCACGGAAGAGGCCTCTCCAATGTGGACGTGTGTCCGGCAGGACCGGACCGTGAAGCAGTGATACGGGGAGAGCACGTATCGCTTGTCTGCGA
>OLPX01001182.1_pt1 | contig 19625 bp, 17 predicted proteins | sample 1672491 | NCBI WGS metagenome assembly OLPX01 (sample SAMEA3136692, study PRJEB25190) | human gut metagenome | biome: human gut; feature: human-associated habitat; material: faeces | place: Austria | collected 2013 | reverse complement strand
GTAATGTGGACAGCGGTTTGATATAATTAAGGAAACGTATCCCTTATCGACAGCCCGTGGCTGCCGACAATGTATAATTACTTGTAATGAAACTGTTAAAAGAGTTCATTCAGGAGGTATCTATGAACAAGAAAAAACAACTGCTGCTCAATCTGGCGCTGACGGTTTTCTTCGCTGCGGCCGTGATTGTGCGGGGTCCCAACTTAAATCCCCTGTACTCGGACGGGGCGTTTGCCTGGTGCTTTGCCATCAGCTGCTATGTGGTGCTGAACTTTTTCATCTGCCTTGGCAGCCTGCGGATCTCCACCAACGAGTACAACCGCATGCAATTTTCCATCGACAGCAGCGTCAAGAGCGTCAAGAAGGGCTTTGTGCTGCTTGGCATCCTGTGGGTGGCTTACTTCGCGGTCACCATGCTGTCCATCCCGCTGTTCAACTACAAGGCGTACCGCGACCAGCTGGGCACGCCCCAGGTTTCAGAGTTCAACGAGACGGTGCAGCCGCTGGCGCTGAACCAGCTGCCCATCGTGGACAAGGATCTGGCCCGGGAGCTGGCCGACAAGAAGGTGGGTGAGAATCCCGGCCTGGGCAGCCAGGTAATCCTTGGCACCCCCGTGATCCAGAAAGTAAACGACAAGCTGGTGTGGGTAGTTCCCTTAGAGCACTCCGGATTCTTTAAGTGGCTGAAAAATATGGACGGCTCCGCCGGGTACATCGTGGTGGCGGCCAACGACGTCAGCGACGTGACCCTGGTGACGGACCACAAGATCAAATACCAGGCAAACGCTTACATCCTGGACGACTTAAACCGCCACGTGCGCCTGTTCGGCGGCGGCCTGTTCATGGGACTGACGGATTACTCCTTCGAGCTGGACGACGACGGCGTGCCTTACTGGGTGCTGACCACCTACAAGAACCGCTGGCTGTTCAATCTCCCGGAGGCCGACGGCGTGCTGATCGTCAACGCCACCACCGGCGAGACCAACCACTACACCATTGACGCCATACCGGAATGGGTGGACCGCGTGCAGCCCGAATCCTTTGTGATGCAGCAGATCAACAATCAGGGACAGTACGTGCACGGAATCTTCAACTTCTCCAACCAGGATAAGTTCCGGCCCAGCCGCGGCGACATTATCATCTACAACGGGGCGCGGTGCTATCTGTTCACCGGTCTGACCAGCGTCGGCTCCGACGAGTCCGCCATCGGCTTTATCCTGGTGGATATGGTGACCAAGGAATCCTTCCTCTACCAGATGAGCGGCGCCACCGAGGTGGCGGCCCAGAGCTCCGCGGAAGGTAAGGTTCAGCAGTTCGGTTACCGGGCCTCCTTCCCCATGATCATCAATCTGGACGGACAGCCCACCTACTTTATGACCCTGAAGGACAATGCGGGGCTGATCAAGCAGTACGCCTTCGTGTCCGTGGCAAACTATACCAATGTGGGTACCGGCGAAACCATCGACAGCGCTCTGCGGGACTTCCGCCAGATGCGCGGCAGCTCCGGCGGCATCCTGACCGGCCAGACCGCCAAGAGCGTGAAAGGCACCGTGCTGCGGATCGCCTCGGAAAGTCTGGGGGACGGCGTCACCTACAAGATTATTTTGGAAGAAAAACCCAATTTACTGTTCACCGTATCCTACGATCTGAGCAACGAGCTGGCCGTGACTCAGTCCGGCGACCGGGTATCCATCGACTATATGACCAGCGACACCGGCATCTGTATCGCCACCGGATTCGACAACCTTGGGTTTACGCAGAAAGCGGAGGACGGGGAGTGATCCCCGTCAGCTCCCGCCCATCACACAAATGAAACATAAGGAGGACTGATTCAAATGAAAACAGGCGCTAAAGTGTGGCTCTGGATCATGCTCGTGGCTAACGTTATGGCCCTCGTCTCGTATCTCTTTTTGACGCTCACCGACCCGGCATACATTCTGTATATCGTGGCTGAGGCCGGAATGATCACAGCGGTGTGTCTCATGCTCTTTTTCAGGCGCAGGCTGGGGTTCTACCTTTTCCTCTGCGTCGCGGCCGTGGCCCTGGTCATGAATATCATGTTCGGGGCACCCATCGTCTCGTCCCTGATCGGGGCGGTGGTGGGACCGTTCATCACCTACCTGGTGCTGAAGGGGAGTTGGGAAGCGCTGTCATAATAAAAACGCGATCGGCAAAACAGCCGGCCCCGGGGAGATAACTCCCCGGCGGCCGGCTGTTTTTGATCCGCCACAGACCAATCCGGTTCTGTGCGGCTATTCTTTACCACTCCGCCATGGTTCCGTCATAATTTCTCCATTTGGGGTTGGTCCACTGCAATCCCTGGGCGGAGACTTCCCTCACCTTCTCCTCGTCGATCTCCAGGCCCAGGCCGGGAAGCGCGGGCACCTTCACAAAGCCGTTCTCATACTGGAACACATCCTTGTTCTTCACAAAGTCCAACAGATCAAAGCCCTTGTTGTAGTGAATTCCCAGGCTTTGCTCCTGGATAAACACGTTGGGCGAGCACACATCCACCTGCAGGGTGGCTGCCAGAGCGATGGGGCCGTATGGCGCGTGGGGCGCGGCCGCCATATCAAAGGCCTCGGCCATGGAGATAATCTTTTTCATCTCCAGAATTCCGCCCACCATGGCCACATCCGGCTGAATGATGTCCACCACTCCCTCGCGGAAAATGTTCTTGTACTGCCAACGGCTCACCAGGCGCTCGCCTGTGGCCAGAGGCGTGGCGCTGAGAGCCGCCACCTCCTTAAAATACTCCTCGTTTTCCGGCAGTACCACTTCCTCCAGAAACATCAGCTTGTAGGGTTCCAGCGCGCGGGCCAGCACCTTGGCCATGGGCTTGTGCACCCGCCCGTGAAAGTCCACCGCAATGCCGAATCCGTCCCCGCAGGCCGCCCGGATGGAGGCTACCCGGTCCGCCACCGCCTGAATCTTGTCATAGCTGTCGATATAGTGCAGCTCCTCGGTGGCGTTCATTTTCACCGCGTCAAATCCCCTGTTCCTGCGGTCTAGGGCCTGCTCCGCCACGTCCTCGGGCCGGTCTCCGCCGATCCAGGAGTAGACCTTGATCCGGTCCCTGGCCCGGCCGCCCAAAAGCTCGTACACCGGCACTCCGAAGTATTTTCCCTTGATATCCCACAGAGCCATCTCCATACCGGAGACAATGGTTCCGTTGATGGGACCTCCACGGAAAAAGCTCTTGTACATTTCCTGCCACAGGCGCTCGATCTCAAATGGGTCTCTGCCGATCAGATATTTTCCCATCTCCCTGGCCCCTGCCACCACGGTCTCCGTCTTGGTTCCTGAAATCATCTCGCCCCAGCCCTCCACGCCTTCATCCGTGGAGAGCTTCACAAAAATCCACCTGGGTTTTACCTCATATACGGTTACATCTGTTATTTTCATCTGCACACTCCTTCTGCCTTACCCCATTAGAATACGTTTCCGATCAGACGGCCGATCAGGGACATGATATAGCTGATCAGATGGGTTCCCGCATCCTCGGTGGATACCAGCTCCATTCCGCTGCCCATCTGGAAGCCGCCGGTGATGGCAAGCTGAGTGTGGGCTCCCGCCATGGCGGTGGCGATCAGCAGAAGCATAACCGTAAAGATCACGGTAGACAAATAGGCTCGCACCAGATTGCCTTTGCCGAAGGCTACCGGCCAGGCGGCCAGCCACATGCCGATGTAAGCGATATCGGACAGCGGGAGCAGACGGTTGCCCGGGAGCGCCATTGCCAGAATAATGGTGGTGGGCACCATGAGAATACCGACCGCAATACAGGACGGGTTGGCTATGGTCAGGGCCGCGTCAATGCCGATGTGGAACTTGTTGCCCTCAAAACGCTTGTTGAGCACTTCCTTGACGCCGTCTGCAAAGGGCAGCAGGCCTTCCATCAGAATCTGCATCATCTTGGGGGTGATCACCATCGCGGTGGCGGTGGACATCGCCACGATCAGGCACTTATCAACCGGCTCGCCTGCCAGAATCGCAATCAGAAGTCCGATCACCGTACCAACCGCCATGGGCTCGCCCAGCACGCCGAAGCGTTTCTGGATGCTCTCCGGGTCCGCATTCAGCCGGTTCAGGCCGGGGATCCTGTCGTAAAGCTTGTTTAACAGACACGCCAGCGGCGCCCAGCAAACGCTGTTGCTGGTAGGGAAGGAAACGCCCGGCAGGCCGAATGCCTCCTCGCAGATGGGCTGTGTCCAGTCCGCCAGCTTAAAGGTGATCGCCGCGTCCAGAACTCCGGCCACCATTGCCACCGGGATGCTGTTGCTGGCGTACCACACCAGAGCTGCGGTGAAAATGAAATGGTTGTAGGACCAGAAATCCACCATCACGCAGTTGGTTGCCTTCACCGCCAGCATGATCACGTTCACCGCCAGTACCAGGAACACGATAACCGCCGCCATGGGGAAGGACCAGGTGGCGGCTGCTCTGGCCGGCCAGCCCACGTCCATGATATCCGTGTGAAGTCCCCAGCGCTGCACCATCATCTGCACGGCAGGCGCTACCTGGGCAATGAAAAAGTTGATGGTCATGTTGACGCCGGCAAAGCCAACGCCGGTCATCAGGCAGGAGCGCAGCAAAACGCCCATTTTCTGCCTCAAACACACGCCGATCACAAACATGATAATCGGCATCATACACATTGGTCCCAATCCGCTGATCCAGTTTAAACCGTCGATTACTACTTGCATTCTTATACCTCCTCATATACGCCGCGTTTCAAACGGCATCCCATCCCTCTCCTGCTTCCCTGCTACTTTGTCAAAACTTCCTTGATCTGCCGCAGCGCCTGGTCCGCGCCGATGCCGGTAATAAAACAGGTTCCCTTCACAATGGGAACGCCGCCTGCGGCGCTCTCATTGAGCATACCGGTTGGCACAATCACATCCGGATGCTCGGCTGCCACCCGGGCCGGCACTTCGGAAAATTTACACTGTACAAACTGCACGTCAATGTGCTCCTGGGCCATAAAACTCTTGATCTTGTTTAGCGCCAGCGTCGACGTGATCATGGATGAACCGCAGCAAACTAATATTTTTTTCATGTTCAAACCACCTTTCCCACTAATTGAATGATATCCTCTGCGGTCTCCGCCCGCAGGATACTCCCAAGCACGTTCTCATCGCTGATAAATTCCATCAGCTTCTGAAGTACCTCCACCTGCTTCCCGTTCCGGTCCAGCGCAATGTTGAAGATGATCTTCACCTCCGCTTCCGCTTCCGGATCGTCCACCCGCCTGAACTTTACGGCGTGTTTCAGCACTGCAACCGCAATTCCCGACCGTTTCACATGTTCCGGCGACACGTGGGGAATCGCAATGTCACAGACCGGAAGGGACAGCCCCGTGGGATACTCTGCCTCCCGCTCCAAAAGGGCGCTGTAAAACGTCTCCTTCACGTAGCCCTGTTCCATAAGCCGGGCGGAGGTCTGTTTCAGCGCCTCCTCCTTGGTCACGGCCTCAACTCCCAACAAGACCAGATTTTCCGTTATCAAATCTGCAAGAACCATTCCTTCTATCCTCTCCCTTCCACGGACGGCAGCCTCACCGCCATTTCAAAAGCCTCCACATCCGCCCGCAGCCGTTTTGCATCCCCGCGGCTCACATCTGCGCGCCGGAACATGCCGGAGCCGACTCCCAGATAAGGACAGCCGCACTTTATGAACTCCTGCGCATTCTCTGCGTTCACGCCTCCCACCGCCATGAGCGGCAGCGCTCCCAGCGGGCCAGCCAGCTGCCTGAAATAGGACGGCCCCACGGTAACCGCGGGAAATACCTTTACGATATCAGCGCCCCATGTCAGCTGGGTGTATATCTCGCTGGGCGTAAACGCGGCCGGAACTGCAATCACCTTGCGTTCCCGGCAGTAACCCAGCATCTCCCGGGTAAACATAACCGGCGACAACACAAAATCTGCTCCGGCGCCGACCACATCGTGAAGCTGTTCCATGGTAAGCACAGTTCCCGCCCCGATGCTGAGCGAATCGCCAAAGCGCTCCACCGCCTCACGGATCATGGACAGGGCTCCCTCGGTATTCATAGTGATCTCCACACTGCGGATACCGCTGTCTTTCAACACCTCCAAAATCAACCGCGTCTCCTGAGCCGTATAACCTCTTAGGATGCAGGTTATCTTTGAAAAATCCGCAACCGCCGTTTTCATTCCCCGTATCCCTCCTCTCTGCAAGCAACCGCCGCAGACAATGCCGGCGGCCCATTGCATTCAATTAAAAATAGGCCTAGCGTTTTCCGCTATGCCTATTTATAATGCAAATTCCATGCCAGGTTTTGGCAGGTTTTGTCAGAAATTCAGATATTTGAGAAGTTCTCCCTTGCTCCGCGCTGCGCGAATATCGGAAATACGTTGTTTTTCCTCTGTCAACTGAGAAAATTTTTCTGCGTATTTTCTGCAGCTGTTGTCAAACGCGAAGAGAAATACTAAATCTGCCACATTATCTTCCGACCATACAACCGGTCTGGCCAACTTCGCCACGGCTATGGCAGGTTTTGTGACACAGGCGCTGTCCCCGTGGGGAACCGCGATCCTCTCCTGGGTCATGCAGGTACTGCCCATCATCTCCCGCTTGTACACGCTGAGCAGAAAACCGTCCGTTACCATCCCCGCCGCCTCCATGGAGGCGCAAAGCCCGTCGATAATCTCATTTTTTGTAATTGTGGGTTCCGGCTCAAACAGAATCAATTCCGGCCGCACCACATCAATCAGGGACGTTTTCTGGCCCTGGTACTCGCTGATCAGCCCCATGAGCGCCAGAAGCCCCTGGCTGCTGAACACATACCCCATGGGATAAAATGGGATTCCCGGGACCTCGGGATCCATGGTCCCGGTGATCGCCAGAATGTGGTATTCCCGCCGGATTCGGTCGATCTCCTCCCGCTGCCTCTGCGCGTTCAAAAGTCCGATCTCAAAGATGGCGATATCGTCGCTGGCGTTTAACACGCTGCTTTCCAGATATCCCTTCAGTCTCCTGGCATTTCCCTCTCCGGTCAGGCAGACCGTGATCAGCGCCGGTTTCAATCCCTCGCCGGTGCGCGCTGGCTCAGCGGGAAACCCCTGGTTCCACCGGATCGCCTGCGCCACTTCGTCCAGGCTGGCGTTCTCCAGGCTGGCTCTGCGCACCGCGTCCAGTGCCATCAGGGTGTCCACCCTGGCGATGGAGCGGACGGGAATCCCGGTTTTCTCCATCACGGCGTCCCCGATCTCCGTCAGAGACCCCATATCCACCAGCAGCAGAATCCCCCTCCCTTCATCCACTACTCCGGCCAGCTCGATCACCCGTTTTAAGGCCACCTCATAGGACTCGGTCAGTCCCATGGCGACCCCCACCGCCAAATCCATGTCCATCACCGCGTTGACCACCTCCGCCATGGACACCCCCACCTGCCCGTGGGTCAGAATCATCACGCGGATCCGTTTGGGCCGCGACTGAATTCTGGAGCGGAAGGTTTTCAGATACACGGCGATCCGAGCCGCCTCCTCCACCGGGATCGCCGCGTCCAGATCTTTGGAAATCTGCGCCACCATCGCCAGGGCCACCTGGTATTCGCGCGAATTCTCCCGGCGAATCCGGGCGGTATCCGCGCTGGCGGAATAGCTGCCCGCCTTGAGATTGTTTAAAACCGCTTCCAGATGAATGGCCAGCAGGCTGTACAGATCGTCCTGAAGGCGTGGAAACTCCCGTTTGGCAAGGTCAATGCCCCGTCTTGTGGCCTCAACCAGCCTGCGGTCCACCATATTCTCCACAAATGTCTCCAGCGAGGTCTTGGACGGACAGTCCTGCCCCGGCTCAGGAAGATTCAAATAGCGGTTGATCCGGTTCTGGACCTGCTCCAGCACCTCCTCCTGCCCCAGCTCCCGGCCGCCCAGCTCCTCAAAGGCCGTTTCAATGAGTTGATACAGGGATTCCGCCTCCGCACAGTCCGCCGCCTCCGTCCCCTCGTCCGAGCCTCCCTCCGGCGTGATGGTCAGATCCCGGCCAAATCCCGGAATTCTGGCGCTTACGGCCCCGGAATTTCCACGGCTGGACTCCAGCGCGCCCTTGAGCTGTTCAGCCTTGATGCGCACCTTTGGCCTGCCCATGGATACGCTGGCCAGAAACGCCTCCGCGCACAATACCTGTATATCGCTCCTGAGCTGTCCCACATTGCCGTTGCAGGGATAGGTCAGAAGAGCCGCCACCACCGGCCACTCCACCACCAGCTGCCGCCGGATTTGCCGGGCCTCCCGCCCGAGAAAGGTGCGGATGATCACATACCGCTCCTCAATGGGCCGTTCCTTCAGGGGCGGCATGGAGATAATCATGGGGATTCTGCGCCGGAACGTGAGCAGAAGCGAGCTCTCCGGGTTCTCCGTGGTCGCTGCGATCACTCTCACCTTCACCCTGCGGGGCGGCCCGGAGTCGCCCAATCGCCGGAATTCCCCCTTATCCAGCAAGTAAAACAGCAGCTCCTGCCCCTCATTTGGCAGACGGTGAACCTCATCCAGGAACAGGATCCCGCCGTTCGCTTCCTCCACCAGCCCCCTCTTGTTCTCCTTGGCTCCGCTGAACGCGCCCTTCACATATCCGAACAGCTGGGAGATCAAAAGCTGGGGATTCTCGGCGTAATCGGCGCAGTTAAACACCACAAACGGCGCCCCGTCTTCCAACACCTTCTTCTGCAGCGCGAAGCGGTACATCGTCTCCGCCAGAAAGGTTTTTCCACTGCCCGAGGCTCCGATAATCAGGGTGTTTAAACCGCTGGGCGGATACAGCACCGCGGCCTTGGCCTGGTTAATCTGATTCTTCAGGCCCCCGTCGAACCCGATCACACCGCAGAACACGTCCTCCCCGCCGCTCTCCCGTGTGTTCGCGCTGGTGGCGGACTTCCCGCGCTCAGGGGATTTCGCGCTGCTGAGGGCGGCTCCGCTTCCAGGCGTGTCTCTCCCTCCAAGCGGTCCCCCGCTCCCAAACGTTTCCCCATCCCTCTCCTGCGAAAACTCCTCCCGCAGGCGCTTTACCAGATACCGTGAAACCTCGTACCCCATCTGATTGAGCGCCGCCGTCATGGCACGCTCCGACAGCCCCGGCCTGGCGGCGGACAGCTGCCTAAACTCCGGAATCAAAGCCTGCCTCAGCCGCTCCCGCGAATCCGGAATACCGGCCTGCATTCTCAGTTCCATAATCCGTTCCCGGTGGACCTTCATCCGCCCGGCCAGCTCCTCATCCGTAAATGGGCGGCGCGGATCTTCCCCCTCAATCAACTCCAACAGTTTTTCTACCATGCCTCCACCCCCTGTCCGGCTTCCCGTCCCTCAGCAATTTTTGAATACCGCAAAGATCCGGGCCGGATTTTCCACCGTCAAACGCCGGAAATCCTCTTCGGAAATATATTTCATCAGCTCCCCGCGCAAATCCGTAAGGATATACGCCAGCCGGGGTTTCCCGCCGTAAGCCGGCAGATACCCCTTCTTTCCCATGTCTCCGGACAGCGTCACCCGGCCCGCGAATCCGGCCCGCACCAGTTCGGCAATCATCTCCACCCGGAACTTATCCCGGTCCGCCAGCTCGCGTCCCACGTGATCCAGACAGATATTCGCTCCCAACTCGCAGATTTTCATGGCGTACTCAATATCCATCCGGCTGTCGATGTGGCACAGAAGCACCCGGGAGAGGTCCACCCCCAGCGATTTCAGAATCTCCGCCTGCTCCAGCCCCATGGTCCCCTGATCGCAGTGAGTGCTGATGGGAAGGCCAAGCTCCTGCTGCGCCCGGGCCGCCACTCGGATGGCCTTTTCCTCCAACCTTGTGACGGTCTCATAGCTGGTTCCGAATTTGATCACCCCAGGCCGGATATCCGTGCCATCGATTCCCTCCAACGCCTCGCGCTTCACCAGTTCAAACAGATCCTCCTCCGGCCGGTCCCAAAACCACGGCGGCATAAATTCCTCCTTGTGGAAACCGGTCGTGCAGATCACCTGAATCTGCGCCGCCCTTGCAATGGCCCTGTACCCTCTCACGTCCCGGCCATAGTGAATGGGCGTCATCTCCACCAGCGTTCTCCCGCCTGCCCGGCGGAATGCCCTGCTCTCCCGAGCCGATTTATCCCGGTCGTCCAGCGTGTAATCCCCGTATTTCGGGTCATCGCTCTGGGGTTTTACCAGCAAATGCTCATGCACATATGTGGTCCCAAGCTCCCGCTCTCCCACCGGACCGTCCACCGTCATCGCATAATATTGATCCATAGTCCCCCTCCTCTTTTGCCGCTCTTGCCGTTGACATAAACCTACGAAACTTAATAAACTTCATTTTACGAGCCTGATACAGGATTGTCAAGAAAACATTATCTCCCCTCCCGGTCCTGTTCGCCCCTATTTTCCATGATTCCCAGACGAAAGAAATCCCCAAAACCGCTTCATGGCCAAGGCCATAATCCGGTTTCGGGGATCTCGTTTCCGGGAACCGCAGCTCACGCGGCGGTTTCCCTATTCTCTTTTAAATTCAATAAAACAACCGGTTCACCGCGCTGAAAATGCCGCGGATGGACGCCCTCGTAATGTTAGAGCTGATGCCAACGCCGTAGGTCGTCTTGCCGGACACCTGGTCGATCAGGTGGATATAGGATGCAGCCTGGGCTCCGGAACCGGCGGCCAATGCGTGCTCGTTGTAGTCCATAACCTTGATCTGGATTCCGAGGGCATCCTCCATGCCTCTCTGGATCGCATCGATGGGGCCGTTTCCGACGCCCTCGAAGGTCTTCTCGATGCCGTGGTCGGTGTAGATCACCTTGGCCAGGGTTGCAAATTCGCCGTCTCCCGTCTCGGTGTCGGTAATCCGGCACTTGCGGAAGTGCATGGGCTCCTTGCGCTCCAGATACTCGTTCTTGAACGCCTCCATGATCTGCTCCGGGGCCACCTCGCCCTGCTTCTCGGAAATCTTCTGAATCACATCCGCAAACTCCTTGTGCATGCCCTTGGGCAGCTTGAAGCCGTAGAAGGTATCCATCACGAAGGCTACGCCGCCCTTGCCGGACTGGCTGTTGATCCGCACGATGGGCTCGTACTCCCGGCCAATATCGCTGGGATCGATGGGCAGGTAGGGAACCTCCCAGAACTCGCCGCCGCGCTCATGCAGCGCCTGCATGCCCTTGTTGATGGCGTCCTGGTGGGAGCCGGAGAATGCGGTGAACACCAGCTTGCCCGCGTAGGGATGCCTGGGCGGAATATCCATCTTGGTGCAGCGCTCATAAATCTCCGCGATCTCGCGGATATTTTCGATGTTCAGCTCGGGATTGATTCCCTGGGAGAACATGTTGTAGGCCACGGTCAGAATGTCCACGTTGCCGGTGCGCTCGCCGTTGCCAAACAGGGTGCCCTCCACCCGGTCCGCGCCCGCAAGCAGCGCCAGCTCCGTGGAAGCCACGCCCTCGCCGCGGTCGTTGTGGGGGTGAATACTCAAAATAATGCTGTCGCGGTTCTTGAAGTGCGTGTTCATCCACTCAATCTGATCCGCGTAGACATTGGGGGTGGTCATCTCAACGGTGGACGGGAGATTGATGATAATGGGATTCTCCTTGGTAGCGCCCCATGTCTCCTGAACCGCCGTACAGATATCCAGCGCAAAATCCAGCTCCGTGCCGGTAAAGCTCTCCGGGGAATACTCCAGGCGCACCTGGGTGTCGCACTCCGCCGCATAGCGCTGCACCAGCTTGGTGCCGATGATGGCGATATCCTTGATTTCGTCCTTATCCTTGTGGAACACCACGTCCCGCTGTAAGGTGGACGTGGAATTGTAAATATGTACAATGGCCTTCTTGATGCCCTCCAGGGCCTCGAAAGTCCTCTTGATCAAATGCTCACGGCACTGTACCAGCACCTGAATCTCAACGTCGTCGGGTATCAGCTTGCGGTCCACCAGGGTGCGCAGAAAATCGTACTCAATCTGGGACGCCGCGGGGAAACCCACCTCGATCTCCTTAAAGCCCAGCTTCACCAGAAGGTTGAACATCTCCACCTTCTCCTCCACCACCATGGGCTCCACCAGAGCCTGGTTGCCGTCCCGCAGATCCACGCTGCACCATACGGGTGCTTTTTCGATCTCCTTGTCCGGCCAGGTGCGCTCCGGGAAATTCACTACGGGTACACGCTTATATCTCTTATAATTCAACATACTTGTTTCCTCCATTCATCTTTTTACGGTTGTCGGTTCGTCACACGGTCCTGCCAATTCACTTCGTCCTCAGCCCGGTACGGGCAGTCGCTCGATCACACCGTAATGTCTGACGATGAACAGCAATACTCTTACTGGTTCAGCCCCATCCTTCATCATTCCTTTTTCTTAAAAATCGCTGCTCAAAGGGTTCGCAATCACCCGCAGGCTGCGCCAGCGGCCCATTGCATTCAATAAAAAATCCCGGAGCGCAAAATCTCCGGGATTCCATTGGACCTCTTTGCTGCAACGTTAACTTATTATACCACAGCAGTCCATAACTGGCAAGTAAACGATTTTCATTTCAACATTCCCAATGGTTATAGTAAATATTCCCACATCTTATGCCGGAGCGCGAAAAAGCGCCGTTTTACACCATTTCCAGGTCTGACCGGAACGTTCTGGCAGCCCAGACCATCCCATTACAGGCAGTGGCCCCGGGCCTTCATCACCTCGATGACCTGGTCCACATAGTTCCCGCAGGTATTCAGATCCGGCGCTTCCACCATCACCCGGACCACCGGCTCGGTGCCGGACTGACGCAGCAGAATCCTGCCCTCGCTGCCCAGTTTCTCCGATACCTTCGCCACCTCGGCCTGAACGGCAGCATCGTCCTGGGCCGCCTTTTTGTCCTTTACCCGGACATTTTTCAGGACCTGAGGATAAATCTCCACCTCGGAGGCCAGCTTTGCCAGGGATTCCTTCTTCTCCAGCATCACCTCCATCACCTTGAGGGAGGTCAGGATGCCGTCCCCGGTGGTGGCGTGCTTGCTGAAAATGATGTGGCCCGACTGCTCGCCGCCCAGGCAGTTTCCGGTGTTTGCCATGTTCTCGTACACATACTTGTCGCCCACGGCCGTTTGCTCGTAAGAAATCCCCTCCCGGTCAAAGGATTTGTAGAGGCCGAAGTTGGACATAATGGTGGTCACTACCGTGTTCTTGTACAGAGTTCCCTGCTCCTTCATGTACTTGCCACAGATGTAGAGGATGCTGTCGCCGTCCACCACGTTTCCCTTCTCATCCACCGCGATGCAGCGGTCCGCGTCTCCGTCATAGGCGAAGCCCACGTCGCAGCCCTCCCGGAGCACGAATTCCTGAAGGTGTTCAATATGTGTGGAGCCGCAGTCCGTGTTGATATTCAGGCCGTTTGGACTGTTGTTCATCACATGAGTCTCCGCGCCCAGAGCGTCAAACACGTTCTTGGCAATGGCGGAGGCGCTGCCGTTGGCGCAGTCCAGGGCCACCTTTTTATTCTTAAAGGAGCGGGTGGCGATGGAGATCAGATAACCGATGTAGCGGTTCCGGCCCGCCGCGAAGTCCACGGTGCGGCCGATGCGGTCCTTCTGGGCCAGAGGGATTTCCGGCGTTTCGCCATCCAGGTACTTCTCGATCTCCTCTATCACGCTCTCTTCCAGCTTCTCACCGCGCTCATTGATCACCTTGATGCCGTTGTCGTAGTATGGATTATGGCTGGCGGAGATCATAATGCCGCAGTTAAAGCCCTCGGTGCGCACCACGTAGGAAACGCTGGGGGTTGTGGTCACGTGCAGCAGAAAGACGTCCGCGCCCGAAGCGGTGAGCCCCGCCACCAGAGAATACTCAAACATGTAGCTGCTGCGCCGGGTGTCCTTGCCGATCACAATCTGACAGCGCTCCTCCGGCTTCTTCTGTCCGTAGTACCATCCCAGAAAGCGGCCCACCTTGTAGGCGTGTTCCACCGTCAGGTTCACATTTGCCTCTCCACGAAATCCATCGGTGCCAAAATATTTTCCCATATTCTCTCTTTCCTTCCTGTCCCTTTTATTGTCGTCTCCGCAGCGTTATGCTTCCTGTTTTTCCAGCTCCTTCAGATAACGGCTCAAAGCGTCCTGCCAGTCCGGAAGCCGCTCAAATCCGTTCTCCGTCAGCTTTTCCTTACTCATCCGGCTGTTGCTTGGCCGCTTGGCCTTGGCCGGATAGGAGGCGGAATCCACCGGGGTCACTTTCACCTGGTCCATTCCGGCCTGTTTGAAAATCTCACAGGCGAACTCGTACCAGCTGCAGATTCCCTCGTTGGTGGCGTGGTAGCGGCCGTAGCACTCGGTCTGGATCATATCCACCAGCAGCCTGGCCAGGTCATAAGTGTAGGTGGGAGAACCGATCTGGTCGTCGACCACGCTGACCGCCCCTCTCTCCCGGCCCAGCCGGAGCATGGTTTTGATGAAGTTCTTGCCGTTTAAGCCGAACACCCAGGCGATGCGCACGGTAAAATACTTCTTCACCGCCTGCTCCACCGCGATCTCGCCTTCGTACTTGGTCAACCCATAGACATTTAAGGGTTCCCGGTGGTCGTCCGGCTCCCAGGGACGCTCGCCCTGGCCGTTGAACACGTAGTCCGTGCTGATGTACATCAGCTTGCTGTCCAGTTCTTTGCAGACTCTGGCGATATTGCGGGTACCCTCCGCGTTGATCTTACGGCACAGCTCCAGGTTATCTTCCGCTGCGTCTACTGCAGTATATGCAGCGCAGTGGATCACTGCGTCTGGAGAAACCTGTTTCATTACACGGTCAACCGCAGCCGCGTCCGTGATATCCATCTCCTGCACGTCCACTCCCACGGCCTCGATTCCCCGCTTCGCAAGCTCGTTCATCAGATCCTGCCCCAGCTGTCCCTTCGCGCCAGTCACTAAAACTTTCATAAATACCATACCTCCTGTTCGATTGCTCTACACGCCGCCCACTGCGGCCCTGTCCTGGAAATCACAAAGCCTGAGCGCAGATTCCTCCACCCTCAGGCCTTGTCCTAAGGGGTACCGGGCCAAAAACCCGGTGGATTCCTTAGGACGGCTTGGTTGCATCCTAAGCATCCCCCTTAGGACGCCACCTTCCCCTACAACCGATTCCCATACATCTTATCAAAATACCCGCTGTATTCCCCGCTCAGAATATTCTTCCACCACTCCTGATTGTCCAGATACCACTGAATGGTCTGCTGAATCCCGCTGTCGAAATTATACTTCGGCTCCCAACCCAGCTCCGTCTCAATCTTAGTCGGATCAATGGCGTAGCGCATATCGTGTCCCGGGCGGTCGGTCACAAAGCGGATCAGGCTCTCCGGCTTGTCCAGGGCCTTCAGTATGGTCTTGACGACTTCCAGATTGGTGCGCTCGTTGTGTCCGCCGATGTTGTACACCTCGCCCTCGCGGCCCTTGTGGATCACCAGGTCGATGGCCTCGCAGTGGTCGGCCACATGCAGCCAGTCGCGGACATTCTCCCCGGTGCCGTAAACCGGCAGCTCCTCATCGGCCAGAGCCCGGCTGATGATCAGGGGGATCAGCTTCTCCGGAAAATGATAAGGGCCGTAGTTGTTGGAGCAGCGGGACACGGTCACCGGCAGCCCGTAGGTCCTGTGGTACGCCAGCACAAATAAGTCGGCGCTGGCCTTGGAGGAAGAATAAGGGCTGGAGGTGTGAAGGGGCGTCTCCTCCGTAAAGAAGAGCTCCGGGCGGTCCAGGGGCAGGTCCCCGTAGACCTCGTCCGTAGACACCTGATGGTAACGCTTGATTCCGTAGGTGCGGCAGGCGTCCAAAAGCGTGGTGGTTCCCATCACGTTGGTGCGCACAAACGCCTCCGGATCAGTGATGGAACGGTCCACGTGACTCTCGGCCGCAAAATTCACCACCACATCCGGCTTCTCGTCCTCAAACAGCTTGAAAATGAACTCCCGGTCCGCGATATCGCCTTTCACAAACTTATAATTGGGCTTATCCTCAACCGGCTTTAAGTTCTCCAGGTTTCCCGCATAGGTCAGAAGATCCAGGTTGATAATCTCATAATCCGGATACTTGTTCACCATATGCTGTACAAAATTGCTTCCGATAAAACCGGCTCCGCCGGTTACGATAACCTTCATGTTATTACCTCCGTCTTTTCATTGCCCCGCTGCCCGGAAATCACTCCGTCATATGCAGCTTGTCCACGTATTTACCATCCAGAACGTCCTTCAAATACTTGCCGTACTGATTCTTTTTCAGCACCTCGTAGGCCTCCAGCACCTGCTCCCTGGTAATCCATCCGTGCAGGTATCCGATCTCCTCCAGGCAGGCGATCTTGCGATGCTCGTGTGTCTCCACCGTCTTCACGAAATTGGTGGCCTCCACCAAGGACTCATGGGTTCCCGTATCCAGCCAGGTGAAGCCCTGGCCCAGGAGGGTTACCTCCAGCTCCCCATTCTCCAGGTAAATGCGGTTCAAATCCGTGATCTCCAGCTCCCCGCGGGCCGACGGCTTTAAGTTCTTGGCGTACTCCACCACACGGTTGTCGTAAAAATACAAGCCGGTCACGCAGTAGTTGGACTTGGGGTTCTGCGGCTTCTCCTCTATTGAGACAGCCTTTCCGCTCTTGTCGAACTCCACGATGCCGAAGCGCTCGGGGTCATCCACATAGTAGCCGAACACCGTAGCGCCCTTCTCCTTGGCCGCCGCGGCCTTCAGGCGCTTCACCAGCCCCTGGCCGTGGAAAATATTGTCTCCCAGCACCATAGCCACGCTGTCTTTCCCGATGAACTCCTCGCCGATGATAAACGCCTGGGCCAGACCGTCGGGGCTGGGCTGCACGGCATAGCTCAAACGGATGCCGAACTGGTTTCCATCTCCCAGCAGCGCCTCAAACCGCGGCGTGTCGTCGGGGGTGGAGATAATCAGAATGTCCCGGATGCCCGCGTTCATCAGAACGGACAACGGATAATAAATCATTGGCTTATCATAAATCGGAAGCAGCTGCTTCGATGTCACCTTGGTCAGCGGATACAGTCTCGTACCGCTGCCGCCGGCTAATATGATCCCCTTCATTTTTTCCTCCTTGTAAAGGCACATAAATTTTCTTCGTTCAATATAACATACTATCCCCGGATTTTCAAACTTTGTCCGGATTTTTTCGATGGAATTCAAGAAGAATTAAGATTTAGGATTGGGATTTTCCATTTTTACCTCTGACCGTGTCCAGATACCCGTAAATGGTCACTTTTGACAGCCCCATGCAGGCGGCCACCTTGTCGATCGCTCCTTTGACCAGGAAAATGCCCTTGTCGTCCATAAACCGGATCATTTCCAGATTGTCCTGTTTGGTCAGGCCCTGCTTTTTCCTGCCGCTGACAATATTGTCGATCAGGGTGTCCACGACGGTGGTCACATCCTGGTCGGCCGCCATCTCCGGACTAATCACCGAGCTGTCCTCCTGCATCGGAAGAAACAGCTCCAGCTCATCGTGCAGGGATTTCATAAACGTAATGTCGTAGTTGATACAAAATACGCCCACCACTTCCCCCGCCTCGTCCCGCACCAGCGAGGAGGAGGACTTGATCTTTCTGCCGTCCTCCGTCTCAAAGGTATAATTGACCGCGTAATCCCGTGTAAAATTCTTGTTCAGCAGCACCGAACGGACCAGGCGGTCAAATGCCTGTCCCTCCCGTCTGCCCGTAACGTCCCCGTTAACCGTGTACACAACCGACTTCTCCGGTATGGTCAGGTCGTGCAGCACCACCTCGCACCGGTTTCCAAATGTTTTCCCTATGGTTTCCGCAATGGGAATCAAAGATTTTAATAATACATGCATATTCATTTCCTCGCTCTGTAAAGCGTCCGCCGCTCTCCCATGTTAAAAAGTCACCTCAATATTACATAAAATTCTAACATACAAGGCGGCAAAAAACAACGAAAGATCGCGACAAAAGAGCGTTCCCCTCCTTCTCCCCCGCCCTTTAGCCCCAAGAAAGCGGCCCTGGCTCGCCGCCCCAGACCGCTTTCCCTCATCATTTGGCCGCTCCGTGTTATCGGCCGTTCTCTACATCCCCGGGCCCTCCAGGCCCAGTATATCCAGCATCTCCTGCACCCGCTCCGGGCTTTCTCCGAAGGACTTAACCGGCGCGCCCAGGCGTTTTTCGCACTCCTGTTCCGTGACGGTGCGCTCCCGTTTCACCGGCCCGCTCTCCGTTTCAACGGTGTAACTGAAACTCACTTCCCCCAGATTGCCCGTAAGCGCCAGCAGCACGCAGGCATAACGCTCCATCTGCGCCTCAAACACAGCGGAGTTGGACACGCCGTCCTCAAAATTAAGCGTCCATCCGTAAGGCTCCGCCGACGTCTGAAGCTCATTCTTATAGCTTCCCAGCACTGCCCCAATTCCCAGCGCCCCGGCCAGCCGGCCGTCCGCCGAGGCGTCCCCGATATAGGGATTTTTCGCCCGGTAGAGGTCCCCGGCCAGCTTGCTGATCACGGTCCCATCGCTCAAAATCCGGATGCCTCCAATCTCCAGGGCCCCGCCCGGCTCCGGCAGCTCTGCTTCCAGGTTGAACGCGCCGTCCCGGTTCCAGGGGGACGGCAGAGTGCCGTAAATCACCAGCTTCTGCGTCCCGTCCTCCTGCTCCGCCAGCCGGTAGCGGCTGTAGCACTCCGCCGAACCGTAAAACACGCCGCCGAAGTGCACCGTGTCCTCATACACATCCGTGTAGGTAATCATGTAAGAATCCACCGGAAATCCGATTACAAATAATTTCACAAAAATTCCCAGAGCTACCGCGGCCAGTATCCCAGCCGCCGTCAGGAATATTTTTTGCAGGCCGCGCCTTCTCACCTTCTTCAGATAGTCAATCTCCCGCGTCTTTTCTGTCCGCGCGGCGGTTTCCTCGCCCTCCATCTCCCGCTTCATGCGCTCATACCGATCCCGGCACGAACCGCAGGTTTCCAGATGTTCCTTTATCTCCCGGTTCGACGCCTCCGACGTAAGGCCGTCCACATACAAAGGCAGCAGGTCCCGGATCAATTCACAGGGAATGTTCTGTTTCATAATTTCTCCGCCTCCTTCATCACTTTCTCCTTGCCGCGATAATAGGTCACTCTCGCCCAGTTCTCATTTCTCTCCATAATCTCCCCAATCTGCGCAAAGGAAAGATTGCCGATCAGGCGCAGATAGATCACTTCCCGCATGGGGTCCTCCAACCTGTGGATCATCCGCAGGACTTGAAGGTTCTCCCAACCGCGAAAGAGCTCCGTCTCCGCAGAGTCCACCGGTATCTCCTCTGCCTCGGATAGGCTGGTCTGGTTCTTCTGTTTTTTGAGATACCCGTACCACAGATTCTTTGCAATGCCGCAGAGCCATGTCGAAACGCTGCTTTTTCCCTCATACCGGTCCACATGCTTTACCGCCTGGTAAAACGTTTCCTGAGTCAGTTCCTCTGCAAGGTCCGGGTTTCCGGTTCGGGTCAAGAGAAAGCCATATACGGTCTTCGCGTGCTCCAAATAGATCTGTTCCATGGAATCCATATGCGCTTTTCCTCCCTTCTGTTCATTAGTATCCCGAATCGGCGTTTCGTTACAGGGAAAATGAAAAATTTTTATTATTTTACACCCGCCGGGCCGGCCATATCAAAAAAA
>OLPX01001179.1_pt1 | contig 19687 bp, 15 predicted proteins | sample 1672491 | NCBI WGS metagenome assembly OLPX01 (sample SAMEA3136692, study PRJEB25190) | human gut metagenome | biome: human gut; feature: human-associated habitat; material: faeces | place: Austria | collected 2013 | reverse complement strand
TGGAGAAAAGAATTCCGGTACATATGGATGGAAGAAAAGTATACGATATAGTAATGGAGCAATCCTTCAGTCAGCTGAAGGAAGAGCTGCGCGGGATGAATCTGGAGGGCAGGAAGATCTGCGTCGTCACGGATTCTAACGTGGCCCCGCTCTACCTTGAGGAGGTAGAACGGATTGCCTCGGCCTGCTGCCGGAAGACAGAGCATTTTATATTCCCGGCAGGAGAGGAGAATAAGAACTTAAATACGGTAAAGGATCTTTATGAGACCCTGATCTTGAAGAAGTTTGACCGCCACGATTATCTGCTGGCCCTGGGCGGCGGCGTGGTAGGAGATTTATGCGGCTTTGCGGCCGCGACGTATTTGAGGGGAATCTCCTTTATTCAGGTTCCCACCACCCTTCTTTCGCAGGTGGATTCCAGCATCGGAGGGAAGACCGGAGTTGATTTTGACGCCTACAAGAACATGGTGGGAGCCTTTCACATGCCCAGGCTGGTCTACACCAATCTGGCAACCTTAAAAACCCTGGACGGGGAGCAGTTCTCCTCCGGAATGGGCGAGGTGATCAAGCATGGGCTGATCAAGAACCGGGAATACTATGGCTGGCTGAAGGCGAACCGGAATCAGATACTGGCCCGGGACCTGTCTGTCTGCGAGGAGATGGTTCTGGAGAGCAACCGCATCAAGCGGGACGTAGTGGAACAGGATCCCACGGAGCAGGGAGAGAGGGCGCTGTTAAACTTCGGCCATACCCTGGGGCACGCGGTGGAGAAGCTGAAGGATTTCTCCATGTTCCACGGGCACTGCGTGGGTGCAGGCTGCGTGGCCGCCGCAGAGATCAGCGCGGGAAGAGGCCTGATTTCAGAGGACCAGGTGCAGGATATCCGGGACGCCATGCTGCAATTCTCCATCCCGGTGACTGTGGACGGCCTTGAGGCCGGAGAGGTGATACGCGCCACCCTAAACGATAAGAAGATGGATGCCGGAGTGGTGAAATTCATTCTGCTGAATGAGATTGGAAAAGCCTACGTGGACCGCACGGTGACGGAAGCTGAGATGAAGGCCGGCCTGGAATACATCATGGAGACAAAGGAGTAATCGACATATGAAACAAAAACGTTCGTTTTTCACCAGCTTTCTCATCGGGTTTGTGATCCTGGTGGGCCTGGACCAGTGGACCAAAGGTCTGGCCGTCAAGCATCTGATGAACCAGCCGCCCTTTGTGATATGGGACGGTGTGTTTGAGCTGCTGTACTCGGAGAACCGGGGCGCGGCCTTCGGCATGATGCAGGGCAAACAGTTTTTCTTCTTCCTCATCGCGCTGGTCGTGCTGGCTGCGGTGGTTTATCTGCTCTGGAAAATGCCGGTCACGGAGCGCTACATGCCCATGGCCGTCTGTCTGATGATGGTTTCCGCCGGCGCGGTGGGAAATATGATCGACCGCATCGGACAGGGGTACGTGGTAGACTTTCTCTACTTTAAGCTGATCAATTTCCCGGTCTTCAACGTGGCGGACTGCTATGTGACCATCTCCGCCTTTCTGTTGATTCTGCTGGTGTTCTTTTACTACCGCGAGGAGGAGATGGCCTGCTTTTCCCTGCACAAGAAGGAGGAGAAATCGGAGTGATGGAGCGATTCCGGGTGACGGATGAGGACGGCGGCGTGCGCATCGACAAGTATCTGACCTCCGTCTGCGAGGGGTTGAGCCGTTCCTACCTGCAAAAGCTGTTGAAATCCGGCCAGGTGCTGGTGGGCGGCCAGGGTGTGAAGGCCAGCTATGCGGTTCAGGAGGGCGACCTGATCGAACTGGAGGTGCCGGAGGCCGTGGAACCGGAGATTCTGGCCGAACCCATGGACCTGGACGTACTCTACGAGGACGAGGACATTATTCTCATCAACAAGCCCAAAGGGATGGTGGTACACCCGGCGGCCGGCCATTACACCCACACCCTGGTCAACGGCCTTTTGGACCACTGCCGCGGACAGCTCTCGGGTATCAACGGAGTCATGCGCCCCGGAATTGTCCACCGCATCGACATGGACACCACCGGGGTGATCATCGCCTGTAAAAACGACCTGGCCCACAGCTGCCTGGCCGAACAGCTCAAGGAGCACTCCATCACGCGGCGCTACCAGGCCATTGTCCACGGCGTGGTTAAGGAGGACGAGGGCACGGTGGACGCGCCCATCGGACGCCATCCGGTGGAGCGCAAGAAGATGAGCATCAACTACAACAACGGCCGGGAGGCGGTGACCCACTACAAGGTGCTGCGCCGCTTCCGGCAGTATACCCATGTGGAGTGCCGTCTGGAGACGGGGAGAACCCATCAGATCCGCGTACACATGGCCAGTATCCATCATCCCTTGCTGGGCGATGCGGTGTACGGTCCGGCAAGGTGCCCCATTCCGGGACTGCAGGGACAGACATTGCACGCCGGGGTTTTGGGCATCCGCCATCCCCGGACCGGAGCCTACATGGAGTTCACCGCGCCCCTTCCGGACTATTTTGCCAAGCTGCTCCGGACCCTTCCGGAGTAGCATTTCCGGCGCATCCGGCTGAAAATCAGACAGTGCAGACAGACGGGCCAATAATGAGCGGAATCCCTTGTATTTACGGGAAATACGCCAATTCTTGGCCTTTGTTGTATGTTTTGTGGAAATACATTTACAATAATTTGATTTTTTTGCTCATTTCTCTATACTTTTCTGAAACTTTGCGGTATAATATGAGTATAGATGGAAGACATCGCATGCATTATAGAATTGTTATAGCGGAAAGGGGAATGTGCAATGAACGGAAATCTGATTATTACAATCGGCAGACAAAGTGGAAGCGGAGGTAAGGTGATTGGCCAGAAGCTGGCGGAGCGCATGGGCGTGGAGTGCTACGACAAGGAGCTTCTGTCCTTGGCGGCCAAACACAGCGGGCTGTGTGAGGAACTGTTTGAAAAGCATGACGAGCGTCCCACCAGCAGTTTTTTATACTCCCTGGTGATGGATTCTTACTCCATGGGTTATACGGCATCCGGTTACTCCGACATGCCCATCAACCACAAGATCTTTTTGGCTCAGTTCGACGCCATCAAAAAGTTGGCCAGTGAAAAATCCTGCGTGATCGTAGGCCGATGTGCGGATTACGCGCTGGCGGATTTCCCCAACGTAGTTTCCGTTTTTATCTGCGGCGATGAGAACGACAAGCTGGCCAGAATGCAGGAGACCTACAAGGTGGACCTCTCCAAGGCCAAGGATATCATGATCAAATCCGACAAGAAGCGTTCCAGCTACTACAACTACTATTCCAACAAGAAGTGGGGCGATCCCCGCAGCTATGATCTCTGTCTGAACAGCAGCGTCACCGGTCTGGACGGCGCGGTGGACGTGATCTTAAGCTTCGCGGAAGTAAAGCAGAGATGGAACAAGGAGAAAAAACAGTAACCCCCCGGCAGAATGTCACAGCGGGCCGCGCAGAATCAACTGCGCGGCCAGTTTTTTGATGTGCAATAAAGGTTCTCACTCCACGGTCACGGATTTCGCCAGATTCCTCGGCTGGTCCACATCCAGGTTCTTTCCCACGGATGCGTAGTAGGCGATCAGCTGCAGCACCGCCGCGATGGGAAACACGGTGAACTGGTCGGCCAGATCGGGGATTCGGATCTGGATATCCGCGATATCCTCCTCCACCCGGGCGCTCTCCTTGGCCAAAAGGATCACAAAGGCACCTCTGGCCCTGACCTCCCGCACGTTGGACACGGTCTTGGCAAAGATTTTGTCCTGGGTGGCGATAGCGATCACCGGAACCCTGTCGCTGATCAGGGCGATGGTACCGTGCTTGAGTTCCCCGGCGGCATAGGCCTCCGAGTGGATGTAGGAGATCTCCTTCAGTTTTAACGCGCCCTCCAGGGAGAAGGCGTAGTCCAGCCCCCTTCCGATGAAAAATGCGTCCGGCGCGTTGATCAGGTGCGTCACCAGGTTTCGCACCTGGTCCTTCTTTTGGATCATGGCTTCCATGGCCGGAACGGCGTCCAGCAGATCGCCCATAAAAGCCTTCGCCCCGCCCTGGTCCAGCTTCCCTCTGACCATACCCATGCGGCAGCAAATCATGTAGAGGGCGGCCAGCTGCACAGAGTAAGCCTTGGTGCTGGCCACGGCGATTTCCGGGCCCGCGTGGGTGTAGAGCACGTAATCGCTCTCCCTGGCGATGGTGGAGCCTTTGACGTTGACCACGGCTAAGGCCGGTGAACCAAGGCTCTGGGCCAGGCGCATGGCGGCCAGGGTATCGATGGTCTCGCCGGACTGGGAGATGACGATGACCAGGGTCTGAGCGTCCACCAGGGGCTGTTCGTAGCGGAACTCCGAGGCGATGGACACGGCCACGGGAATCCGAAGCAGCGGCTCCATCAGAGCCCTGGCCACCATCCCGGCGTGCATGGCGGTGCCGCAGGCGATGATGTGGACCCGTCCGCAGTCCGCGAAGATCCGGTCCGGGATGCCGTCGTCGGTAAAGTCCGGCAGGCCCTTTGCCAGGCGGGGCAGGATGGTGTTTTTCAGGGCTTCCGGCTGCTCGTGGATTTCCTTGAGCATAAAGTGGGGGAAACCGTTTTTCATGGCCGCATCCATATTCCAGCTGACCTCCATCATCTCGGGCGCCACCTTGTTGCCGTCCATGTCGTAGAGCCGCACCTTGTAGGGCGTCAGACGCACAATGTGATGCTCCGGCACCACAAAATACTCCCGGGTGTAGGAGATGAGCGCGGTCAGGTCCGAGGCGATCAATGCGCCGGAGGGTGTGTAGGCGGCCACAAGGGGGCTGACGTTTCTCAGGGCATAGATTTCCCCGGGATGGTCCTCAAAGAGGATACAAAAGCCGTAAGAGCCTTTCAACCTGGCTTCGAAGGCTTTCAGGGCCGCCATGGGATCGCCGCCGCATTGGCTGTAGATCGCGTCCAGGACGCCTGCCGCCACCTCGGTATCGGTCTGGGAAACCAGTCTGCCCTCCAGGCCGTACTCCACAGTGAGCTGATGATAATTTTCAATGATCCCGTTGTGGATCAGGGTGATCCTGCCGAAGCGGTGAGGGTGGGCGTTCTCCTGGGTGACGCCGCCGTGGGTGGCCCAGCGGGTGTGGCCGATGCCGCAGTGGGAGACGTCCCCCAGTTTGGCGGCGCACTCCCTAAGAGCCGCCACCTTGCCCACTTTTTTCACCACCCGGATCTTGGATTCCCCGTCAAAATAGGCGATTCCCGCGCTGTCATATCCCCGATATTCCAGGCCTGCAAGGCCGTTTAACAACAGTTTTCCGGCCTCAAGCGGGCCGCTGTATCCGATAATTCCACACATAGATTTTTACTTCCTCTCTCTCAAATTCCGGTCATTTTTGTCGTGTTTCCTGTTTTTTGCCATCAGAAAATAAGCTGCCAATTTTTTCGGCAGTTTCACAGGTCTCTGTCTGTCGATTAATTTTTCGCGTTTTCTGCTTCGCGGCCCGTTTTGCCGGCAAAAATAGCTTTTGGCATGCTTCAAAAGCGCCCTAGGGTGTGTTTGGAAATTGCTTTCTGACATCTGTGCGTCCCAGTTTGTGGGAGATTTGTCCCGGATGAGGGAGGCGTAGCGGGCTACGTTGACCGAATTCGGGACAAATATACCGCAAAGTGGGATGTGCAGATGGCAGGAATGAATTTTCAAACATACCCTGGCACAGCTTGGGCGTTTTCGGGTGCGAATCAGTTTTTGTGTTTCTGGAACTTGTTTCTGAATGGCCCTGACGATGGGACAGGGCGTCCGGTTGCGCCGCGTTTGTTTTGCGGTTACCCGCATATTTCACTGCGCATTACACGCCCGGACGGCATGGGAGAGCACCCGCCGAACACTTCGATTCTCTCTCCACCTCGTTAACCTTCTCTCCGGCAGCGCAGGGCGTTTGAAGCCTCGGGCTGTTCACGGCCCCGGAAAAAGGTGCTTGGCGCTTAGCTATGCTATGGTTCTCTATTCCTCCCAGATAGATTGTGATTTATTATAGCTCACTATAAATTATGCGTCAACCGGAAATTTTGTTCTGGCAGGCGACGGAAACCGCAGCAACGTCTGTTTCCGGCTGCCTGCGGCCAAACTGATTCCGGTATTTCAGGGGCGGCAGGCCGTAGCTGCCGCGAAACTGTTCGATAAAGTAGCTGATTTGGTTGTAGCCCACATCCGCGCTGATTTCCGAGATCGGTTTGTCGGAGCTGACGATCATATTTTTGGCAGTGTAGAGACGGTACTCATTTAAATATTTGATGGGGGACAGGCCGGTGTATTTGCGGAACAGCGCAGTACACCGGTTTTTGTTGGTGATGGCGTAGGCGCTGATCTGACGGACGGTCAGCGGTTCGGCGTAGTGAGTCTGGACGAAGCGGATCATGGTCTGGATCAATTTGATTTCTTCATAGTTTTGCGGATTTTTTGTGTTCTCACTGCTGCCTAAAATATCTTCGAAAACCAGAGACAGAAAATTGATAACGGAAAAATACTGCAGTGGTTCGCATTTCCAGTTCAAAAATGTTTTAAGCTTCTCGGTCTGGTAGGGCAAAAGGAGCAGCAGGGAGTGTGTGAACGAATCGCTCTGCAGCAGCGGAAGGACGTAGTTTTCCCGAATCAGCGGATGAAAAATGTCAGGCGTAAAGTTGATGCACAGGGTCCGGGTATCCCCTCCCATGGTCCGGGATCCGTGGAGCTGGCGGCGGTTGACCAGAAGAAGCTTGTCGGGGCCGAGGACAAAATGGCGGCCGTTGACGCTGTATTCCAACGCCCCTTCTGCGATCCAGAGAACCTGCAGCTCGCCGTGCCAGTGGAGCGGCACATAGTCGGACGCGGCGTGCCGGTAGTGCTGGGTATAGACAGAAACCGGGAAATCCCCGGAGAGAAACCGAACCTCTTCCTGCTGTTTTTCATTGGTGGATATCACAAATTCCATGTCGGACTGATTGCATTTCGGAAACGACTGTTTCATACCGCCACACCTCCTCTGACTCTATTTTACATGAATTCTGCGCAAATAAAAGACCGGAACAAAAATTCAGGATAAATCTGATAGAAGCCGGTCTGTTATTGATAGAATCTTACGCCGGTTCCTGATACAATTCCGGTATACGGTCAACCAAACAGGGAAAGCGCTTGAACTGAAATACGAGTCAGACAGGAGATGTGTGTATGTTATCAATCAATGGAGCAAGACTGATGGAGAGAATCCATACTTTGGGAAAAATTGGAAAGGATGCGGAGGGCAGGAGAACCCGGCTTGCAGCCTCGGACGCGGAGAAGGAAGGCCGGGACCTGGTGGCGGGCTGGATCCGGGAGGCGGGCCTTGAGCTGGTGGTGGACCGGATCGGAAATATGTTCGGCATCTGGCAGACAGCGGAAAACAGACAGGAGAAGCCTCTGATGACCGGCTCCCACATCGACACGGTGATCAATGCCGGGCAATACGACGGCTGCCTGGGTGTGATCGGCGGGATTGAGGTGATCAAAACCCTGAGGGAGGCGGGCATAAGGACCGCAAGACCGGTTGTCGTCGGCGCTTTCACCAACGAAGAGGGCGTGCGCTATTCCCCGGATATGATGGGTTCCCTGGTCTACGCCGGAGGAATGGCAGTGGATGAGGCACTTGCCATGGTGGGGACGGACGGCACGGTTCTGGGGGAAGAACTGAAACGGACCGGTTACGAGGGGACGGTCCAGCCGGGCTTTCTGCAGCCTGAGGCATTTGTGGAGCTTCACATCGAGCAGGGGCCGATCATGGATGTGGAGAATGTGAAAATCGGTGCGGTGGAGAATCTGCAGGGCATCCACTGGCAGAGGGTAACCATCGAAGGGGCGGCCAATCACGCCGGAACCACGCCCACGGCTCTGAGGGCGGACGCCGGGCTTGCCGCGGCTAAGGTGAACGTATTCCTGCGGCAGTTGGTGGAAAAATCCGGCGGCGTGGCCACGATGGGCACCATCCGGCTGGAGCCCAACGCGATCAATGTGATTCCATCCAGGGCGGTATTTACCGTGGATCTGCGCAATCCGGATAAGGCGAAGCTGGAAGCGGATGAGAAGGCGCTGGCCGGGTACTTCAACGAGTTGGAACAGAGCGATCATGTAAAAATCTCCACTGAACGCCTGACGGAATTTGATCCCGTCCTGTTTGACCAGGGGATCGTGAGAACGATTGAGCAGGCGGCAGCGGCCCGCGGGTTAAGCTGCAGGCGTATGACCTCCGGCGCAGGTCAGGATGCCCAGATGCTGGCCAGAATCTGTCCGACGGCTATGATCTTTGTGCCCAGCATCGGCGGAATCAGCCACAACCCGAAGGAATATACCCGCGACGAAGACGCCGTTGCCGGGGCAAACGTGTTGCTGGATGTGGTAAAGGAGCTTGCCGGGGGATCAGAATGTCCTGTTTGATCGTCCTGCAAGGACGTTGCCGCCGCCTGTGAGGATCATCAGTTTTATAGAAAACGAGCCAGACAGGCTCCGGTTTTGCCGTTTTTGAAGCGGCGGACCGGAGTCTGTGTTTTTTGTGCGCACTGCCGGTTACATGTAATGATTTATTAAGAGATTTGTTCTGTTTTTTCGCACTGCAATGTGGTATAATGGCATGCGGTGCATTGAAACCTGTATACAAAAGACATGGGGAAGTTATGAGTATCGATATACGCAAGATGTGGTTTACATACAGATACAAGATGGCTGTGGGGGTTGTGATGGCCTGCGCCGGGCTGGCTGTGGGCGCGCTGTCGGAGCAGTGGACTCCGGTGCGCACCATGGCTCCGGCACCTGTGGCGGCTCTGCCAGCCGGTACAAAACCAGCACAGGCGACTCCGTCTCAGGCTGTCGCAAGCCCCGCCGCCGCAAGCCCGGATACCGCAAGCCCTGCGGAGACGGAACAAGCGGCGAGGCCGGATGTTCTCAACCTGGCGGAGCTTTACCCGGTAGACGGGGAACAGGGAGGCCCTGGAGCCGTCAGTTACGCGGAACAGATTTACGAGGAGCTCTCCTCCCGGGAGTCCCAGTGGAATTCGGAGATTTACGACCTTTACAACCAGACGCCCTCCTCGGTGGCCGCAAAACTCGGCGTGCCGGCCGACCAGCTGCTGGGAACATACAATCCGTCGGCCCAGGGCCAGAATCCCGTCGATCCCGCCACCTGGATTGTGCCAGAGTTTTCCGGCATTCAGGTGACGTACTTAAACGGCGACGGGACGGCCTCGGAGTGGAGGTCCAACATCAAGGACATCCTGGCGATGACCAACGTGTACCAGTATTATGAGCCGGATTCAGGGCTGGGGGAGCTTGAAGCCTATGCGCTGGAGCTTTGGAGCGGTTCCCACGGTTACACCTGCCAGATCAGCCCGGTCTATTACTGCGACGGCTGTCTGACGGACGGCGGGGGAGAAGCGGAGGCGGCGGCCCAAACGGCTGAGACGAATAGCGCTGGGGAGACAGCCGGGACGAATAGCGTGAGTGAGACGGCTGAGACGAATAGCGCCGGGGGGACGAACGGCGCAGCGGCTACGACAGGCGGCAATGGGGAAGCAGCGGCGGATCCGTCCGACGAAGCGCAGCAGCCCTCGGAAGGCTCTTATCCGGAAGCCTCAGCGGCCAATCGCGAAAGCGGGGGGGACGCAGCGGGAAAGGCAGAATCCGGGGAAGAATTTCAAACCCCCGACGTCCCCGCCCAGGAGCGGGTGATCGTGGAAGGGGTAAACGGAGGCCCCGGCGTGACGTCCCTGCCTGAAGACGCCACGACCGCAGCAGCGGAGACAGCAGTTTCTGCGTCCGCCTGTCCCGGACATGTGGATCTTCAGATCCAGCTCCAGGTGGCGGGACTTACGGAGGAAAAGGGTCTGTTTGCGCGGGATGCCGCGGGCAACAATCCGGCGAACCTGCGAGAGGGCGGCTGGCCGGGCTGGAACGCAGAAACCCGCGGATATGTGAACACGCTGGTGGGAGAGGATTGGTACGAGCGCTACGGCATCGCCGTGGAAGGCGTGGTGGTCCGCAATCCCCTGACCTCCCTGGAAATTGACCTTTATATGAAAATGGTGCCGGACGGCGTCTCCGCCGAGCGCCGGAACGTGGTCCGCTATGCGCTGGCCTCCGTGGGGCGGATCCCCTATTATTGGGGCGGAAAACCCGGAAATCCTGGCTATATGGGGAACCGGTTCGGCGTGGTGGTATCCCCCGACGCGGACGGGCGTTTTCTGAAAGGCCTGGACTGCTCCGGATGGATCAACTGGGTCTACTGGTCCGCCACCGGGAAGCGTCTGGGCGGGGAGAGCACCAGCACGCTGGTTTCCTGCGGCACGGCCGTGGGCAAGGATGAGCTGCTTCCGGGCGATATCTGTATCCGCCCCGGCGAAAATGCTCATGTCGTCATGTTCCTGGGCTGGAACGCCGAGGGACAGATGATCTGCCTGCAGGAGACCAGCGGCAATATCAACAACGTGGAAGTGGGGATTTGCACACCCGAATGGGCCCATTACCGCAGACTGATCGACTAACCGATAAAAGAGGAGCTGTAAAGCGATGCGATACAATGATTATGACGACGAGCTGGAGCGCATGCGTTCCAGAAAATCCCGGACCGCCGGACGGCGGACCGCAGGAGAAAGGCCGGTGCGGGAAACGGCCCGGCAGCGGGAGCAATACAGGGATGAGCCGGAAGACTTCTATGAGGAAGATTACGAGGAGGGGGACTGGCTCGACGACGATTATAACGGAGCATATGACAATGAAGCATATATGGACGATGAGGACGGCCTGGAACCCATTTCTCTGGAAGAGACGCCGTCCGGCAGACCAATGAGAAACGGCAGGCCGCCTCGCAGCGCAGCGCCAGCTCAGGCCCGCAGAGCTTCACGGCCTCAGGGGAATTCCCGAAGCCAGGGCAATTCCCGCAACCCCGGAGCGCGCTCAGGCGCCGCTAAGAAGGCGGCTCCCCGCAGACGGCAGGCTTATGAGGAGGAACAGGAGATGACGGGGAGCAAACGGAGCCCCAAGACGCCAAAACGCCGGAAAAGGCGTATCGGTAAAATAATCCGCAATCTGATTCTGCTGGCCCTGGTATTCTGGCTTGGCAGCCTGGCCTGGGCCTTTGTTCACAAACAGACGGGCACATGGACTGTGGCGGTATTCGGAGTGGACTCCCGGGACGGAAGCGTGGAGAAAAACGCTCTGGCGGATGTGCAGATGATCTGTACCGTGGACCGGGCCACCGGCGATATTAAGCTGGTCAGCGTATACCGCGACACGTACTTAAAGATTAACTCGGAGGGCACCTACCACAAGATCAACGAAGCCTACTTTAAGGGTGGGCATAAGCAGGCGGTAAAAGCCCTGGAGGAAAATCTGGATTTATCCATCGACAACTACGCCACCTTCAACTGGAAGGCGGTGGCGGACGCCATCAATATTCTGGGTGGGGTGGACTTAGAGATTACAGGACCGGAGTTTGAATACATCAACTCCTTTATCACCGAGACCGTGGAATCCACCGGCATCGGCTCCCACCATCTGGAGAGCGCCGGACTCAATCACCTGGACGGAGTTCAGGCTGTGGCTTACTGCCGCCTGCGGCTGATGGACACGGATTACCAGCGGACGGAGCGCCAGCGCAAGGTGATCTCCCTGGCCCTGGACAAGGCCAAACAGGCGGATACCAAGACGTTGGTCAATCTGGTGTCTGCGGTACTTCCACAGCTGTCCACGGACATCGGCATCGACGACGTACTGCCCATGGCCAAGAATGTGAGCAAATATAATATCGCCCAGACCGGCGGATTCCCATTCTCCCGCCAGGCCAAGCGGATCGGCAGAATGGACTGTGTCATCCCCACCACCCTGGAGAGCAACGTGATCCAGCTGCACCAGTTCCTGTACGGCGAGGAGAATTACAAGCCCTCGTCAAAGGTTCGTACGATCAGCAATAAGATTTCCGAGGACAGCGGTCTCTACGAGGAGGGAAAACCGGCTCCCACCGGCGGAAGCAGCTCCGGCGGCGGTTCCAAACAGACGGAAGCGCCCGCACAGCCGGCGGCAACCGAGCCGGTAACCGAGGCTCCCACTGAGGAGACCACCGCCGAGGAGACGGTGGAGGAAACCACCCAGGAGGAGACCACCGCTGCGGAGACAGAACCTGAGACCACCGGAGAAGTGGGTCCAGGCGTGACTTCCACCACCGAAGCCCGGGAGACCACCTCGGATTCCGGCGAATCGGAAGGCCCGGGCGGAAAGCCCGTCGTTCAGCCGACCAAAGCTCCGGAAAAGGAGACCAGCTCTTTTGCGCCCGGCGATGGCCCCGGCGGAAACGGCGGGGGAGGTACGCCCGGCGGAAACGGCGCTCCCGGAGCCGGGGAGGCACCCGGAGGAAGTGGGACTCCCGGCGGGAACAGCGGCTCGGGCAGTTTGTCCGGAGAGGACGGACCCGGAGGCGGACCGGGAAGCAACTGATATTCGGGTTATTCCGTGTACTTTAGATTTTAAATAATTTATAAGTCGGTGATCCGGCAAGAGCCTGCTTTTGCAATGCGCAAAAGCGGGCTCTTTGAATATCGAATGCAGTGCTGCTATGCGAAAGCCATCGAAATTCATGCCTCATACATATCTCTGATCACACCCGGATTCTCATCGTCCCCATCTCTTTGTGAAAAAACCGTTCAATCGGTTCTCTCTGAATTCCCCTTCCGATTATGTTGATCCCAGCGTTCAGGCTGCCTTCAAATTCCAGGATTTCCTGGCTGCTGACCGTGTATTCCACATGCCAAAGTCCGCCCCCGGTTCTATGCAGAAAACCTTTCAACCGCAACAGTTTCTCCCTGAAAGCCCGTCGGAGTCCGTACAAAATTTCCGCTGCCTCTTTTGCAGTGTATGCCTGATCCGGACAGAGGGTATAATAAACCAGACCTGCTGTTTTAAAGCCATCCACCGTCATCTCCGAAACAATTTCCGCCCTTCCCCGCCCTCCACGGATCAGCGGCAGCAGCATATGCTCAAAGTTCTCTCTCGTCCAATCCAGGCTGAATACAGGTACCTCCTGACCGGATATTGAATATGTAGCCGGGTCGGTTCCTGGCCGCAGAACCAAAACTCCTGCGTTCTCCATCTGATCCCTCAGAATTCCTCCAAAACGGCTCAGATACGCTCTGGTCCGAGTCGGGCCCAACACCGTCACAGGACCTTCCAACCGGATCAGGCCCTCCTGCACAAAGGGCTTTAGGGACCTTAAGATACCGGACAGACCTGCGACTCCTGACGGTTCCAGGATTATACGCTCCGGTTCCAGCTCTTTTAAGGCCTCTCTTATGTACGTTTGCAGATTTCCGGCCAGGGAGCAGCATACACAGCCCGAATTTATTTCGCTAATCACCAGGCCTTCTGTCCGGTCCATGAGCGCTGCATCCACGCCTGCATCGCCAAAATCATTTTCAATCAACAGGCAGTGCGCGCCGGCCAGACCATATTCAAGAAACCGGGTGATAAACGTGGTCTTTCCCGCACCCAGAAATCCGCTGACAATCATGACCTCCGTCATATTTTCCCTCCATTCACCATGTGATTCACCTTATAAGATGATGCTACCCCGTAACACACTGGAAATACAAGTCCATTTAACGAAGAAAGGGCCGTTCGAAAAATGAACTTGCGGTTTTTATGCAGCCACGATTAAGATTATAGGCAAGAAAGGGGATGATACAGTTGATGCTGATCAGCCGGGAATACAGTCTGCTCCTGCTGCTGATATCCGGAGCAACATATCGGATTTCGGCGCTGGCCAATTACTACGGCGTCACGGCGCGTGTGATCTACTACAACGCGGATAACATTGACAAATATTTGGAAGAGCTGGCAAAAGACAAATACAGCCCCGGCCCCATGTCCCTGCAATGCGCAGACGGCTGCCTTAGGCTCAGAGGGCATTTTCCCGACAACCGGAATATATTGATCGGCCGTATTCTGGATGATGCCCGCTACGAGATTGCTCTGAGCCAGGAGGAACGCCAGCTGGAACTGCTTTACCGCGTTTTGACGGGGAAATCCATCCGAATCCCGGATCTGATGGAAGAATTCGCCGTATCAAAATCCACTGTGCTCAAAGATCTGGAGCTGCTGCGGGAGTATTTTTCCCAGCGTTCCGTCCAATTAAAACATACTGCGGGGCAAACCGTTCCCCAGAGTGATGAATTCTCCGTTCGCCTCGTTGCAGCCGGATATATGGCGCATCTGCTGAATGTGAATCATGGTTTTTACCGCATGGTCCAGGAAACGCATATCTGGCAGTTCAGACCATACTGCTTTTATCTCCACTGCATGGGCGATCTGTCCTTTGGACGGCTGGCCGAACTCATTGAGGAGAGCGCTTCGGATATCGATCTTCCTTACCGGCTGTTATGTAATTGCCTGTGCGGAATTATGATCTCCATGATCCGTGAACAAGCCGGCCAGCATCTGACGGTCAGCTGTTCCAGCATGGAATTTATGGAAAATCTGGCCTCCTTTGATGCCGCATGCCGTCTTGTGGAAAAGATCAATTTCTACGTTCCCGTTTCCAGCCCTGGAAATCTAGCGGCTTTTGTGGCGCTGATTGCCGCAGGTGCGGAGGAAAGCTCCGGATTTAAAGTCTACTTGGCCAGCCGGATCGACTTCAAAATTCTTGCAGCTAATATTACCGCCGAAATCTGCCGTCTGGCGGACTTAAACCCAAATCAAAAACTGATCGAGGAGGTGCAGTCTGAAATCTGTCGCATTTGCATCGGAGGGAGAGGGGGAGTTGAACATGAGAACTTTGATCTGGCCCATATGATCCAAAACGACTATGAACATCTGTGGAACACTGTGGAGCAGGGCGCGAAACCACTTTGCAAGCTGATGAACCATCCACTGAGCAGACAGCAGATTGGCCGACTGGCCCTGCATTTTGTGGACGCCTGCGAGGAGATAAAAGGGATGGTACCTGCCCCGCAGGTACTGATTGTCTGCAACAGCGGTCTGGTGTCTTCAAGACTGATCTGCCGGAAGCTACAGTCCCTGTTTCAGATCAAAATGCTGGGGTGTGTCAGCATATATGAGATGAATCATTTTATGAAGGACCATTCAGTTGACTATATTATCACCACGGTCCCGGTGCTGCAGAGTGACACAGTGGTAATCCAGGTCAACTCCTATTTATCCGAGGAGGATTTGAGAAGGCTCAGGCGTATTTTACCTCCGCGCAGCATACAGGATCATTTGGTAGAACAAATCCTGGTGGCGGCGCGGGAAAGCGGCACAGTGACGGACCCGGAAGGCTTTGCCGGCCGCCTGGAAACGATTTTGGGTCTGCCAGCTAAGGAACGTTCTTTTCTCCACGCTCCCGGAATCAGCGGGATAATTGATACCCGGAATATTCTTCTGGATTTCCCATGCGGCAGTCTGGAGGGAGCAGTGCGGAAATCCGGACTTCTCCTGTTGCAGGCCGGAGCCATCGATCCGGTATATGTGGAGGAAATTGTGGAAAATATCCGCCGCGCTCCGGAGTACATGCTGATCGGAGACGGCATCTTGATGCCACATTCCCGGGCGGTGGAACACGTATTTCAAACAGCCATCAGCGTAATCCGTCTGAAAACCCCGATTCCCCTGAACAACAGCGGACCGGACGGTATCCGCTGGATTTTCACCTTGGCTGCCGCGGGCAGAACCGGGCACCTGACCGCCCTGGAGCAGCTCTCCCAGATTCTTTCGGAGAGCCGGATGATGAGCGAATTGGAGCAGGTTTGTCTGCCTTCTCAGTTTAAAGAGCTGCTGGACAAATTTGTTGCAATCAACAATCAGAAAGAGAGAGGAGGTGATATTGTTGATTGACAGTCAGTTAATCGTCTGGAAAAAGAATTTCCCGGACTGTGAGGCGGCGATCCGGTATGGGGGCAGTATCCTGTACCGGCTGGGATATGTCAAGGATACATATACGGATTCCGTTCTGGCCCGTGAAAAACTTTTTCCCACAGGTCTTCCCACCCAGCCGATCCCCATCGCAATTCCCCACACAGGGAGTGAACATGTAAACAAAAGCATGTTCTGTATGATCGTGTTCGATCAACCAGTGATGTTCCGCCAGATGGGGAGCGAGGAAGAACGGATACCAGCTGAGATCATGATGCTGCTGGCCATTGATGGCAGCGAACGGCATCTGGAATTTCTGTCGGACATTCTGGGAATTTTTTCGGATGGATCCGTACTGACTCGGATCAGAACAGCCGGTTCGGCCGAAGAAATTTGCAGTATTCTTGGGGAGTTTGAACAATTACAATTTGATTAGAGGGGGATTGGTATGGAGAGTAAAAAAGTGTTAATCTGCTGCGCCAACGGGGTTGCGACCTCTACGTTCGTGGCAATGAAATGTAAAAACAAATTTAAGGAGATGGGAATTACAGCGGAAGTTTCCACCTGTACAAGCCTGGAGGTAAAAAGTAAGGCACAGCGTATGAAACCGGATCTTATCATTTCCAACGTGGGCAAATCCATCAAAGTGCCCGACGGTATTCCGGTGGTGTATGGGGTGAATCTGTTGTCCGGCCGGGAGATGGATACGACCTGGGATGAGATTCTGGAACATTTGAACAAATAAGGAAAGGCGGGGGAATAAATGGAGATTATTACTGCGATATTCAGTCAAATCAATACGTTAGGCGCCACGATCACCATGCCCATTATTTTTACCATTCTGGGACTGTTAATTGGGATGAAATTCAGCCAGGCACTGAAATCCGGCCTGATGTACGGCATCGGTTTCTCCGGTCTGTGGCTGGTTCTGGACTTCTTTATGGCTGCTCTAGGGGAAGCGGCAAACGGAATCAGCACTAATCTGGGACTGAATCTGACGGTTATAGACGCGGGATGGATGCTTGGTTCGACCATGGCTTTCTCATCGTCCCTGCTTCCCGTAGCTCTGATCGGCTGCATTGGCATCAACATTCTACTGATCTTCCTGGGCTTTGTAAAAACCTTAAACATCGATATCTGGAACTACTGGATTATCATCACCGGCGGCGTACTGGTCTACCGTTTCACCGGCAGCTATGCCATCGGCCTGGCCGCAATCCTGATCTCGTTTGTGGTGGTGGTAAAGCTGGCGGATCTGTTCGCAGACCGGGCCTGGGATGGAGACTTTATACCCGAGGGGATCACACTGCCCCATTTAGACACTATCACCATGGCGCCGGTCTACTGGCTGGTCAACAAAATCATTGACCGGATTCCCAGGGTGCGGGATTGGAATTTCTCTCTGGAAAGCCTGCAAGAGAAGATCGGCGTATTCGGAGAACCGTCCATTATGGGGATGATTTTAGGCGCTCTTTTAGGCGTATGCGCTGGGTTTGACGTGCCTGGAATCCTAAATCTGGCCATGGTTTCCGCCGCCACCATGGTGTTGATGCCTAAGGTTTGCGGAATCCTGATGGAGGGACTGGCCCCCATCTCAGAAGCGACCCAGGAACTGGCTAATCGAAAATTTAAAGGGCGGGAGATCCGAATTGGCATGGACGCCGCGATTGGCGTTGGCAATCCAAACGTGTTGATTTTGGGCATCATAATCATTCCCATTATGCTGGTAGAAGCGGTCCTGCTTCCGGGTAACCGTATGCTGCCCTTCGCAGATCTCTCCAGTATGACGCTATATATTTTATGGGCGGTGATCACCAGCAAAAACAACATGTTCCGGGCTCTGATCGCCGGTACAGTGGGAGCGGCCGTGTACCTGCTTTGCGGTACATTTGTAGCCGGTGTCTACACCCAGGCAGCTCAGGCGGCCTGCGCGGATATGATCCCTGCCGGAACCAACTTTGTCTCCAGCATCAGCGCTGGAAATCCCTTGTACTCCATCTTGTTGGCAATCTGCCGGCTGCTGGGACTGGGCGCATAGAAAATTTGAGGAGAGGTAATTGATTATGACGACAAAATTTGAAGCGGAAAGCAATGTAAAACTGCGCAGGGAGAAGCTGGACGTTATCCTGGGAGATCAGGGAACCGCTCTAATGCTGGGCGGTATCATGGCTACAGACATGCGCATCGCCAGAGCAGCTTACCGGGGTGGCTGCCGCATCTTTGAGCCGAACCATCCGGCTATGGCGCTTCAGATGGGATTAAGCGGAGCCACCACCATGAATGAGGCCGAGGCCATCCGCCATTTGGTACCGCTCTCACGGATGACTACCGCGGTGGAGGGGCTGAGGGCGGTACTGGGAGATGAGGTTTTTATCACCTGCGCGGCAGCCGGCACATTCACAGAACAGCAGCCGGTCCCCTTTACCCAAGAAGATGTGCTGAAGCTGGCCTATGCAGGTGCGGACTGCGTCCACTCCCACAAGTCCTCCATCGAAGATATCGCTCAACTGGCAGAATACTGTCACCGTGCAGGACTTCTCTGTGAGGCCTACATATCCGCCTACGATACTTTCGGAGTCCAGGCGCCCACAGACGAGCTGCTTCTGCAGGCCATTAAGGATTATGAGGATGCCGGAGTGGACATTCTGGGGCTGTGCACGGGTATGATTTATCAGGGCCAGGGAGCCACCGGATTCAGTGAAGAGTGCCTGCACCGCATCCGCCTGTTTATCGAGAACACCCATGTGGTAAAGGCCCTGGAAGGCGGCATTAAGCCCGGAAACATTGGCGCGGTGAAGAAGCTGGGGTTTGACATCCTGGTGATGTCTACAGCTCTGGACAATATCTGCCAGGAGGCCACAGCAAATACAGTGAAAACAGTAATGAATCTATAGCCTGGTGCTGCAACCTGAAAGGGTGGCCCAGACGTCATTCGACGTCCGGCCACCCTTCTATTTTTCCGTTCACCACCGCGTGGAACAGGCAGTCCTTGACGGTGGGGTTGTCCCGCTGCAGATCCCGGATCAGGTTTTTCACGTACTCCCGTTTGGTGTGTCCGTCCATGGGGCAGGGGTTTTTGCAGACCGGCAGGTGGTATTTATTCTTAAATCCCACCACCTCGGCCTCGGAGGCGTAGAGCAGGGGCCGGATCACCGTGAGGCCGGTGCGGTCCAGCTTGGTGCGGGGGGAGAAGGCGTAGAAATGTCCTTCGTAGATCAGCGACATCAGGGCAGTCTCGATCAGGTCGTCCCTGTGGTGGGCGTAGGCCACCTTATTGCAGCCAAATTCCAATGCCTTGTTGTTCAGCGCGCCCTTTCGCATCTTGGCGCAGAGAGAGCAGGGGTTGGACTCTTTGCGGGTCTCAAAGAGCACCTTGCCGATCTGTGTGGGCACCACCTCGTAAGGCACGGCGAACTCCTCACAGAGCGCCCGGATGGGATCCAGCTCAAGATTGCCCAGTCCCAGATCCACAGTGATGGCGCACAGATCAAAGTGTTTGGGATAAAATTTCTGCAGATGGCAAAGGGCGTAGAGCAGGGTCAGGCTGTCCTTCCCGCCGGACATTCCCAGGGCAACGCGGTCGCCCTCCTCAATCATATTGTAATGGTCCACGGCCTGACGCGTCAGGCTGAGCAGTCGTTGAAGCTTCATAGGTCAGAATCCTTTCCAATCTGTTACATTTCCTTTATTCTACCCGCGCCCCTTGGCATTGTCAAGCAAAGTGAATTGTGTTAAAATGGAAATGATCTGCGAATGTTACTGTTCACAGGTAATATCCCGCGAGGCGTTTTTTGTGAGTGGAGCGCAGC
>OLPX01001178.1_pt1 | contig 19701 bp, 20 predicted proteins | sample 1672491 | NCBI WGS metagenome assembly OLPX01 (sample SAMEA3136692, study PRJEB25190) | human gut metagenome | biome: human gut; feature: human-associated habitat; material: faeces | place: Austria | collected 2013 | reverse complement strand
CGGTGAAACAAAGCTTCACAGTAACGAAGATAACAATCGATCACTTCGCGGCTTTTCCATGAACCATACTTCTCTATAAGAGCCAGCGGAATATCAAAATGACAGATTGTTATAATCGGTTCAATTCCATACTTATTCAGCTCATCGATCACATTCTCATAATGATTCAATCCATTCTCATTCGGCTGTGATTCCTCTCCGGTCGGAAAAATCCTCGACCATGAAATTGAGAAACGGTAACATTTACATCCCAGTTCTTTTAAAAGCACAATGTCTTCTTTATAATTTTCAAAACCGTTGACCGCTTTTCTTCCCGGAAAATAAGATTCCTTCGGAAGTTTCCTATAATCGAACGTTCCATCCATGACAGCCTGACGATTCTCTCCGTGAGGGATCACATCAACGAGTGCAGTCCCTCTTCCATCTTTATCCCAGCTTCCTTCAAACTGATTTGCCGCTGTTGCTCCGCCCCACAAAAACTGTTCTTTCATACGCAACAATCCTTTCCTATCGAGTAACTGTCATCAAGATCGATTGCGGATCTATATGACATTCACTTGTAATTGAAATATCTGAAAATTCATCTGTATTTGTAATAAGAACCGGAGTGACAAGAGAGTACCCTTCCTTACAAATCAGTTCCATATCAAATTCTAAAAGCTTCTGTCCTTTCGTTACGCGATCTCCTTCTTTGGCGAATGGACGGAATCCCTTTCCTTCCAACTGTACCGTATCCATTCCGACATGGATCAGCAATTCCACTCCGTCGTCCGTTGTCATCCCGATTGCATGACCTGTCGGAAAAAACACAGAGATTGTTCCGTCTGCCGGTGCATACAAAACTCCTTCTTTCGGGTCAACTGCCGCTCCAAGTCCAAGCGCTCCCGATGAAAAAGCTTCGTCCTGAACATCTGAAAGCGCTATAACTTCTCCCTTCAACGGACTGCTTATTTTCTCTGTTTTCCTTTCTTTCCTGTCAATCTTATCCGATTCATTCTTATCAAACTTCTCAATCTTACCGATCTTATCTTCTTTCTCTCTATTCTTTTTCATATCAATTTCGCCCGTTTTTCCGGTCTTCTCATCGTGGTAAAAGATCATCGTGAGAAGACAACCATGGATATTGCAATTCCGATAAATGCTACGATAATATTTCCGTTTGTTCCGTCAGGATTGATCATATTCGGAAGTTCAAAAATTCCCATGCCACCGAGAATGAATTTACGGAAATTAAAATGTCCGTAAAATGCTCCGCCGATTCCTCCTGCAATACAGCTTATGATAAACGGTTTTTTTAGCGGAAGAAGCATACCATAGATCGCCGGTTCTGTTACACCGAAAATACCGGAAATAAAATTCGGAATCGCCATCTCTTTTATCTTTTTATCTTTTGTTTTGAAAAACATCGCAAGCACTACTGCCGATGTAGCGAATGTACAGGCGAAAAACGGCATCATAACATTGTCGTATCCCAACGTCTGCACATTATTAATATAAACCGGAATAAATCCCCAGTGCATTCCGAAGATTACCAAAATCTGCCATGTAAATCCTACGACCGCGCCTGCAAGAAGCGGACTGAATTCCCTGATCATAAGCGTAAATTCAGAGATCAGCGTAGATCCAAAGGTTGCGACCGGTCCGAGGAAGATCATTGCAACCGGAAGAGTTACAAGTAAAGTCAGCATCGGCACAAAGAAAAACTTTACAAGATCCGGCACAAACCGATTAAATAATTTTTCACACTTCGACGCAAACCATACAGTCAGTATGACCGGGATCACCGTTCCCGTATAATCTACCGAAATGACCGGAATTCCGAAAAAGTCTATATATACCGGAGATTGGAACAGCGTTCCTTCCAAAACGGTCGTTACAGCCTCTGCTCCTGCCGACAATGCAGATAACTGGATACCCGGATAGCACATTGCCGCTCCGATTGCAAGACCGAGCATCGGTTTTAACTGAAATTTCTTAGCTGCTGTATATCCAAGGAACAGCGGCAAAAAGGTAAACAACGCATCGCCTGCCGCATTGATAATCATATATCCTCCGCAATCGGCAGAATACAATCCAAGTGTAACGAATAATGTGTTCAGACCTTTCAGCATTCCGCAGGCAGCCATGATCCCTAAAATAGGCTGAAAAATACCGGACACTACATCGATGGCACGATCCAGGAGCTTCCCTGATTTCTTTGTTTCCGCAGACGCTTTATTCTCGTTCAAATCGAGCAGCGCCATCACATCTTCAAATACTTCCGGCACATGATTTCCGATCACAACCTGATACTGACCGCCGCTTTTCATTACAGTCACAACCCCGTCCATCTTTTTCAGAACATCGTCTTTTGCGATACTTTCATCCTTTAACGTAAATCGAAGTCTTGTGATACAGTGAACAAGTCCTGTTACGTTTTCCTTTCCGCCGACATTTTTTACGATATCTTTTGCCAGCGTCTCATACTTTCCCATTTCTTTTCCTCCTATAACTGTTTTTTGATAGTTAGAAAATAACATGCATCTTCCCATCATACAATTCACATAGACCGGATTGTTTCAGCGTTTCAAAAATCATGAAAAAGAACCGCTGCTTTTTGAAACAGCGGTCCAAATTTACTCATTTTTCTCTTTTGTATGATACGTTTCATCCCAAAGCAGACTTAAATGATTCAACATTTCCATAGAGGATCTTGCATGTTCTTCATATCGCTTTGACAACAGAAGCGCGAAAAAAATATCAAGAATATAAGTCGCTCCCGAAAAAGAAGTAATCACATCCAGGCTTAGCAGCGCGTCCCTGTTCGGAATCTCCACAATCTCATGACACCATTTCTTAAGTTCTGTATGATAAGGACCTGCAATTCCGACCACATAAGTTTCTGTCGCCTCCCTTAAATATTTTGCCATGCAGATCACCGTATGATTTGATCCTGTCAGACTGATCAAAAAAGCAATGTTTTTCTTGTGCTTACGCGCCGCCAGATAGTGAGAATTAATACTTTCGTATGCCGAGCATTCCAACCCGAGCGTACTGATTTTAAACGCCGCCGACTGTGCAAGTATATAACTGATCCCTGTTCCGTAAATATCGATGCACTCTGCTTTTTGCAATACTTGACTGATCCGTTTCATACTGTTTTTATCTAAAGAAAGTCTTGTATTCGTCACCGCTTTAGCATAGAGCGCCGGAAGTGTTTTTACGATATCGTCATATGTACTTTCGGCAGTCACCGGCTCGTTTGCAAGCAGTTGATCGATCCGCTTTTTTGATTGATCTCGGCAGTAAGAGTAATTTTCAAATCTTGAAAACCATTTAACCCAAGCTTTTGACTCAGCCTCACGACTGTTGCCTTACTCGTGTAAGACGCTTTCGCCAGTTCTCCTGCCGACAGTTCCGAAATCTGATCTAAATGGCTTAAAATATACTCCGCTACATCTTTTTCATGAGCCGTAAAATTTTTATGTTCCTGCAATTTTTCTAACAGCATTATTTGTGCATAGCTCCCTTCACCTCAAATTCATACAAGTAAACGTCCTCCAATGTCGGAGCGGCTTCCCTGATCTCATTATAACCTTCCGGGCGCTTCTGTGTCACTACGCGGACGATGATCTGTCCGTCTTTTCGGAACAGATTACTTATTTCAAACTTTTCTTTCACTTCTTCCAGCTCCTGCTGCCCTACACTCATTTCAAACACTTTTCCCTGAATCTTTGCCTGTAATTGTTCGGGACTTGCCTTATCGATCAGCCGTCCGTTTTTCATCAGAAGAATTTCTTTGGAAATGAACTCGATATCCGACACGACATGCGTCGCGATCAGCACGATCCGATCCTGACTCAAATCCGAAATAAGATTACGGATGCGGATACGTTCTTTCGGGTCTAATCCCGCCGTCGGCTCATCGAGGATCAATATCTTCGGATCGTTTAAAAGCGCCTGCAAAAGAAGCACTCTCTGTTTCATTCCTCCTGACAGTTCCTTGATCTTTTTACGTTTCACCTTGTCAAGATTTAACAAAGGAAATAAAAGCTCCATCCGAGCGCGGATTTCCTTTTTCTTCATTCCTTTAAGCGTTCCCATATAAGCGAGAAATTCAGTCACTGTAAACGTTTCGTACAACTGTTGCTGCTGAGGCATATATCCGAGTGATTTTCTGTAAGCCGCGCCCCATTTCAAAATATCTTTTCCGCCGCACAATATTCTCCCCGAATCCCGAAGGAGGTTATCTGTCAATATATTCATCAGCGTGCTCTTCCCTGCCCCGTTTGGTCCGAGTATGCCATAAATTCCGTTTTCAAACGTCGCGTCAAAATTTTGCAGGGCTTTTTTCTTCCCATAGCTTTTACATAATTCCCGAATCTTAATTTCCATCCCTGCTACCTCCTGTTCTCATAAGCACGATATAAAACATATCCTGCCGCAAATGAAAGCGCTCCCCAAAAGATCACGATTTCCGAAATAAGTACAAGCCAGTTTCCTTGTAAAATCTGATGCCCGTCCAAAAGACTGTTCAGACTAAGATAATGTACGATCGGAACTCCGCCCCATTCAATGAGCAGCGGACCGCCGAACAAAAGAAGCGAAAGTATCATCGTCATCGTAGAGTCTTTCAAAACGACGGACAATGCCATCGTACTAAATACAATGACAAACAATGTCACAAGCTGCATAATCATCAGCATCAAAACGTATCCGAAGATCGAACAATTTATAACCGACTGTCCCGCAAACATCATCGAACGCACCTTTGCGCCCCAACATTCCAGCGGATACTCCCCGACAACTTTTAATATCGCCGGAATTTTGACTAAAACAAAGATCACCGCTGTAATTCCGAATGACACGCCAAGCTTTTTTAAAAATAATTCTTTCCGCCCCCGCTTCGTACTGCGAAGCAGGTTCATTACTTTCAGATCATATTCCGTTCCGAGAACGCCGGATGCGCTGTACACCGCAGCGATCACACATAAAAGAATCCCGATCAGACGTTCCTTCACCGCCTTATCTCCGAACAAAAGCTGATAGCCTTTTTCATAAACCAACTCCTGTTCATTGACTCCCTTTCCCTGATTATTTGACATAATGTACATCACCTGACTGTACGCCTCGGAAAATCCTTCATGAGCATACTTGTTTTCTTCCTGCTTCTGAACAATCTCAACGGCAGTCAGATCTGAATTTTCCGGAGTCATAGAATAGATCTCTTCAAATCGTTTGCGCTCCTCATTGAAGTATTCCACTTTTTCTTCTGTCATCTTTCCCTGCTGATCGGTCATATAAAACTTATAGTATTCTTCCTTGATATCCCTGTATGTCGGAATAGAATTCCCGACAAGAACGGCGCCGTACATGACCGCGATACATACCCATATCGCACGGTTTGAGAAAAGACATTTCACACTTTCGTAAAAATATAATTTATCCGAAATAAAACCGATCCGACTGCTGTTTTTTCTCTCCCTTCTCCATCTTCTCTTTGTTTTGGCACATCGGAAAAACCTCCGCACATTTCCCAAAACAAAAAGAACAAGTACTACCGGAAGAACAATCCGAAATACAGTCATCGCATTGACCGGATTGTCAAAAAAGTCTAAATTATGGTATTTAGAAAACAGCGGATACACTTTCATATATTCCGCCAGATTAACGTATTTGAACACGTCCGCATAAGACACCGACGGAAGAAATGCAGACAGCATATACTCTGCAATTCCGACCGCTCCGATTCCGATCATTGCGCCGGACGGTGTCTCTGATTTTTGAGCAATCCATATCATTCCTAATATGATCACATAGCAGACTGCCATCTTGACGATCAGATATAAAAATAAAAACATTCCTACGGACATCATATACGGACTTTCGTACATCGTAGTTACCGACTGGATCGGACGAGAGAGGTCACCAAAGCCATATTTCTGCCACGCATAAAGATAATCGACTCCGTAAAACAGAAGAACGAGCAGCGCCGTCACACATGCCGCCACTGTCAGCTTTGCCCCGATCACAGAGCCTCTCCCTCGATAACAGGATCTCAGCAAAGGATATAGTTTATTTTTCTTTTCATCCAACACAAGAAAATACACTGTCACCGCAAGCATAAAAACGATGCAAAGATCTGTAAATTCTGCTTCTGTGGCAAAGATCACTCCGTCCGATACATCACTCTTTAGTTTCAGTCCTTTCAGTTTCTCATACGCATCCGGGGTAATCTGTGCATTTCGATAAGCAAACGTTCCTTCATTCGAGAAAATAGCGCTGGACATACTCGCGCTTTTTTCCTTGATCTCCTCAAGATATTTGTCGTATCGGTTGACCTGTCTGTACTCCTGAAAGATTTTGTTGTACAACATCTCTTCTGCATATTCATTCCCCGTATAAACAGGAACTTTCTTTTCCGGAAGCTTCTCGATCCACTCTTTACGCTTTTCTTCCGGCTGTGCCTTCAAATCTGCGTAAATCTGTTTCACCGCTCCTGCATCGTACATCTCCATCTTCATTTTTTCAGACAGCGTCCAAATATTAAAAAGAAAAAACACCGAGCACAAAAACCAAAAATAGCGGAATGCACGAAACTTTTTCCATTCATACATTACAGATTTCATCCGATCCCTCCCCTCCGGCAAGGTTTTTTTGTTTCTCTTACTCTTCAGTTACAATATTCCCCGCCGAAGAAACTCTCGGCGTATAAATCACTTTCATTTCACCTGTTTTCCCAAACAGATCTTCTTTCTCAATATAGGCGTCGTACATGAGAAGATCTCCTTCAATTTCTTTTTCGCCGATATATTTTTCCTGATATGTAAAATAAACTCCGTCTTTCGTTATATCGTTAATTCCACTAAGCCACGCCTGATCTGTCGGAAGTCGGTCTGACAGCTTCAGATTACTGATTCCTTCCTCATTTTTTACATATAATTCATTTTCCGGAAATGCCCGAAACAAAATTCCTTCTTCACTTACACCTTCTACAGTGACTTTTTCAGCGCCAACTTCTTCCGCCTGAACAATTTTTTCATTTTCCTTTGAATCAATATGATAGCAATAGAGAGACTTTCCTTCATCACCGATATAATAGAAACCCTTCCCATCCTGCGTCACTTCAACACGCTGATAATCAACGGTATTCAACGAGATTTCAGTCAATGTTCCGCTCTCATAATCAAATAAGTTATATTGTACTCCGTCATCTTTCACTACAGCACACACTTGATACTCTTTCGTTCCTCCAAGCATAAGAATATGGCTTACATCTTCCAGCTTTACAATTTCCGTCTGCTCCAACGTGTCAAGATTCAGACGATTCAACGAACAATTAGATCCCATTGCCTGTCCGCTTTGCGCCTGTCCGTCTTCCTGTTCCGCCAGGATTTTATTTTGTAATTCACAGTAGGTATAGTACATATTCTCATTTAAAATCACTGCCGATTCTAACATATCTCCCGAAGAAAACGTACCGACTGTTTTCGGGTTACTCCCATCCATATGTGAAGCGATCAACTTACCTTCTCGATTATCTACACTCTCGATCCGATATAGTTTCTCTTTATACGGAAACATATACGAAGAAGAACAAACTGCATTGCATGTCGTCTTTTCATCTTCATATACTGATAAATGGCGGCAGTTCGGCTTTCCGCATACCGGTATACTTGTCTGTGTCTCATAATCCGTAAAATACATCAATCCGTCATGTACCGAAAAACTCCCCTTCTCCGTTTTCGTCAGAATACCGTCTACTTCCATGTAATCAGATTGAAGCTGATTCTCGGAAGATGGTTTTTCCGTCTTATCCTCTGATGAACAAGCCGACAACCCTGACGATAAAAGACAAATACTCAAGACTGTTCCTGCTAATAGTTTCTTTTTCATATCCGTTCTCCCCTGCTCACACGCTTAACGCTTAACAGTTAATTCTCACATTCTCATTCTTGTGCCCCGATCACATTTCCATCCTCATCCAGCGGATAACCTCGGCTTGTCATCCTAGGTTCGATAAGTACTTTTACATTGTTCTCATCGCTTAGCAAATCTTCCCAACTGATGTATCCATACCAGTTAATCTGATCCATATCTAAATACTGCGTATACTCAAATCCCAGTCCTTCCTCGTTTTTAAACAACATTCCGTTTAAAACAAAGTCTTCTTTTAATAATTCTTCTGACAGCGAAAGTTGTCTCAACTTTCCACTGTCTGCTTCCTTCAAAAACAATCTTTGATCTTCTCCGTACCATATCTTAAACAAAATTCCTTCTTCACGGACATCCCACAGACTAAGAGAAAATACATCTTTTCCATATGCAGCTTTCGCTTCCTCTTTGCTTACGAAAACCTCATTTTCTCCTGTTTCAAAATGATACCTATACACAGCTGACGGATAATCGATCCCACTATTATAATAAAATCCCGTTTCATCTGCCCCTATAATCCTTCCGGGGATATCGTACAGAGAAATTTCTTTCGATACCTCTTTCTTGTAATCAAACTGATAACAGGTAACCCCATCCTCCCCTTTTACTGAATAAATCTGATAATCTTTCGTTCCTCCTAGAAATTGAATAGAAAAAGTGCCTCGTTCTCTGCAAATCTCTCTTGACTTCATTGTATCTAAATCCAACATACACATTACCGTTTCCAACTCCGGTTCTGCCGCCTCTTCCTCTCTTAACGCCACATCTTTCAGATAAAACATCTGATCTTTCACTACAACACCTTCGTGAAAACTTTCTTCTGCCTTAATAAACATTCCTTTTGATTTCCAGTTGCTTCCGTCCAAATCAGATACAACCAATTCACTTCCGCCATCAGCAAGAGACCGAAAACCGTATAGTTTTCCTTTATAAGGAAATAAGTTCCAAATATCAGTATTTGCCGCATTGCACTTCGTATTACGATCCTCCATCCACGATATATGACGACAATCCGGCTTGTTGCAGATCGGTACTGCATTCATTGTTTCAAAATCCACATAATACAATAATCCGTTTATAACGCCAAAATATCCTTTCTCTACTGTCGTGCCAACTCCTATTTCCATATAATCAGATTGAAACTTATCAGATGCGGTAGTTTTCTTTTCTTTCCCACATCCGATCATACCAATACATAAAATTAGTACGAATACAAATGATATAAAATGTCTTCTTTTCATAATGGTATTTCCCCCCTGATTACTATTTTGGGTCCTTGTTTAGGATGCTTGCAATACACCAATACAATGCCATGAGTGATACATTAATAAAAAGCGCCACTCCTTCGGATATAACATCCATGCGATCTAAAGCAAAAATTATCGTAGCTAAAACAACACAGAAAAATAGAATTACTCCTAATAAATGCTTCTTCTTCATGACTTTGTTCTCTCCTTCCTTTTCATCCAATAGATAACCTAAATCTGGCAACTTGGGTTCAATAAATACTTTTATATTATTCTCCGATCACATTTCCCTCCTCATCAAGCGGTTTTCCCCCACCCGTAAATTTTGTTTCAACGAGTGTCTTTATATTATTCTTTCCGGCTAGTAAATCTTCCCAGCTAATATATCCATACCATTCGATATTATCCGAATCTAAAGATTGCAAATAAGAAAAACCAATTCCGTCTTCCGTTCCAAACATAAAACTATTCAATCTAGAATTCTTTTTCGGCAAATTTTCTTCCAAGTAAAGTCTTTTTATTTCTCCACTTTTTGATTCTTTCCAAAACACGTCCCCCTCTTTTTCATCCACTAAATGAAATAGAATTCCATCTTCGCGAACATCCCATATTATTAATTGTAGATACTCTTTTCCAAATGCTGCTTTCGCTTCCTCTTCACTTATACAAATTTCATTTTCACTGGTTTCAAGATCGTGTTTATATACTTCTTTCGGATAATCAATTCCACTATTATAATAAAATCCTGTCTCATCTGCTTTTACAACAGACTGTGTTCTGTTTTTCAAAGAGATTTCTTTTGACTCCTCTTCATCATAGTCAAACTGATAGCATTTGATTCCATTATCTTCTTGTACTGAATAGATCTGATAATCTTTCGTTCCTCCTAAAAATTGAATAGAAAAAACACCCTTTTCTCTGCGAAGTTCTTTTAGTTCCATCGTATCAAAATTCAATACGCACATTACTGTATCCGTTCTCATTTCTGTGATATGATCTTCGGGTCTTACCACTACATCCTTTAAAAAAACATCTGATTTCCCACGACAACCCCGCCTTGAAAAATTTCTTCGGCTGTAATAAACATGCCCTTTGATTTCCAGTCTCCCCCATCTAAATCAGATACGACCAATTCACTGCCGCCATCAGAAAGAGAACGAAATCCGTATAGTTTTCCTTCATACGGAAATACTGTACTAATATCTATATTTGCCGCATCACATTTTGTATTACGATCTTCTTTCCATGATATATGACGACAATTCGGCTTATTACAAATCGGTATTCCCTCCATCGTTTCAAAATCAATATAATATAAAAGTCCGTTTATAACTCTAAAATCCCCTTCCTCTACTGTCGTACCACCCCACACTTCCATATAATCTGATTGAAATTTATTAGGTGCGGTAGTTTTCTTTTCCTTTCCACATCCGCTCATTCCAAAGCACAAGATTAATACAAATACAAATGATATAAAACGTCTTCTTTTCATAACGGTATTCCCCCTTGATTACTAAAAATCAATCATATACAGTAAGGCTGTTTTATAGTCTTTTTCACCTTAAGTCTTTTAACCAGATCTCTCTGTTAATTATAAATCAAAGCTATGCATTTTACTATAAAACAGCCTGAATATTTAATTTTTAATCATTTTTTATACCCAACTATATATTAAGAGCTGCGCCTAAATACCTGTGCCTAAAAATTTTTAAATTTAATTTATGGATATGCTACTAAATATGCTTTGACACCACCATTTTCATGCAAACTTTCTGCCTTTCCAATATCCCATCCATCAGGAGCATAAACGCTCGCCGTACCGCCCCCAGAAACCGCTGTCATTGGAATCAGTTGGTTTGCACTTCCACCTGTAGCATAACGATAAGGATAAATAGTTGTTTTCGGATAACTTCCAGCCGTCATCGCAGACGCTTTTCTAACTGATACTTCTAGTGAAATCGGATACCCTAAAAGCGTTCCTTCTGCATTTCCCGCATACACACTTGTTCCACTTGCCAACACCAACCCGCATGTCAACAATGCCGCAATTCGTTTCATTCTCTTAGTCATGTTCTTGTCCTCCTTTTTAATCTTTTTCTTTTTGTTCATTTATGATCATTTTCGGTCGTACGCCCCGAAAATAATTTCAAATCCTCTTATCGAACCGTGTTATACCACTGATCCAACTGATTATTTACTTCTTCTGTTATCGCGTTAATTCCTGCCGCTTCCATTTCCTGCATCATTTTTTCATAATCTTCCTGCGGATTTTCTGACAGACCTCGGAACAATTCTGAATAGCTGTAATATATTTGTGAAAGCTGATCTATCTGTTCTTTGTAAACTCTTCCATCGAATTGAAATCCTGCGATTAAAGATTCTTTCACTGCATTTTTCTCCTTGCTCCACTGATCGTTCCCAAACATCCATTGAAGCATCGCCGGTGTTTCTTCCATCTCTTCTGTTCCATATTTCAAAAGATTACTGATTTCTTCATCTGTAACTGTCCTTTTCAAAAGGTCGATTGCTTTCTCTGTGTTTCCACCTTTTAACACACTGTTCATTCCGCCTGTTCTATGCGGGGGATAATGCTCTCCTATCTTTACATACTTTAAGGAGAGTGGTTTTTTATTATTTTCCTCGCAGATTGTATCAAAATATTCTTGAAGTAACTCTGGATCATCTGCATACATAAGCATCACGAAGAAATTACCATTTGCCAACGTATTTGCCGATCCCTCCTTCAGCAATCCATTTTTATGAAATTCGTTAAGAAGCAACACGGATTCTTTCACCTGTTCATTATTCAGTAAATTCTCTGCAATCGGTTTTTCCATACCTTCTTTTACCCTGATTGTATCTAAAATCTCTGTATATTCAGGAGCATAAATCATATATTCATAAGAATGTAGCGGCACGAACGCTTTGTTATCTTTTTCTTTTTCCGACAGTTCCGTCAAAATCGGATACAATGTCTGCAAATCCCCTGTAACCTGCGATATGTCTACATTATATTTATCCAAATATTGTTGATTAAACACATAATACAAACCGTTTCCCTCATAACTATATGATGGAATCCCATAGATTTCGCCGTTAATTTCCATATGCTCCCATGTTTTTTCCGAATACGCATCATAAAATTTTTCATCTTCTCTGATTTTTTCTAAATTTTGCAAATATCCGTTTTTATAGAATGAATAATACTGATTACTGTCATCTCCTACGACGCGCAAATTGCTGTAAATAATATCAGCAGAATTGTTCTCTAAATATTCTGCAACATCTTCCTCATATGTTTCCATTGGAAAGCATACGAATCGTACTTTATATTCACATCCACGTTTTTTCAACAACGCATTCAACGCCTCTTCCATCTCACTTTGTACTCCCTCAATAGAAGACTCTGTAATCCACACAATTTCCTCAACTTTCTTTTCTTCTTGTGGCAATTCCTCTTTTTTATCCTTTTTCATATACAACATATCGAATAACACCATCGCCGCAACTACAATAATACTTATAACTGCTATTATAATTCTTCTCTTTTTCATTCCTTTGTCCTCACCATACTAATAAACCAAAGCAAAATCATTGCGAAACAAGAATATCCAATCCCACACATAACAGCCTCACTTTTTACAAAAATGTCAAGCACTATCGCTAAACTGACACCGCCTAATATCCAAAAACATCTTTTTAACTCATTTAATTTCCCGTCGATTTTATACTTCCACAATGCAGTCAAAAGCAAAATTATCAACATACTTCCCATAAACACTGCCTGACTAAAAAGATCAATCGAACGAACTACCTGTTTTTTTACATAGATTCCACTTAAAAATAACAGTAACGAATAACAGAAACATCTTATTTTCGTTTTCGCATGTATCCCTTGCCATCCGATTCTTAATAGTGAAAATGTAATTAGAAATACGACTGTAAACAATATCTCCTTTAACAATATGCCACTCAATAATACTCCGCCTGTTGTCATGATTAAAACTTCTAAATGTTTCACCCCATATAAATAATAAGAATACTCCTCTTGTGCAATCAGATCATTTTTTACAAACTGATCGACGATTGCTTCAAACCGATCTTCTCTTTTGTTTTTCATTTTTTCAATTTCACTGCATCTTTCGGAATTTCTTCTTGATAAAGATACCATATACACTTGTTACTTGCAGCAAATCTTGTAACCATATCCGCGCCAAATACCAAAAGGCTTAACCATCTTTTATGAATCATTTTCCACATCATTTCCCCTCTTCCCTCTTTTGTTTGACTGATTTTTTATGTTTCTGATTATACACTATTTTTCTTTGAATTTTTCCAACATGTAACAAAATGCATAGTTTATTGTAACAACTCGCACTTTAACATGATATTTGTTTCTATATTTCTTTCGTTTTGATCCGATCGGCAAAAAACAACTTAAAAAACAGTCATTCTAAATTTTATAAAAATTCATCACAAGCCAGATCACTGAAAGCGCAAAAGGCACATTTCAGAATTGTACACAACCGTTAAGGTCTTTGACACCTCCAGACTTGTATCGTCACCTATACAAAAAATACAGCAAATACCCTCTTAGGATACTGCTGTATTTCTCGTATATACTATTTTTCAATTTTTTCCCATAAATTTATATTCAATGTAAAACTTTCTTTTTCTGACTCCCACCAGACGTCTCCATTGTATTTTTCTACAATTTGTTTTACGCTAGACAGACCAAAGCCATGATTACGCTTATCAGATTTTCTCGTGTGAAGATCCATTACTGTTTCACTGCATGAATTTTTACAACAAATGACAATTCCATGATTTTCGTATACTGCAAACAAGTCGATCCATTTTTCTTTTTTGCAAGACTCGCATGCTTCGATTGCATTATCCAATATATTTCCGAACAACACTCCTAAATCCGTTCCTGTAATTCCCAGTATCTCCGGCAATTTTACATCTAACTTTGCTTCAATCTGCTTTGCTTCAATCTCTACATACTTCATATTCAAGATTCCGTTCACAACTGCGTTCGCAGTAAATAATTTCTGCTCTGCCTTTTCTAATTGATTCAAGATACTGCAAACTTCCCGCTTTCCCTCTTCAATTTCTCCTTTTTCAAGATATCCGTATATTCCTGCGATCTGATTTTTCATATCATGCCGAATCTTTCGGATTTCCTGCTGATGCTGCTCGACCTGTTCGTAATGAAGCTTTTGATATTCATATTCTTTTAACTGATTTTTCATCTCCCCTTCTGCGATATGATATTGCTCCTGTTTTCGGAAAAGAATATAAGTGATAATATTGATCACGATGACGATAATTGTCACTATCCAACTAAAAATCAGATCAATCGAATTCCTCATAATCTGCGCCTCATGAAGATAAATAATCAAAACAGCGCTTAATATCGGAATAATCAAAAAGCTTTTCTGTACCTTTCTCTCCGGCGCATTTTTCTTGCGCCTGCTGAAAAAATATAGGACAAGCACGAGGATCAGTCGCAGTTCTGTAAGAAAGCGTTGGAAAAACTGCGTAATATCACTGTCCAATTTCGGCATTTCGGATGCCTCAATATGAAAAAAATATCCTATACTCAATGCAACAATTCCTTCAATCGTAATTATAAATGCAAAAAAAGAACTTCCTACAAATAATTTCCTCTTCCAATTTCCTTCAAAAAATCCAAGTACAACTACGATAAAAATAATTGTCACCACTAAATTAATATCCGAATTGGCAAAATAATCATTGATAAAAGATGCCATTACCGCCACTACAATTAATATTATGAAATCAATTCGCTTTCCTATCCGTCTCCTCGGTTTGAAAAAGCACAAAGCAAACAAATACATTACTAAAAAATCGATTGTACTCCATACATATTCCATCATCTATTCTCTTCCCCCTTTGCTCATCAGAATAAATTTTTGATATGCTTTGTTGAACTCCTGCTTATAAGTCCTTGTAATCGGCACTTTCAATCCCGAACGAAGGGGAACTGATTCACGCTCCACTTCCCTTAATTTTTCCAAATTAACAAGATATGAATTATGTACTCTCACAAACATAGATCCTTTTATATCTTCTTCAATCTGACTCAAACTTCCGTAAAACTCATAATCTCTTTTTTCTGTATGTACGATGATTTTTCTTCTGCGGCTTTCGATGCACTCAACCTCATCATAATAAAAAATCATATCTTTCAATTTGTTTGTAAAGCGGATATAATTTCTTTTTTCCCGGATGATCCGCAGAGCGCGCATAATCACATTGTGCGCAGTATCAGAATCGATCGGTTTCACCAGATACTGAAACGCCTGCACGTCGAATGCTTTCTGCATCATCTCACTATGATTTGTCATAAAAATGATCACTGCATTTCTATCCTCTGTTCGGATATGTTCTGCCAATTCCAGTCCGCTCAGCTTCTTCATCTCAACGTCAAGAATATACAGTGCATATGGCATATTTCCTTTCTCAAGCAATTCTTCGGCAGACACGAAGCATTCACATTTTCCTGCCATCCCTGTTATTTCTAAACACTTCTCTACATTTTTTTCAATCGAATTTTGTATAAATTCTTCATCTTCACATATCGCTATTCTCATTTGACCTTACGCTTTCTTCTCTTCCTTTATTATTTTCTTTCACGTTTTTGTCTCAGACTTCTGAAATCTAAGCACAATCCCTGTCCTGAAATACACCACATCAAATAAGAGTCTCTAATATTTCCAGTGATTTAAAATGCTTTCCGACATATATATCCGTCATCCTGCTCATCACATTTCCAAGTTCTGTCAATACTTTTTCTGTCACATTAAACGTATATAATTTCTCAATCGTACTTGTTTCTATATATTGCATACTATACAAAGTCGAAGGATCCAGACTCATCCCGTCCCGCACGTCTTTCATACATTCGCTGCACACAAGTCCGCCTTTCACCGCGCTGAACACGGCATGTCTTTCTTTATTTCCGCAAGTCATACACTGAAATACCTGCGGCGCCTGTCCGTTGATCGTCAACGCTTTCAATTCAAATATGTAACGGATAAGCATGTTTGGAATATGCGGATTTGTCAGCGCCCGAAGCGTCTGATAAAGAAGTTTTAACATTTCCCGCTCATCATTGAATTCTTTCGTATAGTAATCTGCAAACTCGAGAAAATAAAAACCGTAATATGCTCCGATAATGTCGCCTCTCAGCTCGGCAAAATAATTAGAAATACTTGCCGACTGTATCGTGTAAGACGTCCTCCCCTCATACATCGTAAACGTTCCGAAAGAAAACGGGTTGAGCGCACCGACAAGCGGACTGTTCGGGCGTCTTGCCCCCCGTGCAAACGCCGAGATCTTTCCCTGTTCTTTTGTAAGTATTACAACACGCCGGTCACACTCGCCGACCGGCATCGTAGAGAGTACTATCCCTGTCAGTATAATCTGATTCACGCCGTTCCTTTCTGCCGGAGCTTCCATCTGCTTTCCGGCTGTTTTTATAATTCAAATAATCATCAATCTTTCCTGATGTCATAAATAATTCCCAGTATTCTTCTTTCATCTGTTCCACCTCTTCTTCCGTGATCTTTAAGAATAGTTTCCCCGACAGAAAAGAAGGTCATACTGTATAAAAAATACCATTTTTATTATAGAAAATTTTTCGATGCGATCACCGCTGCGTTGATATTACTCGTCCTCTCTGTATCCGAAATTTTTCATAAGATAATCGCTGTCGCGCCAGTTTTTCTGTACTTTTACCCACAGTTTCAAATTCACTTTACATCCGAGCAGTCTCTCGATCTCGTAACGCGCGGTACTTCCAATCTTTTTCAGCATACTTCCCTGTTTTCCGATAATAATTCCTTTGTGGGAATCTCTTTCACATATGATCGTCGCGTCGATATGCATTACTCTTCGTTCTGCCTTCATCCGATCGCCACCGCTATTCCGTGAGGAATTTCTTCATTCAGACAGTGAAGCGCTTTTTCCCTGATCAGTTCTGCCACGATCTGACGCTCCGGCTGATCTGTGACAGTATCTTCATCGTAAAACTGCGGTCCGTACGGAAGATATTTTAAAATCACTTTTATAAGCTCATCTGTATTATCTCCGGATCTTGCCGATACAGGCACGATCTCTGCAAAATCATATTCTTTTCTGTATGCGTCGATAAATGTCAGTATCTCTTCTTTTTTCACCATATCGATCTTATTAATAACGAGAACAACCGGAGTTTTCACTTTCTTAAGCTGTTCGATAATATGACGGTCTCCCGCCCCGATAAAAGCAGACGGCTCGACAAGCCAAAGCACAACGTCAACTTCGTTCAAAGAACGCTCTGCAATATTTACCATATATTCTCCAAGCTTATTTTTTGCTTTGTGGATACCCGGAGTATCCACAAAAACAATCTGGCCTTCCTCTGTCGTTAAAACCGTCTGGATACGATTTCTCGTCGTCTGCGGTTTATTCGATGTAATCGCGATCTTTTGTCCGATCAAATGATTCATTAATGTTGACTTTCCTACGTTCGGTCTTCCGATCAAAGTTACAAACCCTGATTTAAAATCTTCTCTCATATCAATATCCTTTCCCGCGCTTACTCTTTCTCATCCTGTCTTTTTATTCTCACTGCAAGCCTTCTGCGCTTCTCTTTATCTTCCTTATTGTTTTTAATCTTATCTTCTTCGTTTTCCTTGTATTTCCTTTATCCGGTCATCCGACCGCTTCATCATTCTCTTTTTCGCTGTTCTGTCATACTTCTTAGCTTAATGTTCTGATCTCCATGAACATCTCTTTTTGTTCTTCGATCTTTTCCTCGCTTCCGATCACGCAGATTTGATCTGCGTCAAGCACCGCTTTTAATATTTTTGCAAGCGCGCGGATATCTTTTTGATCAGCCGAAAGAATCTGCTCTCTTTCCCGGCGGATCATTCCCTCTGTCACGCGGCTCATATACAAATTCATAGAACGGCTTCCTTTTGCGGCAGGATTCATCGGGCGGTCGATATTACTGATCGTTCCGATAATAAATTTATTCATATCTCTGTCGTCTACATTAAAGTTTTCAAGATAATCTACAACGCCTTCGTAAATCTCCATCGTTTTCTCAAGATTCGGATCGCGGTACGAGATCAGATAACCTTCTCCGATCCGGTTAAAATTACTCATACATCCATAAGCTCCGCCTTTCACACGGACATTCTGCCACAAATAATCGTAGCTTAAAATCACTTTCAAGATCTGAAGCGCTCCTGTATATTCTTCTCCGCCGTCAATGAAATTGCCGACTCTTGCAACGTACTGTACTTTTGAAGATGTTTTAAATCCTTCGTTTCTTTTTTTACAATGAATGATGCATCTGTTTTCTTTCGCTTCTGTTTGTACCACATCTGCGTCGTTTAGCTGTTTTGATACAGCCGCAAATGCATTTTCCATATAGGCAAGTCCTTCTTTTGCCGAAGTATAGCTGACCATCATATTATCTGCGCAAAAGATCTGTTTTGAAATTGCTTTTAACCGACAGATCAATTCTTCTTTATGGTCGTCAAAGTTTTCTTCGATTTCTTTTACTACTTCGTAAAATTCGATTCCGTCTGTATCGTCTTTAAATTTTGCAAGAGGCGATGTATATGACAACGCACGCAAAGCGGCAGTTGTATGTCCCGATGACAAGAACGACATACTAAGGCGTGATTTGAACATCGCAAGAATCTCTTTTAAGCGTTTCTCATCGTCAAGCTTAGAACAAGTCAGTATTTCCCGCATCATAGAGAAAAGAACGTCCATCTTCGGATACAGTGATTTTCCTTTCATTTCAAATGTCGCTTTGAATTCCTTTTCCTTTACTTTCTGCGCATCTGCATATAATTCAAGCGACGTTCCGATTCCGCCTGTATGGATATTGATCTCATTAAACAACTCTCCATACTCGTAATTCTCTGTATCGATAATGCCGAGGACACTTTGCAAAATGCCGACATACGGAAGATCTTCTTCCTTGACCGCAGAAAGATCGAACAGAAGCGTTACATACCCGATTCCGTTTGTCTCAACATTATGATAGATCGTTTTCACTGAGTCGATCTCCATCTCTGTATTATAGACAGGCGCGATTTCCGGGGAAATATCTTCTCTTCTAAGCACCGGAATCTTCGCCAGATCTTCCGGCGCAGATTCTTCTTCCTGATACGCTTCCAGATCTTTTGTATCCTGCACAAGTTTCTCAATCTCTTCTTCGGACAGACTTTCTTTATACGCCTGCAGTTTCTCTGCAAGCTCCCGATCCATTCTCGCAGTCCTTCCCTTCTCCGGTCGGATGATTACGATCGCCCCGTGCGGATTCTCCAAAAGATAATCTCGGATCAACTGCTCAAAATAACCTGTTTCGATCTGACTTTTCAAAAACTCAAATGTCGGAATCGCCTCCATATGGATAAACGGTTTTTCTTCATCATAAAGCCAGCTATCGAACAACTGAAGTCCGTACATCAATCCTCTCGGATAACTTCCGAAGTCCGCCTCTCTGAAA
>OLPX01001175.1_pt1 | contig 19719 bp, 10 predicted proteins | sample 1672491 | NCBI WGS metagenome assembly OLPX01 (sample SAMEA3136692, study PRJEB25190) | human gut metagenome | biome: human gut; feature: human-associated habitat; material: faeces | place: Austria | collected 2013 | reverse complement strand
AAAGTCTTGCATGCATCTACATCCAAGACTGTCTGTTTTTATGATTTTCTCTCCTCTCCCCAGAAGAACAATGCCACTGTTCCCGGTCCGGTGTGACTGCCGATGGTCGTGCCGATGCTATTGATCAGCACCCTGCCATTGAGGTGTGAGAACCGGCTTTCAATCAGCTTCGCCACCGCCTCTGCATCCTTCTCGCAGGCAGAATGAGAAATATAGCACTTCTCATGATACTCCAGACCATCCTCCGCCAATTCCTCCATCTTTTTTTCAATGGCTTCAATGACCTTCTTCTTTGTCCGTACCTTCTGTACGGGAATCAACTTTCCTTCATAATTCACATAGAAGTTCAATTGCTCGTTTTTAGCCATCTGGTCTGAATATACCACACGAGTGCTTCCCGTAAATTCTTTTAATTGATAATCGGAAACAGACGGATGATCGCTATAAAAACGATTTCCGGGTGTCAATGCATCGCTTGCTTTCAGATAAGCCAACGTAAATGGCATAAATGCCTGCTCACTATCACTGGCACTACGCTTCAACGCATAGCTTCCCTTGAATGAAAGACCTTTGATAAACGGAACGGCATAAGTGACGGAGAAGTTGGCATCATAACTGAAATTATCATTCGTGGAATAAGAACCGTCATTATTCTCCATAGCAAAATAATTCCATGTACTCATTTTATTGCCCGATGTTGCATTACCCGCACTCGAGTAACTATTCAACAAAGGAGATGTATAATAGGTATTACCATCATCCAATGTTATCTCCCATGGCAAATAATTCGGCATATGAGCAAGAACCAAATAATCACCGGATTCACCGGGCTTAGTTCCCCCATAACCGTTCAAATTGCTTAAACCTTTGGTAAAACTCGATGTGGTTTCCTGCTGGTTACCCGCTATGGTTGCAGAAAATTTCAAATCGGAAGTCAATTTGATATCCACACCTGCACGGAAGTTCCATCTATTATAATCCTGTTTTCCAAGATTCGCCCCCTGAGTATAGTAAGAAGCACCCGCAAAATAAGTAGCTTTCTCGCTACCGCCACTTACATTGACCGAATGGTTCATTGTAAAAGCGCCGGACCAGGCTTCATCCAGCCAATTGTAATTCAAGCCATCCATCTCGGCCAGTTCCGCTTCATTATAAATTTTATTCATCCAGTTTCCATCCGGATCCATACTTATCTTATTATTGGCCAAATTAAAGGAATTGGCAAAACGTCCATAAGCTGCTCCTTTTAAGGTTTTAGGATGTCCCACTGCATCATTAAATCCGAATTTACCTGAATAATTGATTTTGGGAGCTCCTGATTTACCTCGTTTGGTCTTTACAATAATAGCACCTTGCGAAGCACGGGAACCGTAAATGGCAGCACTGGCATCACGAAGGACTGAAATACTTTCAATTTCAGAAGGATCAAGGGCATTGAAAGTTTCTAATGTCGGAAGACCGCTGTTGGCATCTATCTGAATCACATCATCGATTATGACCATCGGATTAGTACTACCACCATCTTTAGAATACGAGAAAGATTGACGAATAGACATAGTTGCCCCTTCACCCGGACGGCTGTCACCACCACTGATACTCAAACCAGGTATCTGTCCCGCTAGCGCAGCACCCAAATTCGACACCGGCAAATCTGAAATTTCCGAAGGAGTAATAACCCCGATAGATCCTGTCACATCTTTTGCTTTCTGAGTACCGTAACCGACTACAACCACTTCGTCCAGCATTTTGGAATCTTCCTTCAGCACCACTCTAAAGTCTTTTCCTTGTTTCGGAGCAATCGTTTGCGGCACATACCCCACAAATGAAATGACAACCTTCTTGCCCGAAGGGACTTGCAAAGCAAATCTTCCGTCAAAATCAGTAATGGTACCGTTTGTAGTTCCTTCCACCACCACACTGGCACCAATCACCGGTTCACCAGTTTCATCAACCACCTGTCCGGTGACAGTTTTAGTCTGTTGCACCGACTGGGATATAGGAAATCCTGTCTCAGCGGATACTCCCTGAACAGAAACTCCTGTCAGAAACAGACTGAGACAGACCACTTGTGTCAAGTTGCCAATCTTGTCCAGCTTCTGAAGAAATGCATTTTCTTTCTTCATAGAATCATTTTTAAAATTAAAATATTATCTTATTTTTCTTGTTGAAATATCTGTTTCAGATAAGCGACATTCGTCCCGAAGTTTTTCTTTACATTCCGGACTTCATCCTTATTCCGTGACCGTTCAATGACCAGCCATCCGCTCCACCCCATCTTATCAAGGGTATGCTTTACGGCATTCATATCCAGACGGGTATTATAAGGAAGAGTAACCCCGTCTGTATCCGTACAATGTATCTGACAAATCCGATCCTTTCCCAATTTTTTCAACTCTTTACAGAGGTCGCGTCCATTTTCCAACGCATTTTGAAAACTATAATAAATCTTTATACCTTTCGAATTAATTTCTTTCAACAGTTTTATATCCCCTCCGGCGTCCAAAGGAGTACGGATACCTATCACTACTCCATCTTTCACTGCCATTTCTCCCACTTCGTGCAAACGGCTTACCAACTCCTGACGTGCATCACCCGCTACTGTCCAGTCCTCTTTTATGCCGCCTAATGGAAGGAAAGCTACTTGGGCCCCCATCACCTTCATCGTATTCAAACAATCCTGCACTAAAGCTTTATAATTATGATGAGTCAAGAAAGATTGTCCAAAGAATCCGGACATCGCCACAGAAGGGACTTCAATATGCTGTTCCTGTGCTGTTTCTTTAAATAATTTACAGAAATGGGGCTGGTGGAACTTATTATCAAAAGTATCCCGTTTTCCCAAGCCTCCCATGTCCATTTCTATGCCATCACCTCCTAGTTCCTTCATCAATTGAAAAGAACCGATCTTCTGACGCTTTAGCATCATCCAGTCACACGCAGCTATTTTATAGCATTGTTTTCCCTCTGAATTCTGTGCTCCCAAAGGCAGTAACATAAACAGGAGCATGATTAAACTGATAATTTTTTTCACATTCATCGTAATCTAGTTATTGTTTAGAATTAAGACGAATCACAAAAAAGTATGTAATCACTAAATCTTAATAAAGTCCAAAAATAACTTAGCAAACAAATAAGACAATCCCGCAAACACGACGCTCGCCTACATCTGTTTACGGGATTCCTGCTTTATAAGGTCAAGAAATCAACCTTTACGCCATTCATTCATATATTCCCTCGGAGTCTGATCATATTTCTTACGAAAACATTTACTGAAATAACCGGAATCCTTGAAGCCCACGGCAAAAGCTATTTCTGAAATACTCATATCCGAGTTTTTAATCAACTCTATTGATTTATTCAGACGAATCTCTTTCACTAAATCCACCGGAGCAAACCCGGTCAGGCTCTTTAACTTCTTAAAGAAAGCCGAGCGGCTCAGCCCGATAGTCGATGCTATAGTATCTATATTAAAATCACTATTATCCAGATTCTCTTCTATAACCTGATGAATCTTTTCAATGAACTGCACATCTTTCTTCACCAGGAACTGTTCGTATGTATCCTGTTCCTCCTTATGTTCTTCGGGCTGCTGCCATACACGTTCACGGAACAATTTACGTTCATTCAGCAACTGTTCGATACGTGCTACCAGATAGTCTTTGCTGAAAGGTTTGATGATATAGGCATTCGCTCCCATGCTTATCGCTTTGGTCTTCGCTTCATCATTACCTTTCGCCGTCAGGATAATCACCGGAATATGACTGATCTGGAAATCTTTACGGATGCGTTGCAACATCTCTATTCCATCCATATTCGGCATCATCTGGTCGGTGACTACCATGTCGGGATGATAAAGATGTACTTTCTTCAGCCCCTCCACACCATCATTGGCCATATAAATATTGAATTTATCTTCCAATTGCAGCTTCAACATATTGCATAAATCCTTATTATCTTCTACAATCAGCACGGTAGGCAAAGACGAATCGACAGGCTGTTCTTTCTCCTCCTCGCTTTCCTTGCCGGCAGAGGCAGAAACAGATTCAGCCTCAGGAACACTCACCGTTTCCCCGCCCATATAGAAATCGACTTCCGACGGTTTGTAATGCTCCTTACCCAGTTGCAATTCAATGGTAAAGACCGCTCCCTTCCCTTCAGGACTCTCTGCATAGATTTCCCCATGATGCAGACTGATAATTTCCTTAGACAAAGCCAATCCGATGCCCGTTCCCTGATAATAAGCGCCACGTGCATTGTCAGCCTGCGAGAAACGCTCGAAGATTTCGGAAAGCTTGCTTTGGGGAATCCCCACACCGCTATCTTCCACCCGTACATAACAATGCCTGTCATCATCCGACACTCCCATCGTGACATAAATATTTCCCCCGGCAGGAGTGAACTTGAACGCATTGGAGATGATGTTGCGGATCACGATAGCCACTTTCTCCTTATCCGCCCATACCATGATATCCTCACCGGCCAGCTGGAACGTGAAGCTGACTTCATTTTCTTCGGCCATCACCCTGAATTCTTTCTCAAAAGAGTCTACCATCTCATTCAGGTTGAACAACGACACATGCAGACGCATCTTGCCGTTCTGTATTTTACGGAAATCCAATATCTGATTGACCAGTTGCAGCATCTGTTTGGTATTCTTTTCCATCAGATCCACATATTGCATTCCTTTCTGAGATAGTTTCTCCTTTTCTCTCAGTTCCTGAATAGGCCCTTGGATCAGAGTCAGCGGAGTACGCAACTCATGCGAGATATTGGTAAAGAACTTGATTTTCAATTCGGACAATTTTTGTTCGATATACACATCATTCTTCACCTTAATCATGAAAAGAGATAATTTTATAGCCACCAGCAATAAGGCTACGGCTATAATCATATAGATAACATACGCCCACCAACTGGCCCACCAAGGCGGCAGAATGACAACGGTCAACTCACGGAAAGACTCCAAACCGGGATTTGCCTCATCCAGTGTCTGTACTCTGAAAAGATACTTACCGGGAGGAACATTGGTATAGGATGCTATACGGTTCTTCCCGTTATAGTGCCATTCTTTTTCATATCCTTCCAAAATATATTTGTAAGACACACGGTTCTGATTATTATAGTTCAACGCCGCAAACTCTAAAGTAAACATGGACTGGTTATGATTCAATGTAATCCTGTCTGTATAGGTAATGGACCGGTCAATAATGGGATGTTCCGTATAGCTGCGTATATCCCGGTTTGATATCTGACATCCTACAATAAATGTATTATAATCAAATCTTTGCGTTTCCAGCTTATCGGGAGAAAAGGTCAAGATACCCTCTTTACACCCCAGCCAAAGTTCTCCGTCCAGCGTTTTCAGTGCGGTGTTTTCTTCCATCACAACCGGAGGAAAGCCATCATATTTGTCATAGTTACGCACCTGGCTTGTCGCTCTGTCAAAACAAGAGAGTCCTTTTTCTGTAGCAAGCCAAAGAAAACCGTTATCATCTTCTATAATAGACATCACCACATCATTATTCAATCCGTCTTCCCAGCCATACGATTTAAATGAAAGCTTATGCGTTTCCTCATCGTATCCCGACAATTTGCTCAATCCTCCACCAAACACACATACCCATATCTGAGAGAACTCGTCTTTATAAAGCGCGTACACATCGCTATCGGCATAATTTACCCGGTTGGCACCACGGTAGGTTTCAAAATCAATCTGCTCCACTGAGGCAAAGTTGTTTTTAAAAGACATCAGCCCGTCCATCGTACCTACCCACATACGCCCGTCATTATCCTCTATCATATTTCTCACTTCCATATAAAGGCCATACGTAGGATAGTTCTTGAATCCGTTATATTTATTCTTAAAAGTGACTTCCCCATTTTCCTCACAAAGCAGATTCAATCCTCCGTCCAAAGTACCCACCCAGATACCTTTCTTTTCATCCTGATAAGTGAAATACACATCATTCCCGCTGATCGACGACAAATCAGACAAATTATGCAGATAGCGTTTAAAACGGAAACCACCTGCAGCTTTCTCATCAGGAACAGCTTTCACCAATCCGTCGCCTTTGGTAGAGAACCAAAGGTTTCCCTTGTCGTCTTCCATGATGTGATATACATTACCTATGTGCTCGTCACCTGTCGAAAAAACATGTTTGGTTACACCGTTCCGGTCCATCCGATAAACACTCTGCCAACGGGTGCCCACCCAGATATCGCCACTTTTTGATTGGAAAAGGGCTCTTACCCCTATCGTATAATTTTCCTGCCCGGCTGATTGCGGAGACAACGAAAGCAGATTGAATTGCTTCTTGGGGAAATTCATGCAATACACCCCTTCATCGGCAGAGGAAAGCCACAATACCCCGTCATTATCCAACATCAGATGATAAAACTGCTGATTTGCCCTATCATTAGAAAGTTGTTTCAACTTATTAATATAAACCATCTCCGCATGTTCCCTGTCGAACAACCAGGCCTCTCCTGCCGGAGACAGGAAAAAAAGCCCTCTTTCGCCGGCATCTTCCGAATACAGGGTGGTTATCTTGCCGAACATGGTAAACGGAAACCGTTTTGCGGTATGGTTCAACGGATCATAATAAATCAGCGCCTTCTCATTTTCGTGAAACCATATTTTATCATACTGGTCTATGAATGCATGAGTAACCATAGCGTCATTCATTTCAGTATTTATCTTTTGCAACCTGCGCTCGGCCAAATCATATTCGTATGTACCTTGTCCGGCCACACTGAGATAGACATAACCTGCCGGAGTAACCAGCAAATTGCTGATCGCACCTTTTATTTCGGAAAGTACATACCGGTTTACCAAACCGGTCCTTACATCGATACTGTAAAAAATACCCGCACGATCTCCGACCCATACCTTCCTGCCATCCTCAAAGAAACTGGTAAAACTATCCTTGTCACCGGAATTAATCTTACTGGTTATGAAATCGGCAGGCCGGGATGCCAATTCCGCTCCTTTATGCACGGCAGACACCTTATAATCAGTTCCTATCCAACTGATATATTCCTCCGTTTCGCACAGGACATGGTGTTTCAGTGTATAATCATGCTTGTTTATCTCGTCCCGAGAGTCGAACAGAATCTTGATAGTTACCTGCCCCTTTTCATCTACCCCGGCCAACAACAGATTTTTATCTTTGGTCAGCAACAACACATCCCCCTCGGCCGTATTTTGTAATTTTATCACCTGAATATTCTCCGAATAGTTCTTCATGTCATCATAAACAGCATGAAAACATTCGGTCACTTTATTGAAGACATACAACTTACGGTCAATGGTCTTTACCCATATATACCCGTTTTTATCCTCGACTATGCGCTGGATCTTACGTGGCGGCACATCCGAATCGTGCTCCTGTTTATTGAATGTTTTAAACTTCACTCCATCGAAACAACATAAGCCATACCAGGTTCCGAACCAGATAAAGCCATCTCTGTCTTTCAAGGTACAGTTTACCGTATTATTAGGAAGCCCTTGATCTACAGAATAATGTTCCACAATCATATTCACATTATATGACCACAGAGGAAAGCTTGTCAGGCAACAAAGTATAATAAGTATATATTTCTTCATAAGTATTTAGTTTTCTTCAAACCGAGATCAAAGATAAGAAAAAATCCGTTGGTACTTAAATTGAAATTAGTTAAATACCAATTATTGGTTAGATTGGAACGAGATAAGTCCGCGTTCTATCTATATTACTTCTCCGTACCGAATTCAGTTTGCTGTCTCTCCACCTCCATCAATACTTTTTGCCTTTCCTCTTCTGTCAGCACAACTTTCCCCGCCATTCTTTCTGTTCTAACAGGGCTTCCGGCCAGTCCTGCTCCGGCTGATTGGGCATCCGTCTCCTCCTCCGTATAACAGAAAGGCAGTTCTGACGGAATACTTTCTAATTCTATTTCCGTAGCAACCGGTGCATTCGTTCCTTCAAACTGCACATGGGCCTTCACCTTTATTTTGCCGGGCTTGCGGGTAGAACGGATCAATACGGGAGCAGAGCCAAACTCCACCGTGCGCGGATTGGCATTGATAGAGGCATCCCCTATAATTCGTCCTTCACCTTCTACAGTAAATACGATATTTTCTTTTGCCAGACGGCGCACATTACCGCTATCATCCGTCACTTCGGCCACTACTACGATAAAATCCGAACCGTCTGCCACCAATTGCTTTCCTTCCGTATCCACGTACATACGCAACTTCGTGCTGCGGCGTGACGGCATCCGCTTATAGGTGCAAACCACTTTACCGTCTATAATTCCTTCTGCCACCATATTTACTTTCTGCCAGTTTTTTTGCTTATAACTATACTCGCGTGCTTCCCAGAAATCCCATACATCCTTGAATATCACCGGGGCATTAGGCATGTGTCCCTGCGCATGAACAACCGGAAGCGTCCGGCTCTCAGTACCGTCATAGACAGAGAGACGAACCGAGTCACAATTACTGAACACCACCACATCGGCATCCGAGAAAGGAGACATCTCATGGGCGATAAACACCATAGGGCCACATTCCGCCACAGGATGCTTCAATGTCGCGGCAGACTGGCTGCGAAAAGCATAATAAGCGTATTTAGGCTGACGGAACGCATCATAAATGCCCCCGAAATACGGATCGGGATGATACCCCCGCTGATGGTCAAAAGGATGCCATTGCGCCCCACCGACAAACTGCCCTGTAGTGCGGTACATTTCATCATAACTCTTTGATAATGACAACGCCTGCACCAGCAACGGGCGTTCCCCCCAGCTACGGCTGGCACGGTTATTATTATTATGTGCATACCAGTCATCCACATTCTCGCCAAACTCACGAGTAAAAATACATTGTTCCGGACGGTCTGCCTTCTCATCATCTCCCGGCCATCCGTATACCACATCATAGTTTTCCGCCACTCCTTTCGAATGAACATCGGCTGCCGCTACAGGACGTCCGGGATAAGGAAACTCCTCCCATGTAATCCGTAACGCCTCCAGTGCGAAATCGCGCGGATAAGGCGTTTCATTCAAAATAGGCTCCCACATCAGCACACTGGGATGATTGCGGTCCCGGCGTATCATCTCACGGGTATTCCGATGTACCAGCTTTGCGAACTCCGGATTTTTATTCCAATATTGCCATCCCGGAGTAGCCACAATAACAAACAGCCCCATTTCGTCGCAAGCATCCATGAATGCCGGATCTTGCGGATAATGAGCTACACGGATAATGGTACATCCTGCATCACGCAAGCGTTTGGCATCCCTCCATTGCTGGCTGTTGGGCAGCGCATTACCCACGTATGCAAAATCCTGATGACGGTTCGCGCCGACCAATTGACCAAAAGGCTTGCCATTCAACCAAAAGCCATCCTTACCTTTAAATTCCGCTTTGCGGATCCCCACACGTGTCACTCCCCCATCCAACACTTCATGTCCGGCTTTGACACGAGATTGTATCCTATACAAATAAGGCGAGTCAGGAGACCATAACTTAGGATTGCGAACTGCAAACCGTTGCCGCACCGTCTTCGATTCCCCTGCTTGCAGCTTCACCTGTTGCGAAACCCGTTTTACGGGAACATCGCCGGCATCCACCAAAACCGTCTCCACGGCTACGGTACGCGTCCGCTTTCCACTGTTATGCACTTCCGTATCCACATACACTTCCGCTTTTTTCCCGCTTATATTGTCAAAATGCACAAAAACTCCACCTCCGGCCACCTTATCGGCCTCCAAGGCATCTGTAATAGCTACACTTGATTTTCCTATCATCCACACATCCCGGTAAATTCCTCCATGATAAGCGAAATCCAAGGTATATTGACGTTTTCCCGGAGGAAAATTCTTATCATCACTATTATCCGTCATCACTGCCAGCAAGCAACTGTCTCCGGGCTGTACCCCCTGTTCCGTCAGTTGCACAGTGAAAGGAAGGTATCCTCCCAAGTGCTCTTGCACCCTCTTGCCATTTAAATAAATCACCTGTTTTCCCATAGCTCCCTCAAAATGAAGCGACACCTCTTTTCCTTTCATATCTTGAGGAATCACAAAATGTTTCCGGTACCATGCCACACCCTGATAGTTACGGCAACCGCTTGCCTCGGCAGGCATCAGTTCCACAGTATGCGGAACAGACACTACCTGCCAGGATGTATCATCAAAACGTACGGCTTCCGCGCCTTTTATGTCTCCACGATGAAAGCGCCATCCGGGATTGAAATTATATACTATTCTTCCGCTACCGGATAAAGGGATGAATCCGGCTACAGAGGTTTCCATTTGAGCTTGTGCCAACACAGGCAACAGGCACACAAGTAAAATAAACAGTTTCTTCATAATTATTACACTATCTGGGAAAAGAGACGGACCGGCCGTCCGTTTGTACCCGTTCCTTTTGAAAAAAGGTCTTGTTGTTTTTGAAAAAGATCCAGACATTTTAAAAAAAGGTCCTGATGTTTGGCGTCAAAGACAAGGTTCTTTTAAAAAAACGTCAAGGTCTTTTTATACAAAGAACAGGTCTTTTGAAAGGAATTACAAGGTCTTTTCACCAAGCTTTCCAAGGCTCAGGGCTCAAAGGCTCACTTAGGCGGTATTTAAGCCCAAAACAAGCTTCAAGAAACCTAATAACGCGCTGATTTTTAATTAATTACAATAAAAAGAAGGGGACAAGACTATATTCTGAAAAATAAAATGAATAATATAATGAGCCCCAGACATACACGAACGCATCCGACATTTACCGGAAAGAAAAATGTATAAATAAAAGAAACTTCTATTGACATCATCACTTGGTCATTCCGGGCATCGTGAAAAATCCGAATGTGCCCATATCCATTGATCCGGCCATTATGAATAAAACCCGGCAAAAAACAAGCCTGGTCAAAGCAAACACAAATTCTATAAAACGACAGACAAAGTCAAGACAATCCTGAACTTTCCAAAGACCAAAGAATAATATTCAACCCGCACGTTTTGTCCCACCAAACAGACTGTAAAGCAAATACTTACACATCTACCAAGGTTTAAAATACCGCATAAGTGAGCCTTGAGCCTTGTGAGCCCTGGAAACGCATCGGAACGACTCTTTTTCTTTGCAGAAAGACACCCGATTTATTTATTCCAAATTTTAATCCCATTTATGTACTGTGAGTCAACACCAGAATAGGATACTAAATGTTCTTTTGAGGCCGATCCATATCTAGACACAACTTCGTTAGCTGCCCCGGATTGAGCTGCTAGATCTATTGACTTTTTTCTTTTTGTCGTAACACTTTCTCCTAAAAAAGAAGTGTGACACTGCCAATAACCACATTTTAAAGTGCAGGTCCTGAGAAAACCTAAATCAACAGATATGGTAAAGCAGCCCACGCTATAACGTGGGAACTACCATGCCTATTCTTGTTGATTTTGTGTTTAGTTTCTCAAGCTTCGCACTTACAAGAGTAGCATAACGCTTCTTTATTTTCAAATGCATGGAAATGGTTACCCAAATCCGAGTACAGAATTACGGAAAAACATTTGAAAAAGAAGCGGTAAGATAAAAATATCTGTTTGATATTTGCTCTATTGTTTGGTAGGTTAGAAATAATTAATTACCTTTGCACCAACAAATCCCGCTCGCTTCCCGTAAGATTAGCGTACCCAGCGGGACATTTTTATTTATGGGAGTCAGGTATACAAATCGAGCCATAACCACGGAACAACAAATTGATATTCTCAAAGAAAGAGGTTTGCTTATTGATGATGTTGAGCGAGCTGTTAAAGCCCTTGACATCATAAGCTATTTTCGTCTTGCTGGTTATTGGCGACATTTTGAAGCTGACCACACTACGCATCAATTTAGAGAAGGTTGTCGTTTTGCAGATATTATCGACCTGTATTCCTTTGATAAGCAACTTAGGGCTTTGCTCTTTACTGCCATTCAAACGATTGAAGTTGCTGTTCGCACAAAAATAATCAAGCACTTTGCTCTTGAATTTGGAGCATTTTGGTTTATGGACGAAAACTTTGCCACCAATGAGGCTCGTTTTGCTACCAATTTAGCTGTTATCCGTAAAGAGGTGGAACGCTCACACGATGATTTTATTACTGAGCATTTCCGCAAATACAACGAACCAGAGCTGCCTCCTGTATGGAAAACATTGGAGGTTATCTCAATGGGAACACTCTCTAAGCTCTATTCCAATTTTTCAAATGCCACGGCAAAACATGCTGTCGCAAGAGAGTTCGGTTTGAATCATCACAAATTTTTGAGAAGCTGGTTAGAGTGTCTTGCGGTGCTTCGTAATTGTTGTGCTCATCATTCACGACTGTCCAACCGTGTCTTTCCGGTAAAACCAAAGATGCCAGAACGTATGCCAAATACATGGATTGCTGATTTCTCATTCCGAGAACAAACTCTTTATCCACAATTATGCTGTGTTGTGTATTGGCTCAACTCCATTGTTCTTGAAAATACATTCATTACCGATTTCAAGCAACTCTTGATAAGCCATCCATCAGTGAAAACTCGCTTGTTGGGCTTCCCTCGTAATTGGGAACAAGAGCCTTTGTGGAGGTAATAATATCTACAATAAAATTATTTCCAAAAAACAATAAGTAACAAACAATATCGGATAAAATATTGTACCTTTGTATTGGCTTAGACATTGAGCCCAAATAGAAGTGAAATATCGGAAACGAATTGCACCGAAAAAAAAGAATAAATCGCTCGTATTGACACCGTAGATGAGTTAATAATAACTAAAAGGGTTAAATATCCACCACTTAGAATATACCCTTAAAGGCTACGACCATATTTCCGGCTTACCACCAGTAAACTATTGATTAACTCTATCACCAAATAGCGGTGTAGGAAGGTATTGTACATCAATATGTCAATTATAGTAATCATCTCCTGACACCTCAATATGGTATTGTCGTCCCATGAAAGCAAAACCTGCGCCCATTTCCACAAGGAATTTCTCTACATGTTTCACCAAACCGATTTCTACATCACGCTCATTGTATTGGTCGGTAAAGGTCAGCATATCGAATATATACGGGTCTTTGAGCATTGATTTCACATCGTTTGCTTCGGGAACAGGCAGGGTTTCAGTGAAATTGTTTGCCAACGCACCATGCTTGCCATAGTCATCAAGTTTGATAGCTTCTTGCAGATAGCGTGTATTCCAATGCGATGTAATACTTTGCACCATATACCAATACCGTGCGCGAATATCCTTGACTTGTTGTAAGAGTATCAGGTTATGCGTCCAACCTAGATGTTTGATAGGAAAGGAAAAATTATATTCGCCTAATTGCGCAATCATTGATTGCGCAATTGAAGAATCAGCACCTTTCACCATCGTAAGTTCTTGATTGTATTCGTTGAAGAACTGTATCATACACTGCATGTTGCGCACAGAAAAACCCTTTATTTCGGAATAATCGTTCTTCAAGTCCACGGACAAGCGTTGCAAGGTTTTCTTGCCCCAACCATCTGCATCTTGACTTTGCCGCAACATACCTCCAATATCCCAATACATTCGGAGCATTTCTTCGTTGGCGGCATAAATCGCTCGTTGTTGGGCAACCAATACCCGCTGCTTGATTTTACGAAGCAGTGCCGCATAACCATTGAAATTATCTGCCAAGTTATCAATTGCTTGTTTATCTGTATTTTTAGTCATAATCTTCTTTGACATTTCCACAAAGTTACGCTTTTTATTCGATTGTACATCAAATTCTTACAATATTATTAGTTATACCCATTATGGACTATTTTCTCATTGAGAAACCTCTTTTCTGCTGTTGGTCATAATGTTATCTTACAACCGGTCTTTTCTTTTAGCATTTCTATAAATTCGACCAAGTTATAAGCCCCTTTTATAGTATAGGTTCTACCATTATGTTCTTGAGAATATATAGGATATTCAACAACAAATCCTAACAAAAATATCAAAACAAGTACTTTTGCATTCATCGTGATTCTGATTTTACATAAATAATTATTTATCCTGTATTTTTCTTTTCCCATGATAAGTTGTCATCCAATAAACACAATGTTTCCATGACTTCCTAGTTCGATGCAGTCATTTCAAAATCAAGAGAATACCGAGCGAACGGATAAGATACACTGTTTTCAACCTCAAATTATACGGAAAAACCCATACCTTTTTTATACCTTTGCCCCCAAAAGAAAACAACAGACATGGAACTATTCAATAAAATGATTGCCGCAGCCCTGAAGGTTTCCGTACATCAAGTAGACAATACATTATCTCTACTGGACGGGGGAGCTACCATCCCTTTCATAAGCCGATACCGGAAAGAGGCAACCGGAGGGCTGGACGAAGTACAAATAGGCGAAATTAAAGACAGAAATGACAAGTTGTGTGAACTGGCCAAGCGAAAAGAAACTATTCTTTCTACCATAGAAGAACAGGGCAAACTGACAGAAGAATTGCGCAAACGCATTGAACAGAGTTGGGATGCCACCGAAGTGGAAGACATATATCTGCCCTATAAGCCGAAACGTAAAACCCGCGCCGAAGCGGCACGGCAAAAAGGACTGGAACCGCTTGCCACCTTACTGTTATTGCAACGCGAAAACCATCTGGACAGCCGTCTCCCCGCTTTTGTGAAAGGAGATGTGAAAGACGAAGAGGATGCGCTGAAAGGCGCGCGCGACATCATAGCCGAACAAGTGAGCGAAGACGAGCGCGCCCGCAACCAACTGCGCAACCAATTTTCCCGACAAGCTGTCATCACCTCCAAAGTGGTGAAAGGCAAAGAGGAAGAAGCTGCCAAATACCGCGATTATTTCGATTTCAGCGAACCTTTGAAACGCTGTTCCTCCCACCGTCTGCTGGCTATCCGCCGGGGAGAGTCGGAAGGCCTGTTGAAAGTAAGTATAAGTCCTGATGACGAAGAGTGCGCCGGACGGCTGGAACAAATGTATGTCCGTGGCAACAATGAATGCAGCCGCCAGGTAGGTGAGGCAGTGCGTGATGCGTACAAGCGGCTTCTGAAGCCTTCCATCGAAACCGAATTTTCAGCCTTGAGCAAGGAGAAAGCCGACGAGGAGGCAATCCGCGTCTTCGCCGGAAACCTGAGACAGCTTCTGCTGGCTCCTCCTTTGGGACAGAAACGGGTCATGGGAGTTGATCCCGGCTACCGTACCGGATGTAAAATAGTCTGTCTGGACGCCCAAGGCTCTTTGCTGCACAATGAAACCATTTATCCGCATCCGCCTAAGAATGAATACTCACAGGCAGCCCGCAGCATCGTGAAATTGGTAGAACAATATCAGATAGAGGCAATCGCCATAGGCAATGGCACCGCCAGCCGTGAGACAGAACAATTCATCACTTCACAACGCTATGACCGTGAATTGCAAGTATTTGTAGTAAGCGAGGACGGAGCATCCATTTACTCGGCCTCGAAAACCGCCCGAGACGAGTTCCCTGAATACGACGTGACCGTGCGTGGAGCCGTATCCATAGGCCGCCGGTTGATGGACCCGCTGGCCGAACTGGTGAAAATAGATGCCAAATCTATCGGAGTGGGACAATACCAGCATGATGTGGACCAGACTTTATTGAAGAAATCATTGGACCAGACAGTGGAAAGTTGTGTGAACCTGGTAGGTGTGAACCTCAATACCGCCAGCCGCCATCTGCTGACTTATATATCGGGACTAGGTCCTGCCTTGGCTCAAAACATTGTGGATTACCGCACCGAGAACGGGCCTTTCAGTTCACGCAAGGAGTTATTGAAAGTACCCCGGATGGGAGCGAAAGCGTTTGAGCAATGCGCAGGGTTCCTGCGTATCCCACAAGCGAAGAATCCGCTGGACAACTCGGCCGTGCATCCCGAAAGCTATCCCATAGTGGAGCAGATAGCCAAAGACCTGAACTGCACCGTAGACGAACTGATAAAAAGCAAAGAACTGCGCAGCCGGATTGATATCAAGAAGTATGTCACCCCGACAGTGGGGCTTCCCACCTTGACAGACATCATGCAGGAATTGGACAAGCCGGGACGCGACCCAAGGCAACAAATCCAAGTTTTTGAATTTGACAAGAATGTAAAGACCATAGAGGATTTGACTGAAGGAATGGAACTGCCCGGCATTGTGAACAATATTACCAACTTCGGTTGCTTTGTAGATATAGGAATCAAAGAGAAGGGTCTGGTGCACGTATCACAACTGGCCGACAAATTTGTGAGCGACCCCACCACCGTAGTCAGCATCCATCAGCATGTACGGGTGAAAGTGATGAGCATAGACCTAGAGCGCAAGCGCATCCAGCTCACTATGAAAGGATTGAATCAATAATTGCAACAAGGTAAAAAAGAATATGGAAGAAGATATAGAAACCTGCGGCTGGTTCGTTTTTTATAAGGATCAGCTGCTGATAGAGAAAAAGAACGGAATGTACACCATACCTTTCGGAACAGAGCCTCCCATGCCTGTTCCGGTGGGAAGCACTATCCACACCATCGGAGAGATAGAGGGACGCACTGCCAAGACTTTCTCCGTACATGCCCCGGTGCCCGGCAGCGAAAATGACCGCCACCTGATGATGGATCTCCGGAGTTCATACGACGTATTGCCTTGGGAAGAGTACAATGTGGGTGGAAAAGCCTTCCAGATACTGAATTGGGACAAGAACAGCCGCTATTGCCCCATGTGCGGCGTACCTACCGTACAGATTTCTCCTATTGCTAAAAAATGCCCCCAATGTCGTCAGGAAATTTATCCGCGCATCTCTCCTGCCATCATTGTATTGATACGCCGGGAAGACAGCATACTGCTGGTCCACGCCCGCAACTTCCGGGGAACCTTCAACGGTTTGGTAGCCGGTTTTCTTGAACCGGGCGAAACTTTGGAGGAATGTGTGCACCGCGAGGTACTGGAAGAAACAGGACTCCATATCAAAAACCTGAAATATTTCGGCAGCCAGCCGTGGCCTTATCCCAGCGGAATCATGATAGGCTTCACCGCCGATTATGAAAGCGGAAACATCAAACTACAACAAGAAGAACTGAATGCCGGCGCTTTCTATACCAAAGACAACTTGCCGGAGATACCCAAAAAGCTGAGCCTGGCAAGAAAACTGATTGATGCGTGGCTGGAGGAAAAGGATCATTTATAGAACGAGATGAGTCATGTTCCATCCATAAATACCTATTTATCGCTTGCAGAACTTAAAAATGTACTATCTTTGCAATATGGAATGGTTAAATAGCTTATTTTTTGAACACACGCCTTTACAGGCGGTTGTAATCCTCTCGATTATCATTGCCGTGGGGCTCGGTTTAGGTAAAATCCACCTGTTTGGCATTTCATTGGGAGTTACCTTCGTCTTTTTTGCCGGTATTCTGGCCGGACACCTGGGATTCTCAATCGACCCGAATATGCTGAATTACGCCGAGAGTTTCGGTCTTGTGCTTTTTGTATACGAACTGGGCTTGCAGGTAGGTCCCGGCTTTTTCAGTTCATTCCGTAAAGGCGGCGTACAGCTCAATATGCTGGGCATAGGCGTTATTCTGACAGGTACGGTCATGACGGTGCTTTTCAGCAAACTGGGAGGCATACCGATGAGCGATATGGTAGGCATCCTTTGTGGAGCCACCACCAATACTCCCGCTTTGGGGGCCGCCCAACAGACATTGAAACAAATGGGGGAACCCGCCAGTGGCGCTGCGTTAAGTTGCGCCGTAACCTATCCGCTGGGAGTGGTAGGTGTTATTCTGGCCATGCTGCTGGTACGCAAATTATTTGTCCGTCCCTCAGATATCGACATTCACGAGCACGAGGACACCAATCAGACATTCATTGCCACCTTCAAAGTGCACAATCCCGCCATTTTCAATAAAAGCATAAAAGAAGTAGCTTTATTAAGCTATCCTAAATTTGTTATCTCCCGTTTATGGCGGGAAGGTACGGTAAGCATCCCCACTTCAGAAAAAATACTGAAAGAGAATGATCGCCTGCTGGTTATCACCACCGAAAAGGACGCTCCCTCGCTCACGATTCTTTTCGGCGAACAGGAAAACCAGGATTGGAATAAAGAAGACATCGACTGGAATGCCATAGACAGCCAATTGATTTCCAAACATATCGTTATCAGCCGCCCCGAAATAAACGGGAAAAAACTAGGCTCTTTACGTCTGCGCAACAGCTATGGCATCAACATCAGCCGTGTGATGCGCAGCGGGGTACAACTGCTTGCCACACCGGGGCTGATCCTCCAACTGGGCGACCGGCTGACCGTAGTGGGAGAAGCCAAAGCCATAGAGAATGTGGAAAAAGTATTGGGCAATGCGGTTAAAACGTTGAAGGACCCTAATCTTGCCGCCATTTTTATAGGTATTGTACTGGGATTGATACTAGGCTCCATCCCTATCGCCATCCCCGGCATCAGCACTCCCGTTAAATTAGGCCTGGCAGGCGGACCTATCGTAGTAGGAATTCTTATCGGATGCTTTGGCCCCCGTTTCCACCTCATCACTTATACCACCCGGAGTGCCAACCTGATGCTGCGCGGTATCGGGTTATCCCTCTATCTGGCTTGCCTGGGACTGGATGCAGGCGCACATTTCTTCGAGACAGTGATGCGCCCCGAAGGAGCCATCTGGATAGCTGTAGGCTTCGCCATCACCTTTATTCCGGTAGTCATTATGGCATTAGTGGCCCTCCGCATAAGCCACCTCGACTTCGGAAGCACCTGTGGCATGCTGTGTGGAAGCATGGCAAACCCTATGGCATTGAACTATGCCAATGACACGTTACCCGGTGATAATCCGGCAGTGAGTTATGCCACCGTATATCCGCTGTCCATGTTCAGCCGGGTCATTATAGCCCAATTAATACTTATGTTTTTTATATAATTTCCAGCTATGAACGCTTATAATTCTATCACCCCGGAAACCATACAGGAAGATATGCGATACCTGCAACTGCTGTCGCATAGTTTCCCCACTATAGCCGATGCCAGTACGGAAATAATCAACCTGGAAGCTATTCTGAACCTGCCTAAAGGTACAGAACATTTCCTTGCCGACCTGCACGGAGAGTACGAAGCATTCCAGCATGTATTGCGGAATGCTTCCGGGGCCATCAAAAGAAAAGTAAATGAAATATTCGGCAATACCCTGCGCGAGAATGAAAAAAAAGAACTATGTACGCTGATTTATTATCCGGAACAAAAACTGGATCTGGTAAAAGCAGTGGAAACGGATTTGGACGACTGGTATGTCATCACGTTGAACCAACTGGTACGTGTATGCCAGAATGTATCCTCCAAATATACCCGTTCCAAAGTGCGGAAGTCGCTTCCCAAAGAATTCTCGTATATCATTCAGGAGTTGTTGCACGAAAACTCAATGGTTCCCAACAAACAGGCGTATATTAATGTCATCATCAGCACCATCATTTCTACCCGCCGCGCCGATGACTTTATCATTGCCCTATGCAACCTCATCCAACGGCTCACCATAGACACACTGCATGTGCTGGGTGATATATTCGACCGTGGCCCTGCACCCCACCGCATTATGGACATATTATGCGATTATCATAATTTCGATGTACAATGGGGAAACCATGACATTTTATGGATGGGAGCCGCAGCCGGCAACGACTGCTGTATGGCAAACGTGCTACGCCTGGCCATGCGTTATGGCAACCTTGCCGCTCTGGAGGACGGA